>Ga0187783_10001482_pt1 | contig 17348 bp, 11 predicted proteins | sample 1015_SJ02_MP02_2_FD_132471 | JGI IMG/M metagenome (GOLD analysis project Ga0187783, IMG submission 132471) | Tropical peat soil microbial communities from peatlands in Department of Meta, Colombia - 1015_SJ02_MP02_20_MG | ecosystem: Environmental > Terrestrial > Soil > Wetlands > Peat | place...
CGTCGGCAAGCACGTACTGCTCGGCCATCTCCCAATATGGTTGAATTTGCTGCGGGTTCACATACTGGTAGGTGTAGGTGCACGTCGCTTGCGGGCCCTCGCCGTTCGCACCGAACAAGGTAACGTCAAACCCGTTCATTTGGCACGGATTCGAGGCGCTTGGGTGCCACCAGTCGGCCGAGTTACATTCACCCAAATAGCCGCTTGGATAGACGTGCGGCACGTCGTTGTCCCAACCGAACGGATCCCCATGCGGCGGAATCGTCGGGAAGCCCTCGCCGGTGAGGCTCACTTCCGTTAGCGGAACCGTGGTAGCTTGCGTTATAACCGGCTGTCCCTTCGCCGCGCACGAGCTGGCGATCGGCGACGGCATCGGGATCGCTTCGCCCACCGTCGTCCCGTTTGCGCCCGGAAACGTTGCAAAGAAATCGTCGAAACTGCGATTCTCTTGAATGACGATCACGACGTGCTTGATCGGAGTGGTTCCTTTAACGCCGCGCGTTGCGCCGGCGGGCGGCAATGGCCCGCTTGCTGCATTACCTGATGAGCTATTGCTCTCGCTGCAAGCAACGATTGCGCCACATGCCAAAATCAGAAAAAATAGCGGTCCGGCCGCCGGAAATCGCAACCGCGCACCTCCAGTTTGCGTATCGTGTAGTTGGCGGACGGGACGCGCTTTTTCCTCTTTATGAATGCACGCGCCGCACAGGAACGCGAGCGACCACGAGAAAGTTGACTATGCTTATGGTTTCCGACGAAGTTACGCTCGTTAAACAACGCGCGCAAGCACTCAACGAACGTTTGCGCGCGTTGCTGCGAACGATGACCGCGGTCGAACGGGACGATCCCGAGTTCGCGCAGGAGATGCGCCACTACGGCATCATCGCCGAGTTTGCCGAGATCGCTACGAGCATCGGCGATCTCGATACCGCGGTCGCCGCGCTCGTCGAGCGGCTCGGCTTTCAGTAATTAATCGTAACTCTCGCGAACCGTTTCCAAAAGCGTCTGACCGAACTCGACGACCTGACCGTCGCCGTCGAGCACGTCGACGCCGAATCCCGGATAAAGGCTAACGAAGCGCGCTAGCTTCCACTGCGCAACCGACCACCGATCGCGTGCGCCCTTCTCGTACGGCCACTGCGGCATGCCTTCGCGATCGGAACGAATGTCGCGCCCGTCCGAAGTGCGAATGCGCACTTGAAACCCTTCCACACGGGCGATCTTCATCTCCAAGGTGCCGATCTTCATTGAAGCTACTCCGGCCCGATCGCAAGCGCAGCCGGGAATCGCACTCCGTGGGTGATGCTTTGCAGCAGCTTCTTGCCGCCGTCCCCATAGACGGTTACCGAATTCCCGTATTCGTTGGCGACGTAGAGATCGGCTGACGGATCGATCGCCAACGCGACGGGGACGCGCACGTGATCGGTAATCGTCAGCGACGGCCGCGTTCCGGTGGGCGAGTAGAGACTCACCCAGCCCGGGCGTTTGTCGTTAGGCACTGGGACGTTTGCAACGAAAAGCCGATTTTCGGAATCGATTGCCAGCGCGACCGGACCTTTGATGCCGCTCGTAATGGTGCGGGACGGCGACGAAGCACCCGGCGCGTAGACCGTGACCGAATCGGGCCGCGGCGGCGACGAGTACGCGCATCGAAGGCAGTTTGCGACGAACAGATCGCCGGACGGCCCGAACGCAAGCGCGACCGGCGAGTTAATGCCTTTGACGATGCTTCGGGAGTATTTCAAAAGCCCCGGTTGATTTGCCGGTTCCAAGATCGCAATCGAATGCTCGCCGGCTGCGTACAGGTTACCCGATCGATCGAACGCCAGCGCGCACGTGCCGCCCACGTGATCGCGGTAGACGTGAAAAAGTTTTGTTCCGCCGGGGGCATATTCCGATACGACGCTGCAATTCGCAACAAAGAGGTAGCCCGAAGAATCGGTTGCAAGTCCATTCGCTCCGGCCAATCCGATCGAGCGCAGCAGCGTCAGCGTTCGCGCATCGTAGACCGCGACGAGACCCTCGGAGACTCCGCCGCCGGAAGCAAATAAATGATCGTTGGAATCGAAGGCAAGCGCTCCGACGTAAGCTTGCGTGGCAACCATGCGCCGTGGTTTGGAATCGCCCAGCGAGTACTGGGCGAGTCCAGTAACGCCGCTTCCGACATACAAGAACGGCCCCGTCGGCGGCCCGAACGCCCCGGCCGCGGGCCCGGCCGAGCCCGCGTTGGGCAACGCGCCCGAATGGATCGCCGCCTGCGAGCATCCGGCAAGCACCATAACCGCCGCGCAGATAGCGATGCAATAGCTCTTCACGTTACGTCTATAGTACCAAAAGCCCCTGATTTGCGCACAGGGCACGTGACGCCTTGGCCCCGCGCCGAGCCTCCGGGCTAAACCTTGAGCGCTTCCTCGACGGCTTGATCTTCGGACCACGCCGCGCCGTCGGCCGCGAGTCGCGCAATCTCGTCGGTGCTCAGTTGCTCGTGCAGCGCAATCGTGAGCTTGTCGTAGCCGCATTGCTCCGTGGGTTCGCGTTGCATTTCCAGCGCGGTGTACTGCGCGTCCACGTAGCCGAGCAGCTGCGCCGCGCGCCGTGCCGCGCCGCCCAGCCCGGCGAGCAGCGCCAGATGCTGCAGCACATTGGCGATGGATGGTTCGTGTCGTACTTGCCGCGCCAAACGCAATCCCTCGCGCGCCGAATCGCGGGCTGCGCCCAGATCGCCAATCGCAATCTGGTACGCAGCGCAGTTGCCGTGGAGAATGGCAATGCTCGTTGCGTTCGTTCCGCGCAGATGAATCTCAAGCGCTTCGCTCGCGGCTTGCAGCGCCTGCTCGGGATGTCCGCCGGCAAATTCCATTTCCGCCATGTTGCCCAACACGATAGCGGTCCCCGACTCGTTCCCCAGCGCCTTCAAGGCTGCCAGCGCCTGCGCGTAGAGCTCGCGCCCCGCGTCAATATCGCCGCGCATCCGCGCGATGCCCGCCTGCAGAATGAGACAGCCTGCCACACAAAATGTGTCCCCACACGCGCGGGCCGTCGCCAGCGCCTGCTCGTTCTCCGCTGTGGCGTCATCGAGCTGCCCCATCTGTCTCAACGCGGACGCAAGCGACTGCTGCGCCCGAGCGGTCCCGCGGGCATCGCCCACCGACGCATACAACTGCATCGCCCGCTGCGCCGCATCGTGCTTGCGCTGGCCCGATGAAAGCAGGTTCAGCGCCTGCCACAGACGCGCCGCGATCTGCGGCTGTTCGGCGTCGCTCACGCGGTCGAACGCAAGCGAGATCCAGTAGCGCCCCTCGACGGTCAGGCCGGCGTTCAACCAAAGCCCTCCCAATGCGCCGGCGATGGCTCCGCCCAGCACGGCGTCGTTGCCGCGCGTGAGCGCCCACCCCAATGCCGCACGAAAATTGTCGAGTTCCAACTCAACGCCTGCAGTCCACGCAAGCGTCGAGCCCGTGCCTAGGCGTTCGGTCGCGGCAAGAGCTTGATCGCGGAAATACTCGGCGTGACGGCGAGCCAGCGTCTCGCGCTCGCCCGCCGCGCTCAGTTTGTCGAGCGCATAGGCGGCGGTGGATTCGAGCAACCGATAGCGCTCGTGCTCGCCGCTGGTGTCGGCCACGACCAGCGACTTATCGGTCAGCGATGAGAGCAGATCTAAAATGTCGATCTCATCAAGGCCGTCGCCGCTGCACACCGCCGTAGCGGCATCAAGACTGAAGCCGCCGGCGAAGATCCCCACCCGATTGAAGAGCAGCTGCTCTTGAGGCGTGAGCAGGTCGTAGCTCCAGTCAATGAGCGCGCTCAGCGTCTTCTGACGCGGGAGTGCGGTACGGCTGCCGCCGGTGAGAATCTTGAAGCGTTCGTTGAGCCGTTGGGCGAGGTTGGGAATACTGAGCACCTTCACCCGAGCCGCAGCCAGCTCGATCGCCAGCGGAATGCCGTCGAGGCGGCGGCATATATCGGCGACAATCGGAGCGGTATCGTCGGTCAGCGTAAATCGCGTATCCGCCGCGTTGGCGCGATCGACGAAGAGTACGATCGCACCGTACCGCAGTGCTTCGTCTACCGTCAGGGCAGCAACCTCAGCGGGGAGCGGAAGCGATGGAAGCTGATGCGCCGCTTCACCCTCGACATTGAGTGCTTGTCGCGACGTGGCAAGGATCCGAACGTCGGGCGCAGCAGCGAGAATCGACTCTGCGAGTTGCGCCGCCGGCTCCAAGACGTGCTCGCAGTTATCGAAGATGACAAGCAGCTTTTTGCGTTTGAGCCAGAGCGGAATCGCTTGGTCGACCCGGCTGCCCTGTTGCTGGCTCATGCCCAACGCTTGCGCGGTCACGCTCGACACCAGCTCCGGATCGGAAATCGGCGCAAGATCGACAAACCACACGCCGTCGGGATAGCGATCGAGCAGCTCTGCGCCAACGTGCAGGGCAAGTCGCGTCTTGCCGACGCCGCCCGAACCCACGAGTGTGAGCAGGCGGTGTCGGTCCAGCAGTTCCACGACGTCGGCGATATCTTGCTCGCGCCCAACGAAGCTGGTGCGTTGAATCGGAAGGTTGTTGGGACGTGCATCGAGCGATCGCAGCGCCGGAAACTCGGTCGGCAACGTTTCAATGCTGAGTTGCCAAACGTGCTCGGGTTCAACAAGGTCTTTGAGACGATGCAAGCCCAGATCGAGCAGCGACGCGCCGGTGGGGAGGTCACTGCCGGCAAGGTCGCTGGTAACGCCTGATAACAAGATCTGACCGCCGTAGCCGATGGACGTGAGCCGTGCAACCCGGTTGACCGCCGGTCCGAAGTAGTCGCCATCACGCTCCGAGGCCTCCCCGACGTGGAGGCCAATGCGAATCGCCAATCCGCCAACGGCAGAAAAATCTTGTGCGCTCAATGTCAGTTGCGCTTCGCACGCGGTCGCGACGCCATCGGAGACGCGCGCGAAGGCCGCGCAAAATGCATCGCCGACGGTCTTGAAGACATAGCCGTTATGCCGATCGATTGCTTCGCGCAAAAGCGCATCGTGGCGTTTCACCGCGTCGTCCATGGCTTCGCGGTGCAATTCCCACCGTTGCGTAGAGCCCTCGATGTCGGTGAAGAGAAACGCGACCGTGCCGGTCGGACGCGCTGCTACATTGTCATCCTGACCTTTCGACTCGGCACTGCGTGCCTCGCTCAGGACTGCGCGCCCTTCGGCAAGCTCAGGGCGCTTGGCGGTAAGGAAGCTGTGTCATCCTGAACGGACCCTTCGACTCGGCACTGCGTGCCTCGCTCAGGACTGCGCGCCTGCGGCGCTTGGCGATAAGGAATTGGTGTCATCCTGAGCGGAGCGAGCGAGAGCGAGCGTAGTCGAAGGACGAAGGACGAAGGACCAAGGGCGAAAGACGGGGCCGCGTCGCCATGCGTTGCGCGTTTCGTCTCTAGCGGCGTTCCCCTCCGAGCGGAGCCTCGGCGTCTCCCAATGCCCGACCTGCGCTTGAGCTATGAGAATTCGATCGTCCTTCGACTGCGCTCCCTGCGGTCGCTCCGCTCAGGATGACACAATGGTATCGCTCCGATCAGGATGACACAATTCCTTTGCGCCTCAGCGAGGCGCGCAACGCCTCAGTCGGTCGGGCGCGCCGAGGCCGGCGGACCTGAATCGAGCTGGGTCGCCATGGCTTGCGCGTTTCGCGTCGAGGGGCGTTCCCCTTTCAGGCGTGTACGGCGCCGGCTCGACGCGCAAATCATTCGCGGGAATGCCATCAGCTCTCGTTGAACCGACGCACATGCTCGCATATGGCATGCGACGCATCGCCATAACTTGGGTAGCAGTCTGCGGCTTCTCCATTGCACCCGCCGCTGGGCGAGCCGGTCAGCCGTTGACGCTTACGCAGACCGTCGGCTATGCGATGAGTCACAACGCCACGATCGCGGTCAAGCGAACGGCGCTTGCGCAAGCCGAATCGAATTGGACGCGCCAACGCGCAACCGAGTACCCTCCGGTCGTCGCCAGCCTCCAGAACCAGATGGAGAAGCAGAACAACTACGCCGGTCCGTACGCTCAGTACGGCATCGCGCCAATCCCGAACTTCTCACAGAACACGGCGCAGGTCGGTTCGCAATGGACGCTCTATAACGGGTCGCTCAACCAGATCCTGACGCAGCAATACCGCCGCGAGGTTGAATCGTCGCGCGCCGATCTGCGGCAAACGCAAACGCAAATCACCGCTAAGCTGGTCGACATGTTCTTCGCAATCGCGAATTGGCAGCACCTTTACGAGCTGGCTCAGGCTAACCTTATCTATCAACAGGCATTACTGAGCGCCGCGCAGGCGAAAGAAAAAGTAGGCCTGGTTGCGGGCGTCGACGTGTTGCGCGCCGAGGCCGGCGTCGAACAAACGCAGGTAGCGGTGCTTAATGCGCAGTCGAATCGAGAAACCGCGCGCGAAGGGCTCGCCCAAGCCATCGGCGCGACCCTCGATACCGCATTCGCCGTTCCGAGCGTCTTGCCCAACCCACCGCTCCCCACCGGTTCGACGGCAGCCCTCGTCCAAATCGCGCAAAGCAATCGCCCCGAAGTTGCCGCAGCGCTTGCGGGCCTCGCAATCGCGCAACTCTCCCGGTCCAGCATCGACACGGACTTGCTTCCGCAGGTAAGCGTCTTTGCTTCATTTGGAAATCAAACGTCGCCGACGGGTTTCGTGGACCAACAGAATCAGATCAATACGCTAAACCAATCGTGCGCCTCGAATCCCAACCAAGTCTCATGCATCGGTTTTCCCTTTGCGGGTGTGGTTCGCGGGACGCCCGGATTCTGGGACATCGGTGCCACCTCGACCCTCGCGATACCGATTATTGATTACGGAACGCGCGCGGCCGCTCACCGCGCGGCCAACGCAGCCGTCGAGTCGGCGCAACTCGCGCTAGACTCCGCGCGAACCGCCGCCGAGGAAGACGTGCTGCAATCCCTGCGGGAAGCGCAAACCGCGCGGGAGTCGCTCACGTACCAGCGTAAAGCCGCCGATCTCGGAGCCGAAGCTGCCCGCATCTCGCAGTTGCAATATACCAACGGGCTCATTTCGCTGACCGATACTAAAGCAGCCCAGGGGACCTCGCTTCAGGCACAAGCGGACCTCTTCACCTCCCAAATCGCACTCATCAACGCGGTCGTCAAAGTACGCTCGGCACTCGGCACGTACGATCCGGCCGCGACGGTCGCCGACCTGTGATGGATTCAGGTAGGAAAAGGTTCTTTTTCGTGATCGGCGGCCTGATATTGCTCGCAGGCGTCGTTCTTATCGTTCACGCTCGGCGCGCTTCGCTACCCGTACCCACGATGACGATCGGCTACGTGCCGTTCGCAATCGAGTTGCCGGAGAGCGGCGTCGCGCAGTACCCGCAGATTCAGACGATCTCGAGTCAAGTCGCAGGCAATCTTGGCCGAATCTACGTCAAAGCCGGCGACCGCGTCGTACGAGGCGCGCTGCTGGCTACCATCGAGAATCCGCAGGTCGTCGCGACCGTTGCGAGCAGCGCTGCCGCCTTTGCATCGGCAACGGCGAAAGCCCAGAGCGCGCAGGCGGCCGGGGGCTCGAACCTCGCCCAAGCGCAAGCGAATCTGGAGACCGCCCGAACGCGCCTAGCGCAGGCCCAACAAGATCTAGCCAACGGTTTACAATCGGGGCTTGGATACGGCGAAACGACCGCCGCCGAGCAGCGCGCGCAAGCCGAGGCCAATTTTGCAAGCGCGACGACGAATCTTCGTGAAGCGCGCCGCGTCTATTTCGCCTATCGAGATCTTTACAGCGAGAAGGCCGTCTCGCGCGATCAACTCGATCAGGCCGAGGCGAAGTACGAGCAGGCCGAAGGAACCTATAACCAGGCGCAGTTGGCGCACGCGTCGCTCGACACCCAGTTGCATCGTTCGAGAACGGTGCTCGAGGACAATCTTCGATCGGCGCAAGAGGGTCTCGTACAAGCGCGTGCGCAGCTCGACGCGGCTCGCGTGGACTCAGGCGGCGGCGAGGTTGCGGCCGCGGCGGCCGAAGCTTCGCGCGCGCAGGCAGAGTACGCGCTCGCGCGCGAGCAAGCCGATGCCATGCAGATTCGTGCGCCGTACGGTGCGACGGTCTTGAGCGTGGCAGCCGAGAAGAGCGACCCGATGCGACCGCTTCAGCCAGGCGACGCAATCGAGATCGAGCAACCGCTGCTGACGCTGGCGGCTGCGCGGGGCTTCGTCGTGCGCACGAGGGTTGACGAACAAGACGTCATCAACGTACGGGTCGGAGAGCGCGCGCGCGTTACGGGCGAGGATTTTCCAGGGCAGACGCTGACCGGTAGAGTCGTCGAAATCGCGCCCATGGCGCAGAAAAACGGTGACGGACCTTCTGCGTCGCGCACGGTCGCGACCACCATCGCGATCGACCATCCACCACCATTTCTGCGCGACGGAATGACCGTCAACGTTGCAATTCTGACGATGGATCTCCCGCGCGCAATCGCCGTGCCGGCCGACTCGATCGTACGCGAACCAAACGGCACGTACGTGTTCGTCGTAAGCAACGGCACCGCGCATAAGCGACCGGTGCGCGTCGGAGCCGAGAACGAGGGCAGCTCGCTGATCGTTTCGGGCCTTCGGCCGGGCGACATAATCGTCGCGCAAAACGTCGCAGGTTTAGCCGACGGCGATGCGGTCGCGCCGGCGGCCCCGTCGACGCGTTCATGAGTACGCCGGGCACGTCCGACGGCGGCGGCTTTTTTCGAGAAAAGGCCGTCGCCTCGATCGACTCCGTCGAGCGCTTCGACGAAGCAATCGAGATCGTTTCGTCGCGCAGCCTCATCGCGCTGGGCGCAGTTGGGATTCTGCTGTTTCTTGTCGTCGTCTGGTCTATCTTCGGCCGCGTGCCGATCGGTTTGCCGGGCCGCGGCGTGGTCGTTGCCGGAAGCGGCGTGCAGCCGGTAGTCGCGACCGCCGACGGGACGTTGATTGCGCTGCCCGGTCAAGTTGGCGACGTCGTGGCGCAAGGCGCCGCGATCGCGCGCGTGCGCACGCCGGCAGGCGACGTTATCGCATTGCGAGCGCCTGGCCCTGGGCGACTCGCGCAGCGCTCCCCGCAGCTGGGGAGCTTCATTCATTCAGGAGACGCGATCGCGGCGATCGAGCCGGTCGGTGCGGCGCCGGCGGCCGCGATCTTCGTACCGGTCGAAACCGATCGCCGGGTTGCCGTCGGGATGGACGTGCGCCTGTCGCCGGCCGATGCGCGACCGGACGTGTTTGGCTATCTGCGCGGTCACGTCACGTACGTCGCGCCGTTCCCGGCAAGCCCGGATCGCATCAAAGCCGCGCTCCAAAACGATGCGGTAGCCGCCGGATTTGCGCCTGAAATTCCGGTTCGCGAAGTCCACGTGGCGCTCGACGTCGACGCGCAAGGGAATTTGATTTGGTCGGGCCTTCAGAACGCGCGCCGGACGCTCTCGCCCGGCACCCCGTGTAACGCCACGATCATCGTCTCCCAGCGCGCTCCGATTTCGTTCGTACTCCCCCAAACGCAGGAATGAAGCTCCTCGAGTCGATCGGGCGCCGATATGGAACGCCGGAAAACGGCGCTCGAAAGACGGTGCGCACGCCGACCGTGCTGCAAATGGAAGCCGTCGAGTGCGGCGCAGCCTCGCTCGGAATGATCCTGGGCTATTACGGTCGCCACGTTCCGCTCGAAGAATTACGCGTAGCGTGCGGCGTCACTCGAGACGGAAGTTCTGCCGGAAACCTTCTGCGCGCGGCGCGTTCGTACGGCCTCGAAGCTCATGGTTACAGATACGATATCGGAGAACTCCGAACGCTGACACCGCCCTTCATCATCTTTTGGCAGTTCTATCACTTCGTCGTGGTCGAAGGCTTCACGAAGAACGGCGCCGTGCTCAACGATCCGGCCGGCGGGCGGCGGCTGTGTGATTGGGAAGAGTTCGACCACGCGTACACGGGCGTCTGTCTGGCGTTCGCTCCGGGGCCTGATTTCAAGCGAAGCACGGACGTACCGGCGACGACGACGACCCTGCGCGAACAGCTTGCCGGCTCCTGGGGCGCCGTGCTCTTCATCGTTCTCGCAGGCCTCGCGCTGGTCGCCCCGAGCATCGCTTTGCCGACCTTCGTTAAAACTTTCATCGATGAAGTTATGGTCGGCAAGAGCTTGGGTTGGGTGCCGTTCATCGCGATCGGGATTCTGGCCAGCATCGCGTTGCAAATCGTACTGCTCGAGCTCCAGCAGAACGCGATTCTTCGCATGCAGGCCAAGCTCGCATTGGCGAACGCGAGCCGAATGCTTTGGCACTGTCTGCATCTGCCGATGACTTTCTTTGCGCAGCGCTCGCCTGCCGAGATCGCGAATCGAGTCGCGATCTGCGATCGCGTTGCCGAGCTGCTGTCGAGCCGGCTGGCCGCCAGCGCGATCGGCGTCCTTGCGGCTATTTTCTACCTGCTGCTGATGGCGAGCTACGATCGTTTTCTTGCCGCGGTATCGCTCGGCATCGCCGCGCTCAACATACTCGCGCTTCGAATCGTGGCCCGCCGCCGTTCGGATGCAAATGCCGCGCTGTTGCAAGAGGAAGCGATGTTGCTCGGCAGCTCCGTGTCGGGCTTGGAGCGCATCGAAATGCTCAAATCGGGCGGGGCCGAGTCGACATTTTTCATGAAGTGGCTCGGTCGCCAGGCGCGCGTGGTCAACGCCCGTCAGCGCTTTGCCACACCGTCACAGGTGCTCAACGCGGTGCCGCGCTTACTGATCACGCTCAATATCATGGCGATCCTCACCTTAGGCGGTCTGCGCGTGATCGACGGCGCCATCTCAGTCGGAACGCTCTTTGCCTACGCGCTCTTAATGCAGCTTTTTATCGCGCCCTTCACGACGTTCGTCGAGCTCGGCGCCGACGTGCAAGAGATGGATGGCGGCGTGCGGCGCATCGAGGACGTCATGCGTTACCCGCTCGACAGGCCGCGCGTCGCGGCTCGCGTCGAGCGCGTTCGTTTGGTCGGTGAGCTCGAACTGCGCGACGTCTCCTTCGGCTACAATAAGCACGGGCCGCCGGCCGTCCGCGAGATTTCGTTCGTTATCGCGCCGGGTCGCCGAATCGCACTCGTCGGCCCATCGGGCAGCGGAAAATCCACGATCTCCAAAATCGTTTCGGGCTTGTTTGTGCCATGGTCCGGGCAAGTTCTTTTCGACGGTCTTGAACGCGAGGCAATCGACCCGGCCCTCTTGGCGACCGATGTCGCATTCGTGGACCAAGAGATATCGCTCTATCCGGGTACGGTGCGAAACAATCTTACGTTATGGGATCCGGCCATTTCCGATAGCGCAATCGAGCGGGCCGCGCGCGATGCGTGCATTCACGCCGATGTGGCCGGGCGGCCGGAAGGATACGAAGCCGCGATGGCCGAGGGCGGCATCAATTTCAGCGGCGGCCAGCGGCAGCGGCTGGAGATCGCGCGAGCGCTCGTGCGCGACCCCGCGCTCGTCGTTCTCGACGAAGCGACGAGCGCGCTCGATCCACTCACCGAGCTGCTTATCGACGAGGCCCTTCGCCGGCGCGGTTGCGCCTGTTTGATCGTCGCGCACCGCTTGAGCACGATTCGCGATGCCGACGAAATCCTGGTGCTGGACGGTGGGACGATCGCGGAACGCGGCACGCACGATCAGCTGGTCGCGCGTGAAGGCCGCTATCGTTCGCTGGTCAGATCGCAGTAATGCTCGCGGGCGAGTTCCGAATTGCCGGCGACGAGATTCTCGTTCTGGCGACGCCGTCGCAGGCCTACCGGGTAAGTTCCGGGGAGGCCGCGCTTTTTGTCGTCGAGCTTGACGCGAACGGCAGGCCGACCGGCCGGCGCTCGTTTCTCGGTGCCGCGCGACCCGGCGACGTCATGCTCGGAACGTCCGTCACCTCGAATGGAGCGACGCTTGCGTTGATCGCGGTCGGTGTCGTTCCCACCGCCTTGGAACCGTGGAGCGTCGAAGGCGTCGAGCCGGCGCAACGTGACGAAGCGCTGCGGCGCTATCTCGCGACGCTTGCCGGCGACGCCATCGATCTGGATTTACAACGGGCGCGCCCGGTGCAGCCACCCGCCTCTCTCGAGCTCAAAGCGGGGGAACTCGCGCATTCGTCGCATCGACTCGCCTACGTGCGCGTTGCGACCGGCCGCGGCGTGCTTCTGAATGCCCATCCGTGCGACCAGAAGACGGGCGTGGTGCCGATCCACGGGCGTTTCACGTTCGAAGCGAAGGTCGACGCGCGAATTGATTCGTTGGGCAGCGCGAATCTTCAGGCGGAGGAGGTTGCGCGCGGGCTTGACGTCGTGCACGCGGCGTTTTGGGCTTATTGGCAAGCGCAGTCGGCGAAAGAGGGTCAGCAGCGAGCTGCAATGCGGCGCGCGACACAAGCCTTTGACGCGCGCGCACTGCACAGCGGCCTCGAAGAGGCAACCCATCTCTTCGAACGCGATCGGCTGGCCGTCGAGCCGGGTGACGACGCGATCGTGGCAGCCGCGCGCGTTGTCGCGCAGGCCGATCATTTAACGATCGCCGCGCCGCGCGACGCGCATAGCGATCCCGTGGCGGCGGTCCAGGCCATCGCGACCGAATCGCGGCTGTCAATCCGTCGCGTGCGCTTGCGCAGCGGCTGGCACCGCCGCGAGCACGGCCCATTGTTGGCGTTTCGAGGCGCCGAGCACGTGCCGGTAGCGCTTTTGCCGCGTCGAGGACGCGGCGGCTACGTGCTGGTCGACCCGGCGCGCGACTGCGCGTCGGAACGCGTGGATGCCGGCGTTGCCTCAGAGATCGACGCGTCGGCGTATGTCTTCCTTCGCCCGTTCGCGCCAGGCCCCGTCGGCGTTTGGGATCTCTTACGATTCGGCCTGCGTAATAGCCGCGTCGATGCGCTGCAAATTCTGACGCTCGGATTCGCGGGCGGCATCCTAGCCGGAACGATTCCGCTCGCGACGGCTTTTCTCTATGGAACGATCATCCCCGGCGCGATGCGGCCGCAGCTCTTCACGATGGGCTTCGCCTTGCTGGCGGTCGCGCTTACGGCGGCCGTTACGGAGATCGTGCGAGGCCTGGCGATCGTGCGCCTTCAAGCTCGGGTCGGAAGCACGCTGCAATCCGCAGTCATGGAGCGGCTGCTGGCACTTCCGGCCTTCTTCTTCCGGCGTTACGAGATCGGCGATCTCGCCGATCGCTTGATGGGCATCGATCGAATCGAGCAGTACGTCAGCGACATCACGATATCCGCGGCTCTCAGCGGCGTCTTCTCGCTCGTGAGTTTCGCGCTGCTCTTTATTTACGACGTCGGGCTGGCATGGCTGTGCGCTTTCTTGGCGCTCATCGCCATTGGCGCCGCGGTCGCCGAGGCAGTGGCAACGCTGCCGTTAAGAAGGCAGATCTTCGACCGTTACGGGAGCATCGCGGGCTTCGTCCTGCAGATATTCAATGGCATTTCGAAGCTGCGGGTCGCCCGTGCCGAGACGCGCGCATTCGTCGGGTGGCTGCACCGTTTTATCGCCATGCGGCGCATCACGACACGGGTGGGCACGATCGTCTACCGTTTTGCGATTTTTAGTGCGATATGGCCCGCGGCGACGACCTTGGCGATTATCGGATACATCTTTGTCGTCAGGCACGGAGCGTTCTCCGCGGGCACGTTCATCGCCGCAAGCGCTGCCTTCGGTCAATTGCTAGCTTCGCTGCTCGGGCTCGGCGATGCATTCGTGCAGGTGATTCGCGTCATTCCGATCTACGAGCGCGCGCGCCCGCTGTTGCGCGAGCTTCCCGAAATTTTGGAGGCCCATGGCGACCCCGGCACCGTCACAGGCGCGATTGAGTTGCGGGATCTGACTTTCCGTTACGAAAACGCGCCGCGAATCACGCTGGACCGCATTGATTTGAAGATTACCCCCGGTTCGTTCGTCGCGATCGTGGGGCCGTCGGGCTCGGGCAAGTCGACGCTGTTCCGCCTGTTGCTCGGGTTCGAGAGGCCCGATCACGGCGCGGTATACTACGGCGCGCACGATCTGGCTTCGGTCGATCGCGCGGCCGTAAGACGCCAAATAGGTTCGGTGTTGCAATCGACGGGCGCGCTTGCGGGCTCGATCTTCGAGAACATCGCCGGCGCGCGGTACATCACGCACGATCAGGCGTGGGACGCCGCGCGGCGCGTCGGCATCGCGGCGGACATCGAGAAGCTGCCGATGCAGCTCGAGACGTACCTCGGTTCCGACGGCGGCGGGTTATCGACGGGTCAGCGGCAGCGCATCGCGATCGCGCGCGCGATCGTCACGTCGCCACGCATCCTGCTCTTCGACGAGGCGACCAGCGCGCTGGACAACGAAACGCAAGCCATCGTCATGAAGACGCTAGAACAACTCGACGCCACCCGAATCGTGATCGCGCACCGGCTTTCGACAATTCAAAACGCCGACCGCATCGTTGTGCTGGAAGAAGGACGGATCGTGCAGGACGGCACGTACGACGAGCTCGTGGCCGTGCCGGGCCCTTTTGCCGACCTAGCAGAGCGGCAGTCGGTTTAACGACAGCTTAGCGATAGACTGGAAGGGAGGCCGCAGCTAGACAACCCGGTCGATATCTGGCTTGAGCCCGCCGTCGCGCCCCTCGGGCGCGATGCCTCGACCGGAGCGCTCGGCCTCAACGCGCCCGCCGCTCACCTTATCTAGGTCGGTGTCCTTGAGCTCTTTCTCTTCGGAGGGTCGTTTTTCGTCACTCATGGTAGCCTTTCGCGCGCGCTAAAAGCACCGCGCGTCAGTCATCCGCTACATTGGGAAGGGTAAGGCTCTACCAGCCTCCGCCCAATATCTCATCCGGCTTTGCGCCGCCATCGCGCCCCTCGGGCGCGATGCCTCGACCGGAGCGCTCGGCCTCAACGCGGCCGCCGCTTACCTTGTCCAGGTCGGTCTCCTTGAGCTCTTTCTCTTCGGTGGGTCGTTTTTCGTCACTCATGGTAGCCTTTCGCGTGCGGCAAAAGCACCGCGCGTCGGTCATGGGCTTCCCCCTCATTCCAGAGCGTCCTCTATCTAATTGAGAGAGATGATCGCCGGAGGGGAACGCCGGTAGATACGAAACGCGAAACCCATGGCGACCCAGCTCGACGCAGGCCCGCCGTCTTCGGCGCGTCCGACCGGCACGGTCGCGTTTCTCTTTACCGATATCGAGGGCTCAACTCAACGCTGGGAATCGCACCGCGATGCCATGGACGATGCAGTGAAGCGCCACGATACGCTCTTGCGTGAGGCGGTCGAGCGGCATAACGGCTACGTCTTCAAAGCGATCGGCGACGCGTTTTGTGTGGCTTTTGCGCGCGTCTCCGACGCCGTTGCGACCGCGTGCGACGCACAGCGGACGCTGAGCGCAGAAGACTTTTCAGCTGTTGGCGGGTTGCCGGTTCGGATGGGCCTGCACGCCGGTGAAGCGTCGGAGCGCAACGGCGACTATTTCGGACCGGCCGTCAATCGGGTTGCGCGGCTGATGTCGATTGGGCACGGCGGTCAGATCCTGATATCGGGCGTTACGCGCGACCTGGCCTATCGCGATCTTCCCGCTGGCGCGTCACTGCTCGATCTCGGCTCGCATCGTCTCAAAGATCTCACCGAAGCCGAGCAAGTCTGGCAGCTCAGCATCGCGGGACTGCCCGCGGAGTTTGCGGAGCTCAAGTCGCTCGACACGCTCCCCAACAACCTTCCGATTCAGCGCACGAGCTTTCGTGGCCGCGAGCGCGATCTTGAAGAAGTCAAAACGCTGCTAAGCCAGCATAAGCTCTTGACGCTCTTTGGTTCGGGCGGTGTCGGCAAGACACGCCTGGCGCTGCAAGTGGGAGCCGAGGTGCTCGACTACAATCCCGATGGCGTCTGGCTAATTGACTTTGCGCCGATCACCGATCCCGAACTGGTGGCAAGCGTGATCGGCCAAGCGATCGGGATGGCCCAGGTCGAGGGACGCCGGGTTGACGAGTCGATTCCGCAGTGGCTGCGGCGTAAGCAACTGCTGCTGATCTTCGATAACTGCGAGCACATCTTGGAAACGGTCGCAGCGATCGCCGATGCGATCGCCGGCAGTTGCCCCGACGTGCGGATGCTGGCAACATCGCGTCAGGCGCTTGGGGTGAGTGGCGAACAGGTGGTACAGCTTCCGTCGCTCGACGTGCCGCATAAGATCGCCGATCTTACACCGGCAGCGATCGTGGAATTCGGCGCGGTCGCGCTCTTCGTCGATCGAGCGCGCTCAATCGATCGATCCTTTAAGCTGACCGATGATACCGCGCCGATCGTAGCCGATATCTGCCGCCGCCTCGATGGCATTCCGCTGGCGATCGAACTAGCTGCGGCGCGCGTGAAGGTCTTGAGCATTCCAAACCTCGCTCAACGGCTCAACGAACGCTTCAAGATTCTCACCGGCGGCAGCCGTAGCGCACTGCCGCGTCAGAAGACGCTAAGCGCGCTCATCGACTGGAGCTACGACCTGCTCGCGCCGCAAGAGCAGCTGCTGTTCAATCGGGTGGGGATCTTTGCCGGCGGTTTTAGCCTGGATGCGGCCACCGCGGTGTGCAGCGATTGTCATCCTGAGCGGAGCGAGCGCAGCGAGAGCAGTCGAAGGATCGATGAGATCGACATTTTAGATTTGCTCTCATCGCTGACCGATAAGTCGCTGGTCGTCGCCGATACCAGCGGCGAGCACGAACGCTATCGGCTGCTCGAATCCACCGCCGCCTATGCGCTCGAGAAACTCAGTGCAGCAGGGGAACACGAACGAATGGCTCGCCGTCACGCCGAGTACTTCCTTGACCAAGCACGCGCCGCCGACGAACGCTTAGGTATGGGTTCGATGATAGCGTGGGTTGCCGAGTCGGAGCTGGAGCTCGACAACGACCGGTCGGCGCTGGAGTGGGCGCTCACGCGCGGCAACGATGCCGTGCTGGGCGGGGCAATCGCCGGCGCATTGGGATCGCTTTGGAGAAATGCCGGTCTGACCGTCGAGGGGCGCTATTGGATCGGCCTCGCGCTCGAGCGCGTGAGCGAAGCCGAACACTCGGAGATCGCGGCGCGCCTGTGGTTGGCGCTAAGCGGTCTTTCATCCGGCCAGCGCATGCACGACACTGCGCAGCGGGCGATGCGGCGGTATGCGACCGTGGGCGATGCCCGCTGGACCGGTCGTGCGCAGCGAATCCAGGCGTTTGCGCTTGCTCAGATGGGACGGCTCGATGAAGCCAAGACTGCGATCGAAGAAGCACTGGTGACGGCGCGGGCGTGTGGGGACGCGTTCAACCTGGCAAACTGTCTCGACACGCAGGCAGCCATCGCGGTGTCTGACGGC
>Ga0187783_10001483_pt1 | contig 17347 bp, 8 predicted proteins | sample 1015_SJ02_MP02_2_FD_132471 | JGI IMG/M metagenome (GOLD analysis project Ga0187783, IMG submission 132471) | Tropical peat soil microbial communities from peatlands in Department of Meta, Colombia - 1015_SJ02_MP02_20_MG | ecosystem: Environmental > Terrestrial > Soil > Wetlands > Peat | place...
AGTTGAATAATGAATGGCAGTCTTTTGCTCTGACTCCGGACTCACTAGATGGTAAAGATTACGTCTCTCACGGATTAAGAGCTGTGGCATACTCGGCTCGTGGCACGTCACTTACGGGTAAAACTCGAAAGGATTTTCGTACAATAAACGTACAATGGAGTCGGCAATGGTGCCTTTTTTGCCCCTCTGGCCATACGAAGAATCAATAACTTACGTGCTGTCAACACGCTGAATAGTTCAACTCCGCCGCCGCCACCAACTCTTTTAGTTTCAATTAGTTACATCATTTGTCCAGCGGAGAATTGTCTTGCGACGAAAGACTGTTCCGCAGCGCATCCATCACCAACTGCGCCGCCGCACATGACGGAGTGCGCCATGCGCGGTGGGATGGCGGGCGACCTACTCGTCCCAGTGGACATCCTACGGCTCGGAGGTGGGCGTTAGCCTATTTCACAATCTTGCCATCGATGATCGTGGTTACAACCTTGATGTCTTTGAGTTTCTCTGGCTGAACCGTTAGCGGATCATCGGACACGATGATCAGGTCTGCTAGCTTGTCTACTTCAATCGATCCCTTGTTCTTCTCCTCGAATCCTGAATGGGCTCCAAACATGGTGTAGATACGAATGGCTTCGGCCGGGGTTATTGCCTGCTCCGGTGCCAGCAACTCTCCCGAACGCGTTTTTCGTGTCACCATGGCCCACATGGAAAAGAAGGGGTTCATCGACTCAGGCATGGACCCGAGCGAATCTGAGTTTCCCGGCGGCTGGAATCCCTGATCGAGCAATGTGCGGTAGATGAAAGGAACTTCCGCCTGTGTTCCTTTATATGCCCGGCCCAGATAGATCCAAGCGCCCGTTGGCACGGGAATGATGCCGAGGCGCTTCATGCGGTCGAGTTGCTCCTGGCTTGTCGCTCCCGCCTCCTGGTTCCCGGCATGTTCGATCCGATTGCGGGCATCCGCGCGGGGATATTCGTGCTGTGCGAGTTCATAAGCCTCAAGCGCCATGTCCTGGGCCCTGTTTCCGAGCGCATGAATCCAAATCTGGAATCCGTTCGTTTGCGCCTCGACCACGACGCGGTTGAGCGTCTCCTGATCCATCTTTTGTACGCCCACCCATTTTTCTTTCTGTCCCGGCGGATCGTACCGCAGACCGGTCTCGCTCTCCCCATCTAGAAAAAGCTTTATACCGCCGATTCTTAGCCAGTCGTTTCCAAATCCCGTGTGGAGGCCATATCTCAGAAAATCCTCGCCAAACGTAGAATCCGGATCGCGATCATGTGCAACATTCAAAATCAGCTGGCAACGCAGCCGTACCGGTAGTTCGCCTTTTGCGAGCAAATCCTGATACATGCGCAAACCGTCGGGACTCGGAAAATCGTAGATGGTGGTGACACCATTGCGTGCGAATCCTTCGAGAACCTCCTGCACACTCTGCTCACGCATTTCATAGCTCGGCTTGGGTATCAGGGCGAGCATACGACCGAACATCTCGCTCAACCGGCCTGTCGGCTCTCCTGTTTGTGGATCCCTCCAGATTTTCGAACCCACAGGGTCGGGAGTGTTCTTATCAATGTGAGCTAGCTCAAGTGCCTTCGTATTCACGATAATCTCGTGCGCACTTTCTCGAACCAGCACAGGATGATCACGTGTAACCGAGTCTAGCTGCGCTCGGGTCGGCATCGGCTGGCCCCAACCGCCAGCCCCTACAATCCATTCCCCTTTAGGAGTGTTTTCAGTACGCTCCTTAATTTTCCTCAGCATTTCGTCCACATCTTTTAGAGGTGGAATGTGCAAATCGAGCATGCGGTGATAGTCTGCGATGCCTTCAATGTGAGTGTGCGCATCGATCAAGCCCGGAAGAACAGCCTTGCCATGAAGATGAATGACCTGGGTATTGGGTCCAATGAGCTTTCCGATCGCAGCGTCGTCACCCACCGCGAAAATGCGGCCATGCTTCAACGCTGCCGCCTGCGCGATGGAGTTGTCCTGGGCCACCGTGATGACCGTGCCACCCAGCAAAACGAGGTCTGCGGCTCCGTCACTGAGTCGCGGATCAGGCCCGGCATCGGCCGCCGCCCCGAATGCGAGTGTCGACACAAACGTAAGCACGATTGCGTTTGTAACGACGACGAGAGATATATGGTACAGAGCAGCGATGCTTCGCACGGTCATGTTTGTCGTTTTCCTGAAGAGCTAAGAACGATTCGAAAAATGATCAGCTTTCTTTCAACTCGTTTACGGCCCGATACGCCTGATCGATTGCCGTGTCCGTGTAGGCGGTAGCCGCTGCATCAGTATTCGCGATGGTTATTCTTCCGAATCGCTTACGCCCGATCACATTCGGGCGCTGCTCCTCGGGCCAATCGGGGTCAAACAGCGGGTTGTATTCGTACCCGTAGCCGTGTGGCCAACGATTCACCGCGATCGCTTCGATATCGCGAGCTGGGTCGAAGCCCCCGTCCCTGAGGATGCGAGCAAGCTGATCGCGGATATTCCGCTCAAAAACTTCGAAGGGAGTTGTCAGCAACTCATACCTGCCGATCTTTTGTTGCTCGCGGGGCGGCAATCCGGGCTTGCAAGGGGTGCGACTTAGGTGGATCAGGATAGGCTCATCGGGTTTGGTGGGAGTCTGATACGCTCCCATATGCATTGACCAGTTCAGGCTGACATCAGCCCAGTAGGAACCGGGTGCAGACACATGCCGAATCCCCAATTTTTGGAAGGATGTCCACTTCTTGATCCCGACACTGGTGTATACCAGCGGAACTTTCACCAAGTAATGCAAAGCCTCCTTTTGCGCGTCGGGAAGGTCGGGGCATAAATAGGGAATCACCATATTCCAGCAGGCGAGCACACATCCTTTCGCGCGCACTCTAAAGACCTTGCCGCCGGACGCGTACAGGATTTCCACTTCTTTTGCAGAATTCGGCGGACCACTGTTTTGGACGCGAACAACGGTGCTGTTCAGGCGGAGCCGTATCATTGAGGCTTGCCGATCCAAACGGTTATAGTCGACTTGAGCGGTCACAATGTCTTGGGCGGTGTGGCCGCCGACGGCGTCGGGGATCAGCTCGCGGACGAGTAATCGAGCGATCGAAGCGTTGCCGTCAGGAAAGTGGAAATCGTAGGAGCCCCCATTGGCATAACCGGCTGCGGAATAGCTCATATGCGGCGCCGCACCGGGCTCAAGGCCCATTCCGTCAAATCCCGACAATCCGATCCCCCAACAATCGAGAGCCGGCTCGGCATCGATCCCTACCCCCCACTCTCCTTCAGTTTCACGCTGATAAAAAGGAATGACTCCAGGATCGGCTTTCACCACATTAATCAGGAAGTCGCGGTAACTCATCTTCGCGAGTCGCGCCTTCTTCTCGGCCGGTGAAAGCCCCGGCATGAAATCGATCTTGCCGGTCTCGATCCGCAAAATATCTCGCTGGACTTGGGAAGACAGAGGTGCTTTCACCATAAATTCCTTCCATGCATTCTGCACCTCTGATTGGCTATCGAATTCTCCCCTCCAGCCCCTTCCCGGAGCCATTACTAAGCGATCTTCGCCAAATGTTTCTTTGTCAAAGAACACTGCGGAACCCAGCCCGAGAGAGCGATAAACTTTGTCGTCCGAATACTTCTTTGCAAACTGGGGAGGATCGACTCCGAGTTTTTTCAGCAATCCGTCGGCAACGGTGCTGTACGGCGTGGGGCTATCAATCCCAAGGGTGCCGCCGTTCAAGAGGTGAAGTCTGCCACCCAGGTGAAACTCGTTTCGCTTGGCGTGCCCACCGAAATCATCGTGATTCTCAAGAATCAGTGCCCGAGCTGATTTTCCTGCATGCTCACGAAAAAAATAAGCAGCGCTCAGACCGCTAATCCCTGCACCCACGACCACCAGATCGTGCGATTCGCCGGTATCAATTGGTTCGCCAGCGTTCTCCCAAAAAGTCCCGTCTCGCAAACTGTGCGCAACTTCGAATGAACCTGGGCGACTCCCGCGCAAACCGGTCTTCGTTGGCGGGTAGTATCCGGCTTCATTCTGCGGTTCTTGGCCTCCCGGCAAGTCCCCGATCGAACAATGTGGGAGCCATGACGCGCCAATTGCCATCGCTGCGCCGTTCATAAAATCGCGGCGGGTGATCTCGCGATGCATCCCTAGGTAATGATCGTAAGAATTTTTCATAGTTGTTCTTCAGGCTTTGGCGCCCGCAAATCGTGCAACCCTAAATGGCCTTCACCTGTGGTCGTCAAGCATGAGTTTCTTGCTTGATGGCAATGATCGAATCCTCAAACGCATCCACGAATTGCTCGATTTCTGACTCACTCATCACTGTGGAAGTGCAGAACAACCCGCGGGGTGCGGTCATGATTCCGTGATTCAAGAGCAACAGGTGAAGAACAGACAGAAGGCTTCTTGGTGCCTCCAGTGCATCGCGGTAATTCCTAATTGGACTTCTTGTGAAATGAATCCCAACCAGCGAGCCGATCCCCGTCAATTGTGCGTCGATTCTGTACTTTTCAATGACTTTGCGTAACCCGCTTCGCAGACTTTCGCCAAGTTGATTGATGTGGGCGATTGCCTGTTCCGTTAATAGGTCGAGAGCAGCAATTCCGGCGGCGAGGGTAGCGGGGTTTCCGTTGAAGGTTCCGGAATGATGGAGTCTGGGGGCTGCTGGATCGAACAAAGACATGATTTGTGCCCGACCGCCAAAGGCACCGACGGGAAGGCCCCCACCAATCAGCTTACCCATCGTAGTCAGATCGGGTCGCAGCGAGTAGATCTGTTGCGCGCCACCATAGGCCAGACGCATGGTGATGACCTCATCGAAAATCAGGACAGCGCACGTGGAGCGGCTGGCTTCGGCAACGTAATTGAGAAATTCCGGTTCGAGCGGAATCACTCCAGCAGATCCCATAACGGGCTCAACAATTACCGCCGCCAAATCATCCCCATACACGTCGAACACCTTGTCGGCATATTCGAGGTCATTCGCAGGGATCGATACGACATCAGTCACGATTCCGCGAAATACGCCCTGTTGTTCATCTGGCGATGTCCCCGTAGAAACCCTGGCCGTAGTGGCCGTATTTACAATCGCTGCATCGTGAAGCCCGTGGTATCCGCCGTCAAGCTTCAAAACCTTATTGCGTCCGGTGAAAGCCTTCGCTGCCTGAATCGCCATCAAGGTCGCTTCGGAACCGGAGTTACAGAATCTGACTTGCTCAATGGATGGCATTCGCGATTGAAGCCGTTTTGCAAACTGAATCTGTGACTCCGTAGGAGAGGCGAAAGCGCTGCCTCGCTTCACTTGATTACACACTGCTTCTACGATTCGCGGATGTGCATGGCCGTGAATTAATGAGGTGTAGTTGTTCAGAAAGTCGATGTACTCGTTGCCATCTACATCCCGGACTCGGCAACCGCCGCCGTGCTCAACAAATGTTGGGTAAGGCGGAAAGTACAATACCGAACGCGTGTCGCCTCCCGGCAGAACTGTTTTCGCAGCCTCGAAAAGCTGGGAAGATGTGGGCGTGCGAGCGCGGTAGGCAAGCTCCCCTATCTTGGAATGGGTTATGACCATTTTGTTCTGTGCAGTCCTTAGCGCTTAAAACCGCAATCACCCCGCCCCAGTTCAGGCCTTTTGCTCAGAGCAACGAGCACCCGCTGCCTTGTCTCGCTCCTTGCCGACTGGTGTTTCTAGCAGCCGTCGCGGCAGATTAACTCTTGGTTGACCACAAACACCCATGGAGATGCAGGTTGGCTGAACAATTCTTCCATCTGTTCTGCTCGGTTCTGCAAGATGATTCGCTGGTTGATTGATCCCTTATCGGTGATCTCCATCTTCTCGATCGAAGGAAGTGCGTCGGCGAACATCGCTCTCACAATGCATGTCGACTGGCCCGTGCTAAACGCGGCGAGTGAGTCAAGTCGCTCCTGAAACATCCTTACAACATCTTTATGGAAAAGAACTTCTCCTGGGGCTGCATCAGCCGGTAAGTCGCGGCAAAGTTGCCGACAGGCACCTAACGCTGGAAAAAACAGCGCGGCAAGATAGTCACGATCCGGGCCTACAATGACCACATCCTGAAGGATCTCCCCGAAATGAGCGAGGATCTGCATCCGCAACGGGCCCACTCTTACCCAGGTTCCCGTGGCCATCTTGAAGTCCTCGTCCAACCGCCCATCAAACAAAAATCCCTTGAGTGGCTGTGCTGGATCAAGAAATCGGATTGCGTCGCCGGACCGGTAGTAGCCTTCCTCATCGAAAGCGACATCTTTCAGTTCGGGTCGGCGCCAATAGCCAGGCGTGACCGAGGGACCTCGCAAACGGAGCTCCAGGCTTTCGCCCGCAGGAACGAGTTTGAGCTCGACTCCAGGTACGGGTAGACCAACCTGCCCTGACCTAGCGCCGTCCGCGCCGGTATAAAGCGCCCCTGGCGCTGTTTCGGTCGCGCCCAATGCGGTGACCATCTGAATTTCTTCGCCACAGATCTGATAGGCAATATCTTGAAGTTCGTCCCACACACACTGCCCTAATCCTGCTGCTGCGAAGAAAAGCAATTTGAGCCGGCTAAAGAATTTGGTCTGCAGTTCGGTGTCACTACGCAGATGTTGAACCAAAAGTTCGTAACCTCTAGGCACATTGAAATATATGGTGGGAGCGACATCGCGTAGATTTCGTGCCGTCTCGCTAAACAATTCAGGCATTGGCTTTCCGGAATCGATGAAGAGTGTGCCGCCGTGGTGGAGCACAATGCCAAAATTATGGCTGCCCCCAAAAGTGTGATGCCAGGGCAACCAATCACACAATACCGGCGGGGCTTCCGCCAAGCATGGCAAAGCATGCGAGATCATCTTTTGGTTCGCGCACAACATGCGGTGGGTGGTAATGACACCCTTCGGCAAGCCGGTTGAACCGGACGTGTACAGCACTTTTGCAAGAGTGTCAGGACCGACCTCCCTATGTGCCTGCTCCACGTTCGCGAAGTCTTCCGACGTCTCTAAATCGCTGAGAGAAATACAAGGAAGTCCGTCAGGCGCGGATGAGCGAAACACAATCTCTTCTTCGCCTCGGCAAACAGCCTTAAGGGCACGTTCGAATCGTTTCCCGTCATCAACAAATATGATCCGTGGGCGAAAATTGTCCCGGACGTGAGTCAATGCACGAAACTCGTTCACGGCCAAAGAATAAGCCGGCGAGACGGGCGCATAGGGTATTCCCACGTAGGTTGCAGCCAGGGCAAGCAGCGCATGCTCGATGGAGTTGCCAGAGAGGATCATCAGGGGTCTTTCTCTTGAGAGGCCGCGGCGAAAAAGACCAGCCGCCAGTTTTCGAACTCGGTTCAGAAATTCAGAGTACGTGATGGTTTGCCAGTCGCCATCTTGCTTTCGTTGGGCAAGAAAGATTTGGTCAGGCGTTGCACGAGCCCAAAACTCTAAACGGTCGGTGAGACGCAATTCGTATTCACCCAGTGGCTGCGATGACTGCACATAAATAACCCCGTCCTCGTGATGCTCGAAGCGCGACGTGAGCGACGCCAAGTGAACCGGTCTGACGGGCCGTTTCCGTTGCGCCTCCCAATGGTTTGTTTTGGCATGATCGATAGGCATGCTTCACCTACTCGAGCCGTGCGGTTCGCAAAGTGTCGGTAGCCTCACGCAACCGCCCAGCAACGATCCATAACGAATGTGACAGATTTGCTTTCGCCTGCTCCTCAAGCATTCTCAGATTCTCTGCCTCGGCACTCACGTCCCCGCCTTTTTCGAGATCCCGAAATACTGCGACTAGTTCCGCTGCAGGTGGCTGGGCCAATTGCTTGTATACCAAACCCCAGTCATTGCTGGCTTCGGAAGACAATCGTTCTCGTTGCTCGACCTCTGGTGATAGCTCAGCGAATTCTCTCAACTGCCCAATGCCTTCTAGCGCCTTGAGTGCGCCGGCTGGGTCACCTTTTTCCACGGCGATACGGGCTTGCTCGATGGCTGCCAACGTGTTCGCGCATCTGGTTGTCCGGAAGCTTGAGTCGACATCGGAGTAGAGCCAAGGCATAAGGTCCTTGCGCGCGTTCAGGAGCACATCGTTAATTACCCGGGCTTGCGCTGCGGAGGTTGCATTTTTCTGAAGTGATTGCAACCCTTCAGCTTCAGAACGGAACTGGCTCAAAGCGCTACGAGCATCATCGAACGACACACCGGGCACATTTGCTGCATCGGAGTTAAGGGCTGTCTCCGCCCAAGATGCAACCTCGGTGAAACGGATAGGAACGTTCGTGACTTCAGACATCCTGAGCGCGGATAAGGTGCTGACCTTGAGCTCGGTGAGAAGGTTCCCGTAATCCTCCGGTCGATAGAGGTCAAATTGTGTGTGACTGTATTTCCAAAACGGGTTTGGTTCGACCTTGGGGTCCCAGTTATAGTCGTACTCGAGCATGCGAGAATTCCAGACTAGTAAGCTTGTGCCCCCGCCGCCGACGGCGCCGAAATTCCATGCGTCCGTACCAATGTCCTGTCCTTCAATGACCGTAATTCGGTCACTGACACCGAGATCGGCAATCACCGCCTTCTGCGCCTCGGCGATTTCAGGACTGGTCAGCATCCTGCCTTTTGTTGCCGTCCAGCCCGAAAGATCAAAATTGCGATCGTAAACCAGCCTGCGTGTCACTTCCGGGTGCGCCTGAACGAAGGCCCACGAACCGGCGAGCCATGGGTGATCGGAATCCACCACTCCTTCCTCTTCCGCACCGGTTGCAAGAAACATGACACTGCGTTTTGGTTGATAGCTGCCGGACAGCGCGCGTGCGATCTCTAACATCGACGCCACGCCAGCCTCATTGTCGTTCGCCGAATGCCACCAACGGTCATAATGAGCGGAGACCATCACCCACTCATCAGGAAACTCGGTGCCTTGCAACGTGCCAATGACGTTGTGGGAAGTTCCGTCGGAACTGTCGATGCGACTCTCCAGTTCAATATTGACCGGACCACTCTGGATCCACTTCGCAAGTTGCATTCCTTTCTTCTTCGAAACGGTGACAGTCGGAAGTTCGCCAATGCCATCAGGCCCCCCTGCTATTGCATCCTCAAGCCCCTCCCCGTTGTTGAATCGAATTAAAGCGGCCGCGCCTCGGCGCGCAGCCTCCAAAGTCTCTCCACCACCTCCGCCAGCAAATCCGCCCTTGACTAAGACTACCTTGCCGCTGATGTCGCCAGCCTTGGTGTAGTCAGCTGCAGAACCATTTCCGATATCAACCAGCGTGGCACGCAACAAATGTCCGTTCTCTGCGTTCCCCTTTGCGTACGGAACGCCATCCTTTGTTCCCCAGGTACCGCCCCCGATTGCCTTGATCGACGTACCGTTCGCTTTCAGCAAAATCTTCCCGTACTCATAGCGTCTGACCGGAAACGGCTCGGTATGAACACTGAGGCCGATGGTTTTCATCTCCTGCTCTACGAAATCGGCAATTCTTTTCTCGTCAGCGGTACCCGCGATAGCCGAACCAGCTCCGGCGCCAGAATCGTTATCAACGATTCCGGTCGAGAGATGCTGAATTTCTTTGCCAGTACGTTCCGCGTCTAATTTGGAGAGTATTTTGTTTTCCTCTGGAGTGAGTTGTGTAGCAGATTGTGCGTTCGTCGGAAATGGCTTAATGACGATGCAAGCTAATACCGTAAGACACGCTAACCATGATTGTTTCCGACTGGGCTCTGATCTCATTTGCACCTTCCTTCAACTTGTGAGGATTCGCCATTACCGAACTGGTGGCCTGTACCTTGGAGCTTCACCAATTCGGTAAATGGCGCATCCCGGTCTGCATTCAGAATTGGTATCGAAGAGAAAATTGCTGGACTCGAGGGGCGGTGAGAAGAGATTGATAATCGCCGAATCCGGCTTCGCCTGCCACATTGAGTAGGGATCTCACATCGAAACGTACGGAATTGGTCGAGTTGAAGACTTCCCACGCGAATTTCAGATTTTGGCCTTCTCTGACCTTCCAGGTCTTTGAGAGAGCCGTGTCAATCCCGAAGTATCCGTCCCCGCGAAAATTGTTCCGGTTCCCAACTTCCCCTGCGTAAGGAAGCCGCCAGGGAGTTCCAGCCGCCGGCGTAGGATAGGTGAAAGCTGCGGCAGCCGTGAGTCCGTTCGGATCGGCGAAGACCTGGGGTTGTCCATTGAGAATATTCTTGCTCGTTTTTATGGGGCCGGTTTGCACCATATAGCTGTGATTTATGTAACTGGTTGGGTAACCGGGACTGTCAGCGCTAAAGGGCAGTCCACTTGTCCATCTCCAAAGACCCGCCAAAGTCCAGCCGCCGACAACTGCATCCGTGAATCGATTTCCGTTCGCTCCGAAAGCTTTGCCCTTACCAAAGGGCAGTTCGTAAATCGCTTCCCCGTTTACGATGTGAGTTGTGTCGAAGTCTGAAACTCCTCGATTGGCTTTAGGCAGAAAGCCATTGAAAATTACGCCGTTTGCGCTATACGCCACAATTCCTGAACGTTCCGCGTCAGAACCCATATCGATGGATTTTGAGTAGGTATAGGTCGCGTCAATCTGCAATCCGTGGGACATCTGCCGGCGTAAGGAGAATTGGCCGGCGTTGTAACTGCTGTTTCCATTCGAAAACCACGAAAACAGAGAGCCATATTGCAGTGAAAAATACCTACCCTGGGTAGGGCAAGCGCCTGGAACGGAGAAGCCAGGCGAGCAAAACAGATCCATCCCAAGAAGGACTGAAAACGGCGTCACACCAGTGGCTGCGTACGAATATGGCAACACGTTGAAAATGTTCTGCGTAGCCGTGTTGCCATTACCAGCCGCTGCCGACCAGAGGTCCTCCCAGTACGGAATGGGGGCAATGGTAGTAACTCCCGACTGCACAGCCTTACCCATTAGAGCAGCGGCGGTGAAGTAGTCCATGCCCGACTTCGGATCCACAAGATCCAGCGGAGACGCGGCATCGATTTGCTGCAGCAAGTGGTGCCCAAAGCGCCCGACGTATGCGGCTTCGATCGTAAACCCGCCGGAAAGCTCACGTTGCACAGAGGCGGTGGCGGATAGCGAATAAGGCGTCTGCATTTTATCGTCGACCCCAAAACTCGAGGCGAAACCACCGTTTGCAAGATTGGTCGTCGGAACGTAAGGGTAGGTTTGGGTAACGGGAGGAGCAGGAAATATGTTTGGGATGTCAGTCAGCCCGGTAAAACGCGGGTGAGTGTCGATGGTACCCTCCGAGGGCAGTCCGATCGAGGTGCTGAGGCCAAGCGATCCGTTTTGAGCGAGATCTTGAGCAATGCCCTGGCCAAAGTGGTCATCCACGATTCCAAAGCCAGCGCGAAGTGAAGTCTTGTCCGTTGCGAACAGATGATGGAACACGCCATTGTCAAAACGTGGTGAGTAGGCAACCGCTACTCTGGGTGCAAAATTTAATTTCCTCATGGTCCAAAATGCGGGTCGACCGTTCGCCGGCCCAGAGGGAGAAAGGTCTAACGGGGGCGTCCCCGTCTGTAGTCCTTCAGCAGCCGCGATTGCACGTCCGTAAAACCAGTCGTGAAGACTCGTGGTTGGCGATATCTGCTGTCCATTGATCTCGGAAGGAGGTTGCAGCAAGCTGTGCCGCAGGCCCAGAGTGATCGTCAAATTTGGCCTCAATCGCCAGGAGTCCTGCACGTACGATTCGAATTCGTTATCTCGAAAGGCTCGGGGAATGATGACGCCGGTAGGCAATAACGTACCTAAGTTCTGCCTGACTGCAACCCGATAGTTATAACTATCGGCGACTTCGTCGATCACCCCGGCAACCGTGGTTGCTGCCACGTCATAGCTGAGCCCGAATGATGGATACACCGACGGAAAGACCCACGGGCATTGCGCCGGTGGACAACCAGCTGCCTGGGCTCCTGGATCGAGGCTCTGACCAGTATTGCTTAGTCCCCCGTCTGCAAGATTGTTTGCACCGGTCGCTGCTGAATTGAAGGAGATCGCGTCGGTTGCATTATTGACGACGACATGGCGATAGTTGCCGCCAAACTGAAGGGTGTGCTTTCCCTTCACCCAAGTCAGGTCCTCCACAACGTTATGGACGGGAACATTCGTTAGAGTGGTTCGGGTCTCTGCAATCGGATTCGCCAAACCGGGCGTGTAAGGAATAGCACCGAAAGTAACGTAGGAGGCCGTGCCGAGTCCCCGGTTTCCAAGTCCTTGCCGGATGAAGCCGTAGCGGAGGTTGTTTACAAGTTGAGGCGACAACGCCCACGTATCTCCGACCACAAATCCCTTAGAGTTATTGGTCATAATAAAACTCGCAGGCTGTCGGGGAAATTCAGGCGTGCCTGATTGGTGATCGTCCAACAGGGTCCCGCGTACAAACAACTGGTTCGATTTTGAAAGCTGAAAATCAAATTTGGCAATATAGGTGTTTAGCAATAACGGGTTGGGCGCGGGAAAGGTGAAATCCTCAATATTCAGGCCATCGCCACTGCCCGGAAGGTTTGGTATGGGGTAGCTCTGCAGGACTGGAATCATGTTCGGATCAACCCCGCCTCCCCACGGACAATTTCCGAGCGCGAAGCAATGAGGATCCATGGACTTAAGATCCGAGGGTGTGAGTGTCTGCACCTGCAATTCACTTGGGTTTTGACAATTATCCGTCGACGACGACGGACAATATTGATATTTCACGATCCCCTGACGCAGCGTGCTCGAGGGGACGGGCTGGACGAGTTGCTGGTCTTCCGCAGTCCGCTGGCCTTCGTAGTTCAGAAAGAAAAATGCCTTGTCCTTTTTGATGGGACCGCCAAAGGACGCGCCGAACGTGTTCCGAATCAGTTCCCCTGGTTTATTCGGCATTCCCGCACTGATCTCGGAGAATTTGTTAAACCAGTCGTTAGCTGCGAACAAAGTGTTGCGGTTGTATTCATACAGACTCCCGTGAAGGCGATTGGTTCCGCTCTTGGTCACGAGCGCGACCTGCCCACCCGAAGACCGGCCACTGTCGGCATTCGCACCTGTCGTAGTAACGCGGAACTCCTGCACGGCATCCATCGTTGTTCGCAGCACGCCGGTGAACGCGGTGCCTTCCAGTTGATCGTTATCGTCGACCCCGTCGAGAGTCAAATTGCTCTGATCCGAACGGGCCCCAGAAACTGAACCGCTACGACTGTCTAGAATCGGATCGACTTTCCGCCCGAGATAGAGAACGCCGGGCTGCAAACTCAAAAGATCGGGGACGTTTCGGCCTTCAATCGGGAGCTGTTGAATGGTGGCGTTATTCACCGCGTCGCCTAAGGATGCGTCCGTCGTGTTGAGAACCGGGGCCTGATCCCTCACCTCAACCGTCTCGGAGATCGCAGTTACTTTTAACTTAATGTTGAGATTCGCGGGCTGCTGTACGAGCAGGGTCACCCGAGCCTGGTACGGCGCGAAGTGCGAAGCTGACACCTTTAGATCGTAAGTTCCAGGCGGCACCTGCGCGAAAACGTAGTTGCCATTCGCGTCCGTGACATGGCTCTCCTGAAAGCCGCGCTCATCACTTAACAGTACGACAGAAGCTCCCGGCAGCACCGCACTGCTCGCATCTGTCACAGTACCTCGTAATGACGACACCGCCTGTGAGTACCCATTTGCTGTAATGGCAGCCATCAGCACAGTTGTGGCAAGCACGCCGCGTAATTTCATGGTTTGCGCTCTCTGGTGGAACCCCAGTTCCGATGGGTACGGATGTTGGCACTGGATGGAAAGTCTTGTCAAGAGCCAAGTAGCATCATATCTATACCGTTTAGGTATCGCCGCCGGAAGAGGAGAATGCCCTCGAGCGAGAGAAGCTTAACGAGTCGATTTGGAGCGTCGTCGTTGTCGACGTTCGGTGGGCGCGATGAACAGCGAACTCGCATCTGGTCGAAGATCCAAGACGCCGGATACTTGCTGGAAGAGCCCGCGGGCTGTAGCGAGGAAACTCAACACTGCCGGCGAAGATTCGTCTTTGCGCCAGGCAATGTGTACTTCGATAAACGCCGAAGAATCGGCCAGGGGGACGGCAACCAGTTGGTCAGCGAAAGAGGGGTGAATCGGGTTCTTGCCCACGGCCAGATATATTCCCTTGCCGGTCGCGACCATCATGGCGCCGGCTTCGTCATAACAAGTGATATCGACGGGAGTGATCTGGGGACTGATGCCAGAATGGCGGAGGAGTTGGAGGGTCTTATCATGAACGCCCGGAGAGAGCGGGCGATTGATCAACAGAACCGTTTCGTTTCTTAGGTCCTTCAGCAACAGACGGGAGCGACGGGCGAGCGGGTTAAGCTTGCGGAGAACAACCGTCAGCCGCTCTGAAAAGAGCTTCTGCGAGATTAACTCCAAACTGACAACAGGTGGCCGCAGGAAGCCGATATCGATCCTCCCTGCGGTTAGAGCATCGCTCTGTGGTCCTGAAACCGAATCCACGATGTCAAAGTCGACCCCAGGCACGAACCTCATGTGGTGATTGATGACGTGGCTTACGATATCGCCCAGACCCTTTCCCATCGCCACTCGTATGGTGGCAACGGCTCCAAGCTTCGCCTGGCGCGCGATTTCTGCCGCAATCTCCGCTTGGCGGAGCAGAGCGCGTGCCTCACTTAGAAATCGCTGGCCTGCGTCGGTTAGCAGGACCTTTCCGTTGGTGCGCTGAAACAGCTGCACCTCCAGTTCGCGTTCCAATTGTCCGATTTGCCGGCTAACTGGCGGTTGCGCGATTCCCAGTCGCTTCGCGGCTTTGGTGAAATTGAGCTCCTCAGCGGCGGCTACGAAGTACTTCAGTTGGCGAAATTCCATGACTGGTTAACCGTCCCAGAAATTTCGATCAATACTATATCGGTATCGTCTCCATGCCAAGTATATTGACAAACCTCTGGAGCTTATGGCATCTTGCCGTTCGATTCTACCGTCCTGCAGAACTTCAAGGTGTTCACATGATCCTAACGCGAGCCCACAATGCAGTGGGGCAACGCATCTTCAGGATGCTTCTCATTGCTGCAGCTGTAATGAGCATCGTTGCGTCTCTCCGTCACCCTGCGGTATCGCAAGATCGAAACGGCGTGACTGCCGGGGAGTTCGTTGTGGAGCCACCGACTCTAATTGCTCTGGGGTTCGAGTGGTACATCGACGGGGACGCGAATCGAAAGGCCAGCGTTGCCGTTTCCTATCGCAAGAAAGGGACCACAGAATGGAAAGAGGGGCTTCCCATGTTGCGCCTCAACGGAGAACGTACGGTCACCGGCCTATTCAATGACGACCCTTCCGCCAAGAGGATCATGAGTCCCGACGCGAACGCATTCACCTATGTGGCCCCGAACATGTTTGCGGGAAGCATCTTCGACTTGGAACCAGACTCAGAATACGAGTGCCGTTTTCGTCTGTCTGATCCCGGCGGTGTTTCCGGGGTGAGCGAACACAAGGTAACAGTGCGCACGCGAAAAGAGCCTGAACCCGCGAAGGGCGGTCATGTGTACCATGTCTACCCCGTCGGCTTCACCGGCCCGCGAATCGAGCCATCCTTTGACGGACTGCTTGCGGCCTACTATACGGCAGGGATCGGGGGCGACTGGTACGATGCTTTCCCTCCTCGTGTCCAGCCGGGCGACACCATTATCGTGCACGCGGGCCTTTATAAAGATCAAAGGCTTCGCTACGGGCACGAGTTCCTGTCGGGTTGGAAGGAGTGCTGCATGACCACTTGGGACGGGACGTACTACCTGACACAAAGTGGCACTGCCGATAAGCCGATCGCGATCGTCGGCGCCGGAGATGGAGAGGTCATTTTCGATGGGGATGGCAACGGCGTTCTGTTCGATGTGACAGCCGCGAACTATAACTATTTCGAAGGCATCACCTTTCGGAATACGAATCTGGCGATTCTGGCTGGACGGAAACGTATCGTGGGCGCTGCCGGCCTCACGGTAAAACATTGCCGCTTCGAGCAAGTCGGCATGGGCATTCACACGGATTATTCCGGATCGAACAACTTCTACATTACGGACAATACGTTCATCGGTCTCCACGATCCGAACGAGATGATTGGCTGGGAACCGAGACCCTGGGGAACTACTCCCGGCTGGGCAGAGAAAAGTCTCGACAAGTCACAGTATGCCGTCAAGATTTATGGCCAGGGAAGTGTCGTTGCCTACAACCGGGTACGGAACTTTCATGATGCGCTCGACCACGCTACCTACGGTGATCCTGATGGTTGGCCTCATCCAATCCGAGACCGAATGCCGGTATCGATAGATTTTTACAACAATGACGTGTCAAACAGTCACGATAACTGCATTGAGGCGGATGGCGGAATGTACAACATTCGCGTCCTGCGCAACCGTTGCGTCAATATCGGCGAACAGGCCCTCAGCCAGGAACCGCTGATGGGTGGACCGGCATATTTTATTCGCAACATCGTTTACAACTCGCCGGGGAGCGGCGTGAAATTCTCGGGAGACCCATCTGGCGGCGTCTATCTTCACAACACATTCCTCTCCGGCGTCAGAACGAATAACGGGGGAGACGATGGGTCGAACGCTATGTTCTGGAACAATCTCATCATTGGGGAAAATCCGAAAGACCCCGTATTCCTGCTGGATACCTACGACTCGTACTCCTCTTCCGACTATAACGGATTTGGATACGAGTCCGGGAGTGACGCACCGTTTGTCCGAATCGGGCCGGCGGCAGGTAAGACCGTCGACTATCAAGACCCGCTGGTAGAGAAGAAGTACGCTTCCCTCGAAGAGTTTAGCCGTGCAACGGGCCTCGATCAGCACAGCAAGATGGTCAGCTATAAGATTTTCAGGAACCTTCGTCCTGTGGACCTTCGAACGCCCTCGAAGATCTACGACCCCGACGCGCTCGACTTTTCCCTACGGGAAGGTTCCGCCGCTGTCGATGCCGGGGTTGTGCTTCCCAACATCAACGACGGGTTTACGGGCAGTGCACCAGATCTTGGTGCGCTGGAAGTCGGGGAACCGATTCCCCACTACGGACCACGATAGTCGGGACCTTGACCACGTGGAGACCGCTCGGCGGCTCGCTGGTCGCGAGAAGGGTCGGACCTCGTCTATCGGTCCGGAGACATACAGGTTTCCGTTGCATGCAAGGCTTTCCGCCAGAAGGTAGCCCGAAATTTGTCAGCATTCCGCTGGGGCAGACGACGCATTGTTTCTAATCCCGACGTGATGGGAGGAGAGCCGGTCTTTCGCGGCGCTCGCATACCCCTTCAGCACGTTGTATCGCTTTTTCGGAAGAGTATTCCAGAGAAGGAAATTGCAGAGGATTTCCCTGCTCTCAGCTCTCGTGACCTGGCCTATGCTCGGCTGTCCTCTCGCC
>Ga0187783_10001484_pt1 | contig 17340 bp, 17 predicted proteins | sample 1015_SJ02_MP02_2_FD_132471 | JGI IMG/M metagenome (GOLD analysis project Ga0187783, IMG submission 132471) | Tropical peat soil microbial communities from peatlands in Department of Meta, Colombia - 1015_SJ02_MP02_20_MG | ecosystem: Environmental > Terrestrial > Soil > Wetlands > Peat | place...
GGATGGCCAGGACTGCTGGCGATAAGGTCGCGCAGAATGATATCGAGCCGATCGGCGCCAGTTGGCACAACCGCGGTCGCGAGGGTCATCCCATCAGGGCTGACCGCGAGATCGACGATGGTCCCCGGCTCGGCGGCGTCTGAACCGGTCTCTGCGGCGAGGACGCGTTGCTGATGCCAGCCCGGTCCGCCGAGACCCAGCACAGTCGTGTGGCCGTCTATGCTGCCGGCAACGGCGATTTCAGCACCATTCTCAAGCCACAAGGGCGGATGACCTGGAGTAGGCGCGAAGCCTTGAGGAAGTTCGAGACTTGCGTCAACTACGGTGCCGGTAGTGACCGAGAACGTCGGCGAGACGGGAACGAACAACGGCCGCGGCGGAGGTTTAGTGCTCGTGCACGAAACGGATGCCACCATTACGGAGAGCAGCAGTACACCACGGAAAGACCTGACCATCGAAAAACGCTAGTGTAGATGGCGCCGTAGAAAAAGGCGACGCCAGCGCGACTCGGTAATCAACATGAACTCGATCTTTTCGCGTCTCAAAGTATCCCGTGAACCTGGTCTAGCGCTGTCCGTCGCAGTCCTCACCGCGGCGGGCGTCTTCGAGTACGCACGCGGGTCGCGGTGGGCGGGCGTCACGCTGCTGGTTCTGGCGGCACTCGCGGTCGCGGCGTACTGGCTGCTGCGGGTCCGACCGGCGCGGATTCCGCGCGACGCGGTGCTGACGCTCAAGCTCAGCGGGCAACTTCGCGAAGACGGCCACAATTCCCTGCTTGAGCAGCTCTTGCGCCGCTCGACGCCGGCGCTGGCGCAGGTACGGACCGCGCTCGAATCGGCGGCGCGCGACCCTCGTGTGCGCGCGGTGCTGATACGGATCGCAGGCCTGGAGGTGGGGCTGGCGACCGCGCACGAGCTGCATCGGCTTCTGCGCGAGGTTCACCGCGTGGGCAAGCGGGTGATCGCGGTGATGAGCGGCGATCAGGCCAGCCTTCGCGAATATCTGGTCGCCGCGGGCGCCGGCGAGATTGTCGCCAATCCCGATACCCTCTTCATGCTGCTTGGAGTCGCGGCGGGACAGCCGTTTGTCAAAGGCGCGCTCGACAAGCTGCACGTGCAGGCGCAGACCCTGCAGTGGCGCGAATACAAGGGCGCGGGTGAGATGCTGAGCCGCGAGTCGATGTCGCCGCAGTTACGCGAGAGTCTGGAGGCCGTCATTGCGGACTGGGAGCGAGTGCTGGTGGATAACATCGCGGCCGCGCGGAGGCTTGCGCCGGAACGGATTCGCGAGCTGCTGGCGAGCGGCTTCCGGAGCGCGCGCGCAGCTTGCGAGGCGGGGCTGGTCGATCGCGAGGGCTACATAGAAGACGTGCGCGGGGAGCTGAATCCCCGCGGCAAACAGCGGGTGTTCACGAGCCTTGCCCGATACTTGCGGCACATCGCTTATGGCGCTGAACGCAGTAATCGGCCGGCAATCGCGCTGGTATACGGGGTTGGTCCGGTGATCACCGGCGAAAGTGGAGTCGCTGGAGAGTATCTGAGCGGAGAGTCCACCGCAGCACAGCTGGAGCGTGCGGCGTGTGATGACCGAGTCTGCGCGATCGTATTTCGGGTCAACTCGCCCGGAGGTTCAGCGGTTGGCTCGGATCTGGTGTGGCGCGCGGTCGCTCAGGCGCGTCAACGCGGGAAACCGGTGGTGGTTTCAATGGGCGACGTGGCGGGTTCGGGCGGTTACTACGTCGCGATGGGTGCCGACGCGATCGTGGCCGAGCCGGCCTGCATCACGGGCTCTATCGGCGTCGTATTCACCAAACTCAACCTTGGTAACTTGATGAACGACATCGGAGTTCACTTCGACTTTGCCAAGAGCGCGGCGATTGGTGACGCGATGTCGCTCTCGCGCCCGATGAGCGATGACGAGCTGACGCAGCTCAACCACACGGTGGGCGAACTCTACGGAAATTTCACTGCGAAGGTAGCCGAGGGGCGCAAGCTCGATCGCGAACGGGTTGAGGAAGTCGAGCGCGGACGAATCTGGAGCGGCATTGCGGCGCGCGAACGCGGGCTGGTCGACGAGCTCGGCGGACTCGGAAGGGCGATCGAAGTTGCGCGCGAACGGGCGAAAATTCCGGCGCAACAACGCCATCAAGTGGTCCAGTTCTCCGCACATGAGCGCCTCTTCGGACTTGCAAGTCTGCTGTCGTCGGAACCTGGCTCGATGGGACGTGCGCTCGGGTCCCGCCTGGCTGGAGTTCCGTCACGATGGGCGCCCGCGATGCTAGAGCTTCTGACACGGGGCGGCCTGATGCTGCTGTGCAGGACGTTTGAGCTTTAGCGTCACATCGGCGAGCGCTGCAGTTCTTCGCGAATCGAGTACATCTTCTGCCGCGCTTCGGTGATGTAGGCGTCGAGATTGCGGCGGTGGTTCGCGAAGATGCCGGCGGGCGAGCCGTCGAGCACCACCAGCGGCTTCAACATAGCGGCCTTGCCCAGCGCGTCGATGGTGTCGCTGAATAGCGAGGTCATCACCGGATCGTCTTTGAGCGTCGGTTCGTACTCACGTTGCAGGGCCTGCATCATGTAGTACATCACGTGAGCGTAGCCCTGCGCGTGATAGAAGTAATCGTCGCAATCCCAGGTGTGGACCGGAGTGCCGTCGTCCTTAACCGTACGATAGAGATTTGCGTGCGCATCGCCTAGCAGGTCGGTCCAGACCTGAAACAGACGCACCAACTCCACGGCGCGGAGGTTGAGCTCGCGCGAGCTTTGCGGGGTCGCGTCCAGTCCCGCGACGTACATGCGTAAGTGCCGCACGCCGTCGTCGTACTTGGTCTCAGCGGCGGGCAGCATCCAGCGCTCAGCGTCATTGCGAAAATCGGTGTCGGCGATGACCAGATTGGAATCGTACTCGTTCGACGAGACCTTGGTCATATGATCCTTGAACGCGCGCGTGGTCTCGCGCACCGCCATGATGATTCCGAGCTGGCGGTTGGCGTTGTTGTCGGCCCACAGCCGAGGTCCCCACAGGAAGAAGTCATTCGGGCGCCAGCCGAATCCGGTGTGCAACTCGTGATCCATGATTTCGGCAAGCACCGAGCCGAAAATCGCGCCCGGCTTGAACGGTTTGCCCTGCGGAAAGTGCGCATCGATGTCGTAGCCGAGACGGTCGTGATGGATCTGCCCGAAATGCAGAGCGAGTACGCCGCCGAACCAGACCACAAAAATCAGTGCGAGCGCGACGATAATTCGGCGGCGGGTGATCATGCGGCAAGGTCGGCGCCAGGCACGATTGAACGACTATCGCGCCACGAGCGCGGTTACAAACTGCCGAAGATTCGGGTCAGTGGCGAACCCTGTTTCGCAACCTCGACCGGCGCGCGCAGCGGGACCTGCGCGACCGGCTTACCATTCTGGACGATCTCTGCCGAGCCGATGGTTTGGCCGGCCTCGATCGGCGCGGTGATGATCTTCGGCAAATGGTAGTCTATCCCCACCACGGTTGCCGGATCCGAACGTTTCACCAACACTGCCGCATCCGCACCCCATACGGGGGTGATGGTCTGCCGGGTTCCCTTCTCCACCGCGACGGTCTGCTTGATCGGTTGGTCCTTCACCGCGACCGGGCGCATCTCATAGTTCGCGAACCCGGATGCCATCAGCTCTGCCGCCTCCTTGAAGTTGGTCAGTTTGTGCTGCGTGCCGAGCACCACGGCGATTAGCCGCAGTTTGCCGCGCGTGGCGGTCGCGACCACGTTGAAACCCGCCTGATCGTAAAAGCCGGTCTTGAGTCCGTCGCAGCCGGGGAAGGTGCGCACCAGGTGATTGGTGTTACGCAGCTGGAACGCGCCGCCACGAAAGGGAGCGGTATCGATCGATGACCAGCGGAGCACATCAGGATACTTCACCAGCTCGCGCGCGAGCAGTGCCTCGTCGTACGCGCTCGCGACGCTCGCCTGCTGACCGCGCGACGGCGGGAGGCCGTGGACGTTGTAGTAGTGCGTGTCCTTCATGCCGAGCCGCTGCGCTTCGGCGTTCATGACATTGACAAATCCCTCGCTCGAGCCGCCCACGTATTCCGCAACCGCCATGGCGGCGTCGTTGGCGGAGTGCACCACCACCGCCTTCATCATGTCGTCGAGCGAGAAGACCTCGCCTTCCTTCAGATAGACCTGCGAACCCATCGCGGCCGCGGCGCGCGAGGTTGTGATCTGATCGGTGAGCTTGAGGCTTCCATCGTGGAGCTTCTCGGCCACGATCAGGGTCAGCATCATCTTGGCGAGCGAGGCGGTCGGCCAGGGTTGATGATCGTTCTTCTCGAAGATGAAGGTGCCAGTGGCCGGTTCGAGCAGACACGCTTCGGCGTATTGCTCCGGAGTCGCGCTTGCGTTGGGAACACTACTCGCGGTGTGATGTCGCGCCGCGAAGACCGGACTCGCCGGCAGCACGAAACTCACCGCGATGATCCACGAAACGCTCAGTGCAACGTTGAACTGACAGGTCGAGTGCCGCCGCGGCCGCCTCACCATCGTTCCCCACCTCCTGACCTACGCGGGTTCAACCAGCATCCGCTTGCGCCGGGCCGCAGGCAAGATTCAGAACCGGTCGGCGGTCCAGAACAGCGAATTCGGCGATGCGAAGATCTCCAACGCCCGCGCCTGCGCCTCGGAGGCTGCAACTCCAAGTCTCGATGCGAGCCGCTCGGGAGCGATTACGCGCCACATATAATTGTTGTCGGCATGGTGCATGACCGGCGCTCCCGCTGCGGCGAGAAACTCTTCAAGCGCGGAGTCGTGCGCGGTGTGAGTCACAATGACTCCGGAATTCTGTCCGACCCGTAGAATCTCCGCACCGCGATGGCGGTCTCCGCCCAACAGCGAGAGAGTGCTGCGCGCACCCGAGGCTGCCTCGCCGCAATATTTGAACAGCGCGAGCATTGCCGGCTCGGCACCATCGGCGTAGCCGTACTCCATAATCATCGCGATCCCATGGAAGCGAGTCGCGCGAGCGTAAGCGCGAACCCGGCCGCCGCCGCGCGCGAGCACGAAGTGCTCGACCGAGCCTGTACCGGGTTCGTTGGGCTGGTTGCCGGCATAGACCAGACTCGCTTCCCAGTCGGCGCGGTCACGGACAGCGGTCAAGTCGAAACGTCCGCTGTAGGAGCGGTGAATCGCCGCGACGGCCTCGAAGTCGCGCGTTGGCTGGAAAACGTCGATGGCGAAATCCGGGGCACCCGCGATTGCCTCGGTGCCGGCCAGCACGCTGAATTGCCGCCCGATCTCGCGCCAGCCGAACTGGTTGTAGAACGTGAGCCGCTCCGCAAACAGCAGCGACAGCTCGAAACCCTCGCGACGCATGGTCTCGACCGAGAGCTTCATCAGCTCCGAGGCAACTCCCTTGTGCCGGTAGTCCTCGCGGGTGAATACCGAGCCGATGCCGCCCATGGGGACCGATTGCCCCGCCAGGTTGATCGGACGATCGAAGATCTGGACGGTCGAGACCAGCTCGCCGCGGTCGCGCGCAATCAGACACAAGTCGTCGCGGAATTTGGGATCGTGCTGGTTGTAGAGGGCGAAGAACGCGCGGTCCCCGAACCATCGCGCGAGCAGGTCGAGCACCTCATCGCGTTCGCTCGGCCGTGCCGCGCGGAGCTCCATCTCAGTGGATATCGTAGTGTAATTGGGTTGGCGTGCCGTCGCGCATGACCGTCACTTCCACCGAGGGACGGCTTGGTAGCGAGCTCAGCATCGAGATCGCCGTCGAGGGATTGGTCAACGGACGCCCGTCGATTGAGGTCAGTATGTCGCCGTCCTGCAGGCCGAGATCTTCGAACACCGAGCCCGGTTCGATTTCGCTGATAGTAAGACCGTTGGGATGACCATTCTCCATGTTCGGGGTCGCGTGAATCTGCGTCATCAGGTCCGCTGTATGTCGGAGCGCCATCTTGATGTCTGACCGCTTGACCGCGTAGCGGCCTGGCGCAGTCTCCTCGACGTCGATGTCCTGGTCCAACTCCGAGGAGCTGTCGGTCTCCGACATCCTCGTCAAGGGGATTCCCATCGAAAATCTGCCCGCCACCGAGGCTGCGGGTTCTTCTTCGGGCCGTTCGACCGGCAGTTCGAGCGCCACAAGCTTGTTGTCGTGCTCGATCAGGACGCGGGTCGCCTCCACCGACGAGAGCTTGCCAGCGTCGGGAATTTCATCGCCTTGCCGCCACACCGCCTGCTCGCCGTTCTGATCCTCTATGATTGCGAAGGGGCTGCCCAGCGTGAGCTGTGAGATCCCGATCAGATGAAGATGGAGGTCTTCTTCGGTCACCGGACGGGCCGCTGGAGCGGCCACCGGCATTAGATTGAAGATGTCGCGCCTGGCAATCGAATCATACTGTTCCCGAGTCCGGGGACGGCTGGGCGTGAGGGTCCCGAGTCCCAGGCGATGCGCGGCCGGAGCCATGGTCAGGTCGCGTGCGATGACGCCGTTGACCGCGCGCGCGGCAAAGTAGGTAATTCCAGCAATCAGCAACAAATTGACGGCGATGATGTGCCGCTCAGTGAGCCGTAACTCCATCGGGCCCCTCCGCGTCGTATGAGCACCCGTCGACCAGCCGCTTCAGGTCATAGTTCCACAGCCCCTTCCAACGGTCGATGGTGAGGCTGGCCTGGGTGACGCCGCTGCGCACCATGTCCATGATTCGCAGCAGGTAGATGGTCTCATCCTCGCCGCGCTCATTCAACGCATGCATCCGCTTCAGTCCCAGCGCCGCTATTGACAATAGCTCGGTGCAAAGCTCCCGAAAGGCGATCCGCCCCGCGCGAGCCTCCAGCCCGCCACGATGCGCTTGATAATTCAGCTCGCTGCGCTCAGACGGGTTCCAGCGTTTCACCAGGTCCCAAGCCGCGGCAAGGCAATCGTCGTCGTACAGGATGCCCTTCATCAATGCGGGAAGAGCAAGCATCAGGTGAGGAGGCTGGCTGTCAGCGCAGCGAATCTCGATATACCGCTTAAGCCGGGTTTCGGTGAAGATGGTGGTCAGGTGATTCGACCAGTCCTCGAGCGTCGCCCGCTCGCGCCCGAATCCGCGCTCCATGTATTGACGGAAAGTGATACCCGGCGGCTGGGTCAAGTCCAGGTAACTATGGCCCCGGATAAGAAAGTACATCGGCACGTCGAGTGCGTATTCGGCGTACTCCTCGAATCCGGCACCCTCATGGAACATGAACGGCAGCATGCCGCAGCGGTCAGGATCGGTATCGGTCCAGATGTGCCCGCGGAAACTCTGGTAGCCGTTCAGCCCGCCATCCGAGACTGGCGAGTTGGCGAAGATTGCGTAGACCAGCGGCGTGATACCCAGACTGACGCGCAGCTTGCGCATTGCGTCGGCCTCACTACCGTAGTCGAGATTGGACTGCACCCCGGCGGTCTGCTTCATCATGCGCTGGCCGAGTCGACCCTTGCGCGCCATGTAGGGATACATGATTCGGTACCGGGCCTTGGGTAGCAGCTCGATTTCATGGATGCGGCTGAGGGGCTGCATTCCCAGTCCCAGGACGGTCGCGCCAACCTCGCGGCCGATCTCCATAAGCTGTTCGATGTGGGTACTGAACTCGCGTTGCGCGCAATGGATCGTGTCACACTGCTCGCCCGAGAGCTCGACCTGCCCGCCCGGTTCGATGGTAATCGAGATCGATCCGTGGGCGAGCGCGAGGATCCGGCCCTCTTCGTCGTGCGGCTCGTAACCGTACCGATCGACGAGCCGTCGGAGAATCTCCTCGATGCCGCGTGGGCCACTGAAGGCGAGGGCGCGTCCATCGCTGGCCGAGACCACGACTTTTTCGTACTCGGAGCCCACGCGCCACGCCTCGCGCGGCTTGGCGCCATCCTCGAAGTAGCGAATAAGATCTTCTTTCCTTTCGACCAGATCGGGCATCAAGCGGACACCTCAGGAGGAGGCAAGTCGTCAGGCGCGCCTATAATGGCCTTGCGCCAGGCACGATTCAAGACAGTTGCATAATGCCACCGTCGAAGCTCCGAAAAGACTGCGCCAGTCGCGATTGAGCAGCCAAGTGCTTCGGTGAACGACGCGCTAGAGGCTCGCCGCAGCACCAGTCGTTGGGGATAGCGGCCCTCCCGAGAAACCGGCGTGGCGGCTATTTGGCCTTGAGGCGAAGATCATCGTCCGCGACACAGTGCGCGTTGAGATATCGGCTACGATCGAGTTGGCTAGCGGCACGGGACTTGTCGTTCAGCGAGTCGAGTTGTTGCTGAATCTGATCCTTGCACCTGGCCACGGTGTCGAAAGTGGCCTGTATTTTCCAGTGTGAGAGCGGTGCATTGACATCGATCTGGTCCGACCCGATGCTGGGCGGCACCATCAGGTACCAGGAGAGCAGCGCCAGAATGCCGATCCGATGATGAACGCTCATGCGATTCGTGTAGCGAATCAATTCGAGAAACGGAAGCGGAGGCGAGCCGGCTAAAGGACTCGCAATCGGGTGCGGTTTGCCGCTCCTGCTTTCGCGCGCTACAAGGGCGCGATGGCGGATTTGGTTCTGGCGATCGACCAGGGCACCACTGGCACCACGGTTTTCGTGATCGATGCGCGCGGGCGCATTAGAGGACGCGCATACCGGGAGATTCGTCAGTTCTATCCGCATCCCGGCTGGGTCGAGCACAATCCGGAGGAGATCTACCGCTCTGCGGTCGGACTTACGCGGCTCGCACTCAAGGCCGCGCGTGCGAAGGTGAACGACCTGAGCGCGATCGGTATCACCAACCAACGCGAGACGTTCGTGGTATGGGAGCGACGCAGCGGACGTCCGCTTCATCGTGCGATCGTGTGGCAATGCCGGCGGAGCGACCAAATCTGCGACGCGCTGCGCGCGCACGAGCCCGAAATCGCTGAACATACTGGACTGCTGGTCGATCCGTACTTTTCAGGCACCAAGCTTAAGTGGCTGCTCGACCAGAATCCCCAGTGGCGCGCCCGCGCGCAACGAGGTGAGCTGTGTTTCGGCACCATCGACACCTGGCTCGTCTCCAAGCTCTCCCGTGGCGCTTACTTCGTCACCGACTACACCAATGCGTCGCGCACGATGTTGTTCAATCTCGCGCGCCGCGAGTGGGACCCGCAGATGCTGGAGATGCTGGAAGTTCCACGCGAAATGCTGCCTGCGGCAGTCGGCTCTAGAGGGCCTGTAGGCGAAACGGCACACGGAGTGCTCGGCGCGGGTTCAACCTCAATAGGGGCGATCATCGGCGATCAACAGTCAGCGCTGTTCGGACAATGCGGGGTCAATCCTGGCGATTCCAAAGCGACCTACGGCACTGGCGCGTTTCTGCTCATGAATACCGGCGGTAAGTTAGTCCCGTCGAAGAGCAGGCTGGTTTCTACATCGGCGCTCGGTCCCGAGGGTGCGCCCGCCTATGCTCTCGAGGGCTCGGTCTTCATCGCGGGTGCGGCGATTCAATGGCTGCGAGACGGATTAGGCGTCATCAAGAAAGCGGCCGACAGTCTTGCGCTCGCGCGCAAAAGCCGCGACCGCTCGCAACCTTATCTCGTGCCGGCATTCGTCGGCCTCGGCGCGCCGTACTGGGATGCCGAGGCGCGCGGCGCGATCCTCGGAATCACCCGCGGCACAACACGAGCGGACGTGGTGCGGGCCGCGCTCGATAGCATCGCATACCAAATTTGCGACGCGACCGCGGCGATGGAGCGGGACGCAGGCAGCGAGCTCCACGAGCTGCGAGCCGATGGCGGCGCGACCGCAAATTCTTACTTGATGCAGTTTCAGGCCGATCTGCTTGGTAAGCCGGTGCGCCGCTCGAAAATCGTCGAGACGACCGCATACGGCGCCGCGTTGCTGGCTGGTCTCGCCACTGGAGTGTGGTCTTCGCAGCAAGAGCTTTCGGATCTGATGAAAGGCGGCGACCTTTTTCGCCCGCGGATTGCCGCGCAGGAACGCGAACGGTTGCTCGAAGGTTGGCGCGACGCGGTATCCCGCGTGCTCACACGCGCGGCGCATGAGTAGCTTGCACGACCATCGGCAAGGATTAGAGTGAACCGGCATGGCGCCGGAGGGTACCTACGTCTCGACCCTGTTTCCCGAACACTTCGATTCGGCTGCGATCGCGCTCGGACGTGCCTTCATCAAGGATCCGACCTTCACCACCATTCTGCCCCAGCCTCAAGAACCGATTGAGCGCGCCCGGCGGCTCACCGATCTATTCCGGGCCGCGCTCGCGATTCAACGCAAGCTTGGTGAACCGGTGTTCGGCGTTCTGGACGGCAAAGTGATGGGTGCGGCGGTGGTGGCCGGAACCGGCCGACCGAGCGTGGCCGCCACTGTCGCGACCGGGCTCGCGCAACTGCCACGGCTACTCAATGCGATCGGTTGGGGAGGGTTCCAGCGTGCGATCTCGACCATGGACGAGCTTGCGCGCAATCATCCTCCGGAACCCCATATCTACCTTAACTTCCTCGGCGTCGATCCGGAATTCCAGCGCCGCCATCTAGGCGGTGCGCTGCTTGAGCACCTTCGCCTCCTTGCGCTCGCCCGACGCGAATTGATCGGTGTCTATCTCGAAACCGCAACTGAAGAGAATGTCGCCTATTACTCGGCGCGAGGCTACGAAGTGATCGGCGAATTGCGGCCGCTGGGTTGCAGGATGTGGCGCATGCTGCAGCGCAGGCGCTAGCGGCTAGCCGATACTGGTCGCGCCCGGGCGCGGGCGAATGGTAGTGATGCAGAGGCCCTTCGAGGTCCAACCCACATCGAAGCCGACCACGTCGCCTTCACGCAGTAACTCGATGCCAGACTTCGCGCCGCCGATCGCCGCACCGACCACGCTCACGAACGGGAACTCGAATGGAATGTCCTTGCCGCTGTGGGAGCGCACAATTCCACACCCGCGCGCGCGGTCGAGCTTGAGAATCATCCCGGGGTAGAAGTTTCCCGGAAACCGATCGCTGTCAAAATCATCAACCACTGGTTAATCGACTAGCATCGGCTCGCGCGCCGGAAAAGCCCGATCAAAGCGGCACTGCGGTGCGGAAGAGGATGAAGCGGCCGAGCATCTCACCGACCAGCGCTGCCATCACGGCAATGTAGAGCAGTCCGGTTGCGGCCATGGTCTGCGGTACCTCGAGCGTCTTCCAGGTCATCCACGCGAGGATCATGGTCGCGACCGGCCCCAGCAGGATTCGCGCGCTCAGCAGCAGCGGGTCGAAATCCAGCAGATTACGCACCGCGCCCGCACCCGCACCGCTTGCGGCGCCCAGACCTGCCAGCGCGATACCGAGTGCTGCGAGGTCGCCAATCAGCGATGCCCGCAGCAGGCGTATGAAGGAGCGCAAATAGTCCACTGGCAGATTTGGATCGATGAGGTACCAATGGCCGAACATCATCCCGCCGCTGACCAACCCCAGCACGACTGCCGAGGCGATTGCAGTCACGATATACACCGCCGCCCCGCTGACTCCGAACCCGGTCGGCATCAGGCTTAACATGTTGGTGATCAACGCAATCAGCCCAACGCCAAGTCCGGCGACATATGCCCGTGAGCGCACCAATCCGTTATCGGTCCATAGCGTGAACAGATAGAAGGCAAGCGTGGCCGAGAACAGGGTCCACAGCCCGGCACTGAGCCACAGCGCCGCCGTCCCGGGCCCGCTTGTTTGTCCGCCGCGTCCGGCCAGCAGACCGAGTCCGACGGCGGTCACGAGGGCGCAAGCGAGGTACACGCCGGCGCTTGATTTGTAGAACCCTCGTTCAACCTTGAAAAAGGGAGGTACTGCGAGCGCCAGCATTCCACCGAAGGCCAGCTCGCCAAACACCAGCAGGAAGCACGCTGCGAATCGGGTCACGCGGCAATACTAGCGGGCGCGGTCGACCGCCGACAGGCAGCCTGAGTACGGATCCGCTCGCGCGACCGCCGCATCCATTAGACATCGCGCCCGCGCGGGATATAATCAGCCGCAGGATGCGCAAGTCTCTCTCGGGGACGCGGAACAACATGCGAACACTATATTCAGCAATCGTCGTGGCAGTGTGCCTCGCGCTGAGCGTGTCGGGTTGCGCGTTGGTTCAGGCGCGCGAGGAACAGGAACAACAGCAGCAGAAAGTTTTCGAGAAGCACGTCGACATGGCCCACATCTGGGTGACGACTACCGAGCCGGATCCGAGAACCAAGCCGTACACCAAGCTGGGCGACCTGTCATACACGGTGCCGTTCTCGCCCGACGCTATCGATGAAGCTGCGATGAAAGAGAAGCTCAAGAACATGGCCTACGAGAAGTGGCCGGATGACATCGACGCCATAATCAAGGAGAACAGCCAGGTCTCGGCCGATGGCAACACCGTCACGGTCAGCGCCGAAGCGATCAAGTACGATTCCTCGACTGATCGCACGGCGCTCCACCAGATGAATCAGAACCTGGTGGCATCGCCGAGCGGCAACTAAATTCGCCTCCGAAAGAGGGCTGAAGCTTCCGCGAGCAGCGGGCAGCCCTCTGCTCGGTTGCCCGAAGCTACTAACTTGAGGCAATCCCTGCGCTATGCAGGCTGGCTCAGGAGCGTGTCGAGTTCACCGCGGTCGTTCAGCGCCTTCAACTCGTCGAATCCGCCGACAATCCTGCCGTTGATGAAGATCTCAGGGACCGTGCGGCGCCCGCCCGACAGTTCGATCATTTTGTTCCGAAGCTCGTCGTCGCTGGTGACGTCGATCTCATCGAATGCGACGCCCTTGGACCTGAGCAAGCTCTTCGCGCGGGTGCAGAAGGGACAGTACGAGGTGGTATAGATTTCGACTTTGGCCACGGTCGGCTCCTTGTTTGCCATTATCCGCGACCGCGACTCGGTGTCCAGTTGCGGACCTGCCCCTATCCCTACGCGAGAGTGACCCCTGGACGGCCGGAGCGTAACTCGCCAATTACGTAGGCGTTGTGCCTGCGCCGCTTAAGCGCAGCAATCACGCGGTCCGCATCGCGCGCGGCGACTACCGCCGCCATCCCGATGCCGTTGTTGAAGGTGCGGTCCATTTCTGACTGCTGGATCTTGCCGAGCCTCATGATCAGCTCGAACACCGGCGGCACTGGCCAGCTCCCGCGCCGCAGCACCGCCCGCAGTCCAGCCGGTATCACGCGCGGCAGATTTTCGAGTACTCCTCCGCCGGTGATATTGGCGAGGCCCTTGATCTTGAAGCGGTTAAAAAGCTCCACCACCGCGCGCGCGTAAATGAGCGTTGGCCGCAGTAGCTCCTCGCCGAGCGTGCAGCCAAGCTCGGGTACGACGGCGTCGAGCTTCAGCCTCGCTTGTTCGAGCAAAACCTGCCGCGCCAGCGAAAACCCGTTGGAATGAAGACCATTCGACGCGATCCCTAGTACCACGTCGCCCGCGCGCATCGTGCGCGGACTCGGAATACGGCTGAGCTCGACGATTCCGACCGCGAACCCCGCGAGGTCATACTCACCCGGCTGGTACAGATCGCCAAGTTGTGCGGTCTCGCCGCCGACCAGGCTCATCTGCGCCTCGGCGCAACCGCGCGCGACCCCCTTCACGATGTCGAGCGCGACCTGCTTTCGCAGCTTGCCGGTGCCGATGTAGTCGAGAAAAAACATCGGTCGGGCGCCGTGGCAGATGATGTCATTGACCGACATCGCCACGCAGTCGACACCGACCGTGTCATGTTTCCCGGTCATGAACGCGATCTTGAGCTTGGTCCCGACGCTGTCGGTACCCGCCACCAGCACCGGATTGCGCATCGCGCGCGCACCATTGAGTCCGATCAACGCACCGAAGCCGCCGATCCCGCCGATCACATGCGCGCCGCGCGTCTTCGCCGCGATCGAACGGAACAGAGGAATCAGGCTCTCCTTGAGATCGATGTCGACGCCCGCAGCCTTATAGGTCGCGCGCTCTGCCATGTCTTTCAGCTCTCCCGCCTCCCGCAAATACAAGAACCATCTACTCTACGGCACGCGCGCGAGCGCGAATACGTCGACTGCACGTGCGCCGCCCTCGAGCAGTGCGGTCGCGCACTCGTTTACGGTCGCGCCGGTGGTCACCACGTCGTCCACCAGCAGAACCCGGCGTCCCTTGACCCGATTCGGTGTTGCGAAAAACGCGTCGCGCACGTTGCGTTGTCGTTCGGCATGATCGCGCGCGGTCTGCGGCTTGGTGAAACGAATCCGTGCCAGCCCTGAGACCTCAAGCTCGACTTTAAGCCGCCGCGCGATTTCGCTCGCCAGGATGGCGGACTGGTTAAAGCCGCGCTGCCATAAGCGCCTGCGGTGCAATGGCACGGGTACGACAATATCGTAGTCCTCGCGCACGACCGGAAGACTCGCGGGCAGGTACTCGATCAGCGCACGGCTAAGCGCCTGATCGAAACCGTATTTGTGCCGTCGGATCAGCGCAGGTAGCGAGCCGGGTTCGTCCTCGGCGGCGGAGCGGTAGCAAGCGATGGCGTATACCCGCCGGAACGCGGGAGGACTCTCGAGGCAACGCCGGCACCGAAGTTCTCCGTGCCGCGCCTGACTTGCGTCGACCGCGCCACTGCAAATTACGCAGGCGGGTTGCACAAGACTCTCCGCGCGGCTGAGGCACGCCGCGCAGATCGATCTTCTGCCGGAGTCGAGCGGAAATCGCGCTCCACACGACGCGCAGCTCGCCGGGTAGAGAAAGTTCGAGAGTTGGACCCACGCGGTCACGCCTCATTGATCAGCCGGTTGGCCGCCAAACTCAAGCGCAACTGAATCCGAGCCGGGCTTGAGGCCCACTAAAGGCGCCGACAAACTGTATCCATGCGCTCTGGTTCGAAGCGGACGAGGCGGTTCCGGCCCGCGCAACCGCTCGCGATTCGACTTTCGCATTGGGCCAATGTGCCGTTGCTCATCATCATGGCCGGCAGCGGTCTTCAGATTCTGGTCGCCTATCCATTTCTCGGGCCGCGCGGCGCGCTCTATCGCTGGTATCCGCTGCAGGGCAAAGCGCCTCATGATTGGATGTGCATCGGGGGATGGCTCGCGGGCGGACGACACTGGCACTTCGCGTTCGCATGGCTGCTGGTCGCCAACGGGCTCTTCTATCTCACCTATCTCTGCGCCAGCGGTGAGTGGCGCCGGCGGATGTTCCTCCCGCTGCGCGACGCGCCGGGCGCAGTTGCAACGTTCGCCTACTATCTGCGCATCCGGAAGACACCGCCACCCGAGGATTTCTACAACGGGTTGCAGCGTCTGGCGTACACCGCGGCGATCATCTTTGCGCTGGTGATGGTGCTTTCCGGACTCGCGATCTACAAGCCGGTCCAGTTGCATTGGTTGACCGTTCCGTTCGGCGGTTACGACGGCGCACGCGCCGTGCACCTGATGACGCTCATCCTGCTGGTCGGCTTTGCGGTAGCCCACCTGGTGCTGGTGGCGCTTCATCCGCGAACCATCGCGGACATGATTGGCGGAGGCCTGCGTGAATAGGATCATCACGCGCCGGAATCTGCTGGTCGGAATCTGCGCCGCCGGAGTGCTCGCCGGCTGCGACAGCTCGCCTACCACCGCATTCCTCGACGGCATGGAGTACTGGAACGAACGCGTGCAGCGCGCCTTGTTCTCGCCACGCCGCCTCGCGCCCGAGCCGCCGCTCTCCGAACTCACACCCGAGCGCGACTTCCCTCCTTACTGGATCTCCGACTCGATGCCGACCGCGCCGCCCGGCTGGTCGCTCAAGGTCGGCGGCCTGGTTGCAAGGCCGATGGTGCTGTCGCTCGCGCAGCTCATGTCCATGCCGCGGACTGACCTGCGCGTCAGGCATCACTGCGTCGAGGGTTGGTCGGCGGTCGCGGGCTGGCGCGGGGTGCGGGTGAGCGAGCTGGCACGGGCAGCAGGCCTGCGGCCCGAGGTGCGCTATGTAGAGTTCCGCTCCTTCGACTCCGACTACTGGTCCTCGTGGGACCTGCCGAGCGCGCTTCACGCCCAGACGATTCTGGCGTACGGAATGAATGGCGCGATGCTGCGTCCCGATCACGGCGCTCCGCTGCGACTCTATTCGGCGGTCAAGCTCGGCTACAAGATGGTCAAATATCTGACCGAGGTGAACTTCCTCGATCGCAAGACCGGCGGCTACTGGGAGGACCAGGGCTACGAGTGGTATGCGGGTGTGTAACGAAGTTCGCTGCGCGCGTCCCCGGTTCGGCGCCGCTTGTGGTATAGAGGCTTTATGAAGGGACCGCTCGACGGAATCCGCGTCATCGACTGGACCATCTGGCAGCAGGGCCCGGTCGCGACCCAGATGCTGGCCGACCTTGGCGCCGAGGTTATCAAGCTCGAGGAGCGCGAGCGCGGCGACCCCGGTCGCGGAATCGTGTCGGTGTCGGGCGGCCCGGCGAAGCAGGGTGGCACCAACTGGTATTTCGAGGCCAACAACAAGCACAAGAAGAGCATTGCGCTGGACCTCAAACAGTCTGCGGCGCGCGAGATCGTGGGTAAGCTCGCCACGCGAAGCGACGTGTTCGTGCAGAACTTCCGCAAGGGGGTCGCCGCGCGGCTAGGACTCGACTACAAGAGCCTTCGTGAACGCAACCCGCGCCTCATCTACGCGAGCGTCTCCGGCTACGGTCCCGAGGGCCCTGACAGCGCCGAGCCTTCGTTCGATTATCTCGGGCAGGCGCGCTCCGGAATCATGAACGCCATCAGCACCAACCTGACCGAGCCGCTCAACATTCGCGGCGGGATCGCGGACCAGATGGGCGCGATCATGACCGCTTACGGAATCCTCGCGGCGCTGTTCGCGCGCGAAAAGATCGGAATAGGGCAGCAGGTCGAGGCCTCGCACCTCGGCTCGATGATGGCGTTGCAAGGCCTGCACGTGGTCGCGCGAACCTTCACCGGCAAGGAGATGCGGCGCGAGACGCGCGAAAATCAGGTCAATCCGCTGTGGAATCACTATCTCTGCGCCGACGGCAAGTGGCTCGCGGTCGGAATGCTGCAGCCTGACCGCTACTGGAAGGACTTCTGCATTGCACTCGGCCGCCGGGATCTTGCCGACGATCCGCGTTACCAGGAGATGCGCGAGCGCAATCGCCACGCCGGCGAGCTCATCAGGATTTTCGATTCGATCTTCGTCACCCGCAGCCGCGCCGAATGGATGAAGATTCTGAAAGAAGGCGGCGATTTCATTTATACCGTGGTCAATTCGATCGCCGACTTGCCCGATGACCCACAGGTGCGCGCCAACGACTATGTGGTCGACTATCAGCATCCGGCGCTGGGCGCGGTGCAACTGCTCGGGATGCCGGTGAAGCTGTCGGAGACCTCGGGCGACCCGCGCGGCTACGCGCCCGAATTGGGGCAGCA
>Ga0187783_10001485_pt1 | contig 17338 bp, 14 predicted proteins | sample 1015_SJ02_MP02_2_FD_132471 | JGI IMG/M metagenome (GOLD analysis project Ga0187783, IMG submission 132471) | Tropical peat soil microbial communities from peatlands in Department of Meta, Colombia - 1015_SJ02_MP02_20_MG | ecosystem: Environmental > Terrestrial > Soil > Wetlands > Peat | place...
AAGGCGGAGACCGACCGCAGCCGGGCCGAGGCCCAGGAGCAGGCCGAGCGGATGCTGAGCGCGGCGCAGGAGCAGGCCGAGACCACCGTCGCCACTGCCAAGGCCGAGGCCGACAGCACCCGCAAGAGCGCCGTCACCGAGGCGCAGCAGGTCATTTCCGACGCGACCAAGCAGGCCGAGACCGCCGTCGCCACCGCCAAGAGCCAGGCCAAGCAGCAGGTCGACGAGGCGACCGCCCGCGCCACCGCGATCCACGACGGCGCCGAGCGGCGGCTGAACCTGCTGATGTCCCGGCACACCGAGACGATGCGCCGGCTGACCGAGATCCGCGACGTCGTCACGACGCTGGTGGCCGGCGAGGCCGACCGCGGCTCGCTCGAGGACGAGGTCGCGCGGATCGTGGCGGGCGCGGTCAACGGCGAAGGCCAGCCGGGCAGGCCCGCGGGTAACGGCCGGGCGGGAGGGCCGGGCGAGGGCAGGCACGCGGGCGGGGCCGGCCAGCCGGACGGCCAGCCGGCGCTGTCGACCGCGCAGCGGCCCGGCATGGCCGGCCCCCACGTCGGCGGCCGCCCCGGCCCGGGCCAGCACGATGCCAGGCCGCAGCCTGGCGCTGTCGCGCCCGCGCAGGCCGGCCCCGCGGCCACGCAGGCCGGCTCCGCGGTGCCGACGCAGCCTGGCCACCCGGTCCCGGCCGCCGCGAGCCCCGCTGGCGCTCATCCCAGCCCGGCCAGGGGAGCGCGGTCGGTCCCGCCCGCCGCTCCGCCAACCGGGCCGGGAGCTCCGGCCGGCCCGAGCGGCGCCAGCGGCGTCGCCCCGGAGGCGGACGACACGGCCACCGGGGTCAAGATCGTCACGGATTAGCGCGGCGCGGCTGCGGCGCGCCAGCCGCGGGTTTCGCCGCCGCGGCCTCAGGTAGCGCCGACCGCGATTGCCCCGCTCAAGGGGCGTGAGTGCGCCAGCGTGGGCCCTGAGAGGGTCGCCGCTGCCGCATTCGCGCCCCTTCGCCGCGGCGACGGCGGCAGGGCGGTGCGGGTGTCGGCTAGTCGGGCAGCACGTCGAGCTGGCGCAGGATGACGCCCTCCCGGAGCGCCCACGGGCAGATCTCCAGGTCGGCGAGGCTCAGCAGATCCATCGCGGCGTCGGCGACGATAGCACCCGCGGCAAGCTGGCCCGCTCGGCCCTGCGAGACACCGGGCAGCTCACCCCGTTCCGCGATGCTGAGCTGCGGCAGCCGCTCGGCGAGCGCTTGCACATCGGTGTGCTTCAGCGCCCGCTTGACGTAAGGGCCGTCGCTCGACGGCGCGGCACCCGCTACCCGAGCGAGCTGACGGAAGGTCTTGGACGTGGCGACAGCGTGATTCGGCGGGCCATCCCTGAGCAGGATTCCCACCGCCGTGGCGATCTCGGCGCGGACGTGCCTGCGGAGCGCGCGAACCTCGTCTGCCGACGGCGGGTCGCCGGCCAGCCAGTCGCGCGTCAGCCGGCCCGCGCCCAGCGGGAGCGAGACGGCATTGTCCGGCTCCTCATCGATCCCGGCGGCGATCTCCAGCGATCCTCCGCCGATATCCAGCAGCAGCAGGCGGCCGGACGACCAGCCGAACCAGCGGCGCGCCGCGAGGAACGTGAGGCGCGCCTCGTCGGCGCCGGGCAGCACCGTGATCTGGACGCCGGTCTCGGTCTCGATCCGCGCCAGCAGTTCGTCCCCGTTGGCCGCGTCGCGAACCGCCGACGTGGCGAAGGCCAGCGTCTTGCGCACGCCCTTGTCCTCGGCGATCCGCAGCGACTCGCGCACGAAGTCGACAAGCCGTTGGCAGCAGTCCTTGGACAGTCGGTTCTCCGTGTCCATGTTCTCGCCGAGCCGCAGCTCGGCCTTGTACGAGAAGGCCGGCAGCGGCCGCCCGCCCTGGTGTGCGTCGACAACCAACAGGTGAACGGTGTTCGAGCCGACGTCCAGCACGCCTAGTCGCATGCTCTGACGCTACCCGCGGCCACCTCCCGGCGGCACCCGGCGCAGACTGGCAGCGTCATCAGCGGGAACAGGGGACCGGCCGGTGCGGTTGCCACCAGGAGCGTGACTTGGAGGGAATCATGGCCGTCAAAGCGTCGCACGACATCCGCGTCGAGCACAGTCGCAAGCGGGTACGCATCCTGCTAGCGGGCGAGCTGGTGGCCGACACCACCGCTCCGCTCCTGGTCTGGGAGCAGCCCTACTACCCCACGTACTACCTGCCGGCCGCGGACGTGGCCGCCAAGCTCATCCCGGCGGGCGAGGCCGAGGATTCGCACCTGGGCCAGGCCGAGCTGTTCACCGTGCAGGTGCCGGGCGGGGCCACGGCCGAGCGGGCCGCGCGGAAGTACCCGGCGAGCCCCGTCCAGCAACTGCACGATGCGGTCAGGTTCGACTGGAATGCCATGAGCGAATGGCTGGAGGAAGACGAGCCGGTGTACACCCACCCCCGCGACCCCCACACCAGGGTGGACATCCTCGCCAGCTCGCGACACGTCCGGGTGGAGATCGACGGCGTGACGGTCGCCGACTCCCGCAGCCCGCGCATCCTGTTCGAGACCGGCCTGCCGCCTCGGTACTACCTGCCGCTCAGCGATATCAGGACCGACCTGCTACGACCGTCCGACTCCGAGACGCACTGTCCGTACAAGGGCACGGCCGGCTACTGGTCGGTCGACACCGGCAGCGGGCTGCATCAAGACGTGGCGTGGATCTACCGCACGCCGCTGCCGGAGAGCCAGAAGATTGCCGGGCTAGCGGCCTTTTATGACGAAAAGGTGGACGTCTTCATCGACGGGGAGCCGCAGCGTCGCCCGCACACCAAGTGGAGCTAGCCGGCTGACCGCGGCGCGGCGTCGCCGTCGAGGTCCTCGATCCGCGCCGCCGACGGCCCGCGGCTCGCGCTGATCACCTCGGCGGCGAGTTCCGCCTCCCGCAGCACGCGGAGCACGTTGCCGCTGGTGAGCTTGCCGCAGTCGCGCTCTGACCAGCCGCGATCGAGCAGCGCGCCGATCAGCGCCGGATAACAGGACACGTCCTGCAGGCCATCGGGCAGCTCGTCCACGCCGTCGTAGTCGCCGCCGAGGCCGATGTGGTCGATCCCCGCCACCGCGCGCGCGTGCTCGGCGTGAGCGACGACATCGGCGAGCGTGGCCCGCGGTCGCGGGTGCGTGGCGGCCCACTCGCCGATGATCGTCCGGCGCGCAGCCAGGTCCCGGAAGTCGAGCCCGCGCCGGTCCATCTCGGCGGCCAGCCCGAGTTCCCAGTCGCGGCACCGCTGTGCGACGAAGGCTGGCACGAAGGTGATCATGCACACGCCGCCGTTGGCTGCGAGCCGGGCGAGCACCGCGTCGGGGACGTTGCGCGGGTGGTCGCAGATCGCCAGCGCGGACGAGTGCGAGAAGATAACCGGTGCCTCGGCGACGTCCAGCGCCTGCTGCATGGTGGTAGGCGCCACGTGCGACAGGTCCACCAGCATGCCCAGCCGCTGCATCTCCCTGACCACCTCGCGCCCGAAGGCCGTCAGACCGCCCGCCGCCGGCCGGTCGGTCGCCGAGTCGGCCCACGGCACGTTCACGTTGTGCGTGAGGGTCAGGTACCGCACGCCGAGCTCGTAGAGAGCGCGCAGCGTGCCGAGCGAGCAGGCGATCGAGTGGCCGCCCTCCGCGCCCAGCAGCGATGCCACCCGGCCGGCCGCGATAATCTGCGCCGCGTGCGCCGCCGTCACGGCCAGTTCCAGAGCGCCGGGATGCCGTGCCGCCAGCCGCCGGACGAGGTCGATCTGCTCGAGCGTCGCGACCACGGCCGCCTCGCCCTGGAGCCGGGCAGGCACGTATACCGACCAGAACTGGGCCCCGACCCCGCCCCTCGCGAGCCGCGGCAGGTCGGTGTGCAGAAACTCAACCGGCTGGCTGATGTCGACCGCGGCCGGATCCGACCCGTCCGCGGGGGGCTGCGGGGGGTCGTCCCCCCGAGACAACACCGCGGGGGGCTGCGGGGGGTCGTCCCCCCGAGACAACACCGCGCCAGGCTGCAGAGGGCTGCCGTCCCGGCGGCGCACCGCTTCTCGGAGCGCCCAGGCGAGGTCGTTGTGCCCGTCGAAGACGGGAAAGCGGTCCAGCAGCGCGCGCGCGGGGGAGATGGAGTCCGGGGTCACCTGGCCAGGGTAAGCGGCCTGAGGTGACCTGCACTCGGCAGGGATGCCAGGATAGGTGCGTGTTCCGGCAGCAACTGACTCTCTGGATCATCGGCTCGGTCCTCGCGTGCGCCGCGGTCGGCGCCTGGGCCGGACACCTGCTCGGTGGGGGCGGCAGCGGAAACATCGCACTGGTCAGCGCCACCTGCGCCGTCCTGGGATCGTTCCTCCCCGGCGCGGTCCGGTGGACCCGCGTTCGGCTGCGCGGCCAGCGACCGCCACGCCCCGGCGCGGCCTGAGTGTCGCGCGGCCCCGGCTGGCCCGAGCGCTCTGACGCACCCGGCCGGTACCGGCCGGAGCCGCGCCCGTGACCGGCGTCCCCCGACCGAGAGGTATTGACCAGGGGGACAACGCCCGGAGCCTCAGCCAGCCGGAGCCGACCAGGGAAGCGCAGCGGGTGGGGATGGCGCGGCCGCGGCTCGTGATCATCCTCGGTTTCCTGTCCGCCTTCGGGCCGCTGTCTATCGACATGTACCTGCCCGCGCTGCCGGCCATGGCGCGGGCCCTGCACGCGCCGACGTGGGCCGCGCAGCTAACGCTGACCGGCTGCCTGGCCGGCCTCGCCCTCGGGCAACTGGTATCCGGCCCGGTCTCGGACGCGCGCGGCCGCCGCGGCCCGCTGCTGGCCGGGGTGGCCGGCTTCGCGGCCGCGTCCGCGCTGTGCGCGGTCGCGCCCGACGTCTGGCTGTTGCTGGCCCTCCGGTTCGCCCAGGGCCTCGCGGGCGGGGCCGGCATCGTCATCGCCAGGGCCGTGGTCCGAGACCTGTACGCGGACGACGCCATGGCGCGGATCTACGCCATCCAGCTGCTGATCACCGGCACCGCGCCGATCTTGGCGCCCATTATCGGCGGCCAGTTGCTGCGGGTGACCGACTGGCGCGGTGTATTCGTCGCGCTGGCGCTCATTGGCGTGTTGCTCGCGGGCGCCTCGGGGCGCTGGGTGCCGGAGACGTGGCCACCACAGCGGCGGCGGGCCGGCGGGCTGCGCGCGGTGCTGACCGACGCCCGCGCGCTGACGGCCGACGCGCGCTTCCTGCGACTCGTGCTGGCCACCGGGCTCGCCTTCGGCGCGATGTTCGCCTACATCTCCGGCTCGTCGTTCGTGCTGCAAGCACGGTTCGGCATATCCCCGCAGCTGTTCAGCCTCATCTTCGCGATCAACAGCGCCGGCATCGTGACCGCCGGGCAGGTGTCCCGCTGGCTAGTCGGCCGCGTACCGCAGCAGACCCTGTTCGCCGCCGGGTTAACCGGTTCGGCTATCGGCGGCGGGCTCATGCTCGTCACCGCGTTCACCGGCGCCGGCCTTCCCTTGCTGCTGCCCGCGCTGTTCGTGGTCGTGGCCAGCATCGGCCTGGTGTTGCCGAACGGCACCGCGCTCGCGCTGGCCAGCCACGCCGAGCGGGCCGGGAGCGCGGCCGCGCTGATCGGGACGGCACAGTTCGCCATCGGCGCCGCGGCCGCGCCGCTGGTCGGTCTCGCGGGTCCGCGCACCGTGCTGCCGATGGCGCTGGTCATCGGTTCGCTGGGCCTCGGTGCGTGGCTGGTCCGGCCGCGTGCACGCCGGCCGGAGCGGCAGCCCCAGCCGGCGGGCTAGCCGTGCTCACACCCGCCAGGAGACCGCGCGGCCCTCCTGGCCCACATCGTGGCGCTTTCATTCACGTCAGTGGCCTAAAACGAGATCGTGTCGGACTTCGCCGGAGGGGTGATGGTCACCGGCACGCCGTAATGGCTGAACGTCATGAGCAGCTGCGTCGTCTCCGTGGCCGGCGCACTCCCCGACCCGGCGCCGTTTCCGAGGCTGAGCTGCATGTAGACGTCCACCTGGCAGGCCAGCTGGCGTCCCTGGTCGAACCAGACCGTCAGCGTCGGCGGGGTCGAGTTCGCCAGCAGCTGCTGCGCTGCCGCCGTCTCGGCACTGGAGAGCCCGAGCCTGGCCCACTCCTGTCGCGCGGCCGCGATCACCGCCTGCCTGGTGGGAGTCACGACGTATTCACTGCAGTTCAGCCCGCCGATGTCCTGCGTCCCCATCGCAGTCACCTGGGCGCCCTGCTGCTCGAGCAGTTGCAGCGACCAGTCGGGGCCGTCCCGCGCGGCGTTCTGTGTCGCCGGCGCGGCGATCGGGATCTCGAACCAGTGCCGCCCGCCGAAGAATTGAGCCATGCTGCGACCATCGACGGTCACCTGCAAATACAGGTCCTGGCCTGTCACGATCTCGTTCTCGAGGAGACGTTGACCGGAAAAGCTCGTGCTGACATTCACCGCCATTGTGCTCGTGGCGAAATCGGCCTGGCCACTCCCCTGCAGGCTAGCCTCCTTGCCGTCCGCGTCGGTCTGGCCCTGGACGGTGATATCGGCCGTCTTCTGGGCGAGAGTTTTCTGGGCCGACCGGCTGACAAACGCGATGAGGCTCTGGCCGGACAGGCCTGATCCAGTTGTCGACGTCGATCTGCCGTTCGGGCTGCGCTCGCCAAAGATCGCGACGACGGCGACAACGACCGCCACGGTCGCCAGCGCAACGATCCCGTACTCCACGCCGCGCCGCCGGCCACGACCGCTGACGGCCGGCGTCGTGCGGCTGACCAGCGCCGGAACGTCGCGTGCCGTGGGCGGCTGCCCGTCGTACCCGTGCGCTGACCCCTGACCGAAACTCGCACCACGCACGGGTGCGGGCCTGTCGCCCGGAAGAATGCTGGCCGCGACGGGGTCCGGGTATTCCTGTGCCGGCGGCTCGTCATAGCACTCGACGTCGCCGTCTCGCACCAGCTTTGTCGGACGTCCGGCCGAAAAGTAACGACGCTCATGCAGGCCAAATGGGTCCGCGTGCCACCCCTGCAACTTCGGCGGATCCACGACCCCAAGTATGGCGCGGATAAGCTGCCGAAAGCGATAACGACTGCTGCCGGACAGCGCCGCCGGACAGCCCAGGGAAAGAATTAACCGGCAGGCCGCACGCGCGTTACCGCAATTCGCGCGCGGCGCATTATCCGGGACCGAGTATGAGGCCGCTGGTGGGCACACCCGTGCCAGCCGTCACGAGGACCGGGCCGTCGCCGGGCACCTGGTTAACCGCGGTGCCCCGGACCTGTCGGACGGCCTCGGCGATGCCGTTCATGCCGTGCAGGTAGCCCTCGCCCAGCTGACCGCCGTGCGGATTCAGCGGCAGGGTGCCGCCCAGCTCGATCGCGCCGTCGGCGATGAAGTGACGGGCCTCGCCGCGCGCGCAGAACCCCAGCTCCTCAAGCTGCATCAGCACGTAGGGGGTGAAGTGGTCGTACAGCACGGCGGTCCGGACGTCACCAGGCCGGAGGCCGGCCTGCGCCCACAACTGCCTGGCGACCACGCCCATCTCCGCCAGCCCGGTCATGTCATCGCGGTAGTAGCTCGTCATCGTGTACTGGTTCGCGCCGCTCCCCTGCGCTGCCGCCCTGATCACGACCGGTGGATGAGGTCCGGAACGGGCTCGTTCGGAGCTGGTCACCAGCACGGCAACCGCGCCGTCGGTCTCCTGGCAGCAGTCGAGCAGGCGCAGCGGCTCGCAGATCCAGCGCGACTCCTGGTGCTCGGCCAGCGTGATCGGCCGCCGGTAGAACCAGGCCGCCGGGTTGGTCGCCGCGTGCCGGCGGTCGGCCACCGCGACGGCGCCGAAGTCGGCGCTGGTGGCGCCGTAGGCGTGCATGTACCGGCGCGCGGCCATCGCGACCGTGGCCGCGGGCGTCGCCAGCCCCATCGGATAGTGCCAGCCGCTGTCGATCGCCGTTGACGTCGCGCCGGCCAGGGCCCCGGCCGCGACCTGCCCGAACCGGCGTCCCGACCGCTCGTTCAGGGCCCGGTAGCACAGCACCGTGCTCGCGGCGCCGGTGGCGACGGCCATCGCGGCGTGCTGGACCGTGCCGCACGCGGCGCCGCCGCCGTAGCCGACGAGGCCGAAGAACGTCAGTTCCCCGACGCCCAGCTCACGGGCAACCGCGATCTCGGCATTCGAGTCCATGCTGAACGTGACCATCCCGTCGACATCGGCGGGCGCCAGCCCGGCGTCGTCCAGCGCACCCCGGCACGCTTCCACCGCGAGCCGCAGCTCGCTGCGGCCGGAGTCCTTGGAGAACTCGGTCGAGCCGATCCCGGCGATGGCGGCCGACGGCCCGGTCACGGCGTGGTTCCTTCCGGCGCGAGGCGGACGGTCCCGGTGACGTGATCGCCGAGGCTGCAGGTGCCCGTCACCGCGACGAGCCGCTCGCCGTCCGCGGTCGTGGTGGCGGTGCCGGCGAACGTCAGCGTGTCGCCGGCATAACACGGCACGCCCAGCCGGATCGAGATCGCGCGCACGATGGCGTCGGGTCCGGCCCAGTCGGTGACGTACCGCTGGACCAGTCCGGTCGTGGTGAGGATGTTGAGGAAGATGTCCTTGCTGCCCCCGCGCTCGGCGAAGTCCCGGTCGTGGTGCACCGGGTAGAAGTCACGGGTCGCGAGCGCGGTGGCGACCACAACGGTCGGCGTGACGCTGATCGTGAGCTCGGGCAGCGCGCCTGGCCGGTCCGGCTGCCAGTCCGGCAGCACCAGGTCCTCGTCGACGCGGCGGAAGCGAACCCGGACCGGCATCCCGATCGCGACCTCGGCCGGGTCGACGCCGGTCAGCTCGCCCAGCATGCGCACCCCCTCGGTGAGCTCGACCAGGGCGATCACCATCGGCAGCCGCTTGCCTGGGACGGGCGGGTGATGGTGCACCACGTAGCTGTAGATCGTGCCGGTCCCCGCCGCTACCTGATGGTCGGGCTTGTCGATGCTGCCGCAGCTCAGGCACGCGGGACCGGGCGGGTGCCGCAGCGCGCCGCAGCCGCCACAGCGCTGGATCCGCAGCTCTCCGGCCTGCGTGCCGGCCCAGAAGAACTCGGTGTCCGCTGACACCGGCGGCCGCATGACCGGTTCTGCCGACCCGCCGGGCTCGGCCGCCTGACCAGACGGACCGCGGCCAGGGCGGAACTTGAGCACGCGGAAGTCCATCGTGGCGACCGGCTCGGCGCCAGCGAACCAGGTGCTGCGCGTCGTCACGAAAAAGCCCTCGCCGAGGGCCGTGCGCTTGGGTCCGGTCACGTCGAGCAGCTCGGCCCGCACCGCGAGCTGCTCGCCAGGTCGCAGGTAGCGCGTGTATGTCTGATCGCAGTTGGTCGCGACCACCGACGTGAACCCGGCCTCGTCCAGCGTGGCCGTCATCACGCCGAGCGGATCGTCGGTACGACCCCCGGCTGCTCCGCGCAGGCCCGGCATCGTCCACACCTGAACCATGGCCGGCGGCGCCACCAGTCCGCCGTGCACCGAGTCGGCGGCGGCCTCGGGGTCGGTGTACACCGGGTTCGCGTCCCCGATGGCGTCAGTCCACGCGCGGATTGTCGGCAGGTTCACCGGATCCCTGGCGAGTCGCGGTGAGCTGAGGCCCGCGGTCCGCGCCCGCTCGGCCGCGGCCTGGATCGATGCTGCGGTCATCGATTCACCCCGTTACCTCGGAACACGCGGGAGCTTCAGGCCGGCGGTCGCGATCAGCTCTCGCTGCACCTCGTTGACCCCGCCGCCGAACGTCATGACCGTGTTGCGCTTGTTCTGCACGTCCAGCCACCTCGCCAGCTCCGCGGTCTGATCGTCGGCAAGGTCGCCGTGTCTGCTGACCGCCTCGGCCAGCTCCGCCCCGATGCGCTGCACGTGCTCGGAACCGAACACTTTGGTCACCGAGGCGTCCGCGATGTCCAGGCTGTCGGTGGTAGCCACCTGCCAGTTGAGCAGCTCGTTGACGCGCTCGGCCGCGCGGGCCCTGGCCAGCGCGCGACGTAGGTCGGGCTCTTCGAGAAGCGGCCGCCCGGCGCGATCCCGGTTCCTGGCCGCCCAGTCGCGCACCCGCCGGTGCAGCACGCCGATCCGGCCGGAGGGGCCGAGCATGACCCGTTCGTGGTTGAGCTGCTCGGTGATCAGCCGCCAGCCGGCGTTCTCCGCGCCGACGAGCATGGTCACCGGCACGCGAACGTCGGAGTAGTACGTCGCGTTCACGTGGTGGGCGCCGTCATGGGTGATGATCGGGGTCCACGAGTAGCCGGGGTCGGCGGTGTCCACGATGAGGATGGACAGCCCCCGGTGCCGCGGCGTCGCCGGATCGGTCCGGCAGGCCAGCCACACGTAGTCGGCGTCGTGGCCGCCGGTGGTGAAGATCTTCTGCCCGTTGACGACGTAGTGGTCGCCATCGCGCACCGCCCTGGTGGTAAGCGACGCGAGGTCGGTGCCGGATCCTGGCTCGGTGTAGCCGATGGCAAAGTGCAGCTCGCCGGACAGGATCCGCGGCAGGAAGAAGTCCTTCTGCTCGGCGGTGCCGTGCGCCATCAGCGTCGGCCCGACGGTCTGCAGGGTCACCGCGGGCAGCGGCACGTCCGCGAGCGCCGCCTCGGTCACGAAGATCTGCTGCTCGATCTGGCCGAGACCCTGGCCGCCGTAGCTGACCGGCCAGCCGACGCCTAGCCAGCCGTCGCGGCCCAGCCGCCTGACCACATCCCGGTACACGGTGCCGTGCCGCTGCGTCAGCATCGCCTCGCGTTCGGCCGGCGAGATCAGCGCGGCGAAGTAGGCTCGCAGCTCGTCCCTGAGCGCGCGCTGCGCGTCGGTGAGGTCCAGGAACATCAGCCACCGCCCGATCCGGTCGCGGCCGGCTCCCGGCAGGCCTGTTCCCGCCAGCTCAGCCGGTCGAGCCGGTAATCCGCGCCGCCGACGAGGGTCACCAGATCGGTGATCAAGGACGAGTATCGCGGCAGCGGGTAGCTGACGTCCATGCCGAGTCCGCCGTGCAGATGATGGCAGGTTCGCAGGACGGGCGGGCCGTAGGATGCGAGCCAGTACGCCGCCACGTCGGCGTCCTCGCTCGCGTCGCGCCCGGTCTCCAGCCGCCAGCAGGCCGACAGAGCGGCCAGGTGCAGCGTCCGCGCGGCCGTGTACACGTCGGCGATTTGCTGCGCCACCGCCTGAAACGTCGCCAGTGGCCGGCCGAACTGCTCCCGGCTGCGGACGTGCGCCGTGGTCAGCTCGAGCGCCGCGGCGACGGCCCCGTCCGCCACTGCGCACGCGCCGACGGCGGCAAACTGGTAGACGGCGTCCGCGTCGCAGCCGTCGAGCGCGGCCAGCACCGGCGTCCGGTCCAGCCGCAGCGTGTACTCCGGCAGCCCGGACGAGCTGCGGGTGCGCTGGCACGACAGCCCGGGGGCGCCCTGCTCGACTACCACGACCACCGTCCCGGCGGGCGTGGTCGCCGGTACCAGGATCCACCGGGCCGCGCCCGCGTACGGCACACCGGTCTTCACGCCGGACACTGTCGCGCTGGAACCGGACATGCTGGTGCTCACCATCGCGGCGGGCTTGCGCGGCATCGGATCCGACGGCTCGCGGAGCGCCGCGGTCAGCACGGTGTCGCCGGTCGCGACACCGGCCAGCAGCCGGCCCCGCAACCCGGCCTCCGCACCGCGGACCACCGGAAGCACACCCAGGGCGAGGGTGGCGAGCGCGGGGACCCGCGCGGCGTGACGGCCGACCTCGGTGAGCACCGCCGCGGTCGCCAGCACGCCGAGATCGTCGCCGCCGATGTCACCGGGCAGCGCGAGGGAGAGCAACCCCGCATGGCCGAGTTGCTTCCAGAGGGCGTCGTCGAAGTCCGCGGTCGAGGGCGCCGTCGCGCCGAGGACACGGGCGGCGAGCCGCGCGGCCTCGGTTTCGGCCTCGCCGGGGGTGAAGTCCACTAGCGGGCCTCCTCCCTTGGCAGACCGAGCAGCCGCTCGCCCACCAGCGACAGCAGGATCTGCGTCGTCCCGCCGGCGATGCTCAGGCACCGGGCGAGCAGGAACTCCTGGAGCGCGGCGTCGTCCGCGGTCGCGGCCGCGCCGCCGGCGAGATCCAGCGCGGCCTCGGCGACGGCCTGCCGGTGAGCGACGCCGACGAGCTTGCGCACGGCGGCGAGCGGGGACGGATCCCCGCCGCTGCGGGTCGTCAGCACCGCCTGCAGGTCCAGCAGCGACACGGCCATGCCCTCGGCGACGAGCGCTCCGAGCCGCTGCCTGACCACCGGGTCGGCCGTCGCACCGGCCCGGTCGGCCAGCTCGAGCAGGTGCTCGACCGCGTCCCCGACCGAGGAGCCGGTGCCCATCGCCACCCGCTCGGAGGCTAGCGTGGTGCGGGCAATCCGCCAGCCGTCTCCCGGCTGCCCGACGACGCACTCGTCGGGAACGAAGACCTGGTCGAGGAAGACCTGGTTGAACATCTCCCGGCCGGTGATCTCGCGGAGCGGCCGAATGTCGATGCCGGGCCGATCCATCGCGACCAGGAAGAACGTCAGTCCCCGATGCTTGTGCGCCACCGGGTCGGTGCGCGCGAGGCAGATCGCCCAGTCGGCCTGCCCGGCCAGCGACGTCCACACCTTCTGTCCGGTCAGCAGCCAGCCGCCATCGGCCCGCTCGGCCCTGGTCCGCAGCGCAGCCAGGTCGGATCCCGCGTCGGGCTCGCTGAATAGCTGGCACCAGGTCAGCTCGCCGCGCAGCGTGGGCCAGGCGAACCGGTCGCGCTGGGCCGGGCTGCCGTGCGCGATGATCGAGGCCAGGGCCCAGCCACCGATGACGAGGTCCGGCCTGGCCAGCCCGGCGCCGGCGAGCTCCGCGTCGATCACGAGGCAGTCAGCTGGCGTGGCGGACAGCCCGTAGGGCGGCGGCCAGGACGGTGCGGCGTAGCCGGACTCGGCGAGCGCGACCCGCCGCGCGTGCCCAGGAAGCCGGGCGATCCGGGTGGCGGCCTGCCCCGCGGCGGACCGGACCGCGGCGAGGCCGACGTCGTCCGCCGCGCCGTCGGCGCTGAGCTGTCTGCGGTCGCCGCCGACCGCCAGCACGGCCGCGCGGTCGCGCCAGGCCGCGGAGCCGCCGAGCAGCTGCCGGAGCGCCAGCGCGCGGCGCAGGTAGAGGTGCGCGTCGTGCTCCCAGGTGAAGCCGATGCCACCGAGCACCTGGATGCAGTCCGTTGCGACGTCGACGCCAGCGTCCAGGCAGTACGCGGCGGCGGCAGCAGCGGGCAGCGCCAGCGCGGCGGCGCCGTCAGCAACGGCGCGGGCCGCGTCCCAGGCGAGCACGGCGGCCGACTCGGCGCGGCAGGCCATGCCGGCGCACAGGTGCTTGACGGCCTGGAAGGCACCGATGGGACGGCCGAACTGGTGACGGATCCCGGCGTACTCCGCTGCGGTGCGCGAGCACCAGCCCGCCACGGCGGCGGCCTCGATCGCGAACAGCGTGGCGGCCAGGTCGCGGACATGGCCCGCGGTCACGCCGGGCAGCACGGCGGCCGCGCCAGCCAGGACGCCGTCGAGGGTGAGGTCGGCCAGGGAGCGCGAGAAGTCGGCGGGCGACAGAGCCAGCATGCCGACGCCCCGCTCGTCGGCCGGCAGCAGGTAACACGCGCCGCCCGCTTCGGTCTTCGCACTCACGAGCAGGTGCGTCGTGCTGCCACCCCCGAGCAGCAGACCGGCGCGCCCAGTCAGCCGCACCGAGCCATCGGGGCCAGCCTGCGCGGTGACCGTGCCCGGCGCCAGCGCGACGGCAACCGAGACCTGTCCGGCCGCGATAGCGCGCACAACGGGTTCCGCCCCCGCCACGCCGAGGAGCAGGCGCCCGGCCAGCAGGGTGGGCAGCACCGGTCCCGGCACGAGCGAGTCGGTGAGCTGGGACAGCACCGCGGCGAGGTCGGCCGGGCTGCCGCCCGCCCCGCCGAGGGCAGCCGGTACGCCCACGCCGAACACGCCGAGCTCGGCCAGGCTGGCCCAGCGCTCGGCGGCGCCTACCGCGCCCGCTTCGCCGGGTTGCTCCTGGCCCCGTACCGCCTCGATCGCGCGCGCTCGCTTCGCCCACTCGCGGATCGAGGCCTGAAGCGCAAGCTGTTCGTCGGAGATCGCGATCGGCAACTTGCCCTCCTCCTCGGCCGGCATCAAAATTAGAACACGTTATAGCTGGACCGGGCCAGCGCCCTGCCGACCGGCCGCGCTTGAGCACCCGCGTTGCTAGGCTGGCCGGGCATGTTTGGCGATCTGGCCAGGGCATGGCGCCTGCACGCGGGCACAGTCGCGGGCCCGCAAGGTGCCGGGGTGCGGACGAAAGGCCACCATGGCAGCACCGAGAACACGTACTAGTGGCAGCGCCGAGCTTGCCCGCTCTGGTCCGTCGGCCGATCTTGGCTCGGCCTCGCAGCGCGAGCGGCGCAAGCGGATCCTCGACGCCACCCTCGCGCTCGCGTCCAGGGGCGGCTACGAGGCGGTGCAGATGCGGGCCGTGGCCGATCGCGCGGACGTGGCGCTGGGCACGCTCTACCGGTACTTTCCTTCCAAGATCCATCTCCTGGTGTCGGGGCTGGCTCGCGAGTTCGAGCGGGCACAGGAGCGGCTCGGCCGGTCGCCCGTACCGGGCGACACGCCGTCCGGCCGGGTGCTGTACGTGCTGTCTTTGGTCACCAGGTCCATGCAGCGTGAGCCGCTGCTGATAGAGGCCATGACGCGGGCGTTCATGTTCGCCGATCCGAGCGCCGCCGCTGAGGTCAACACCGTGGCGAGGCTCATGGAGGCGATGCTGACCGGTGCCATGCACGACGGCGAGCCGACGGCCGACGAGCGGGCGATCGCCCGGATCATCGGGGACGTCTGGCTCTCCAACCTGGTGGCGTGGGTAACGAGGCGGGCGTCGGCCGACGACGTCACGGCGCACCTGGAACTCGCCGCCCGCCTGCTGCTGAGGCCACCGTCGGAGCGACCCGTCGCCCATTAGATCCCGACTAGATCGCCGAGATGTCACCCACAGTTCGCTGCACCGTCATGGCGTGTCGGGTGTCGCGGGCATCCGCGTGTCGCAGCGTGTGGAGCGTGCGAGTTGCTTATGTAACAGAATCCTTTCCGCCCGACGTCAATGGCGTCGCGCACACTGCCGTGCGGGTGGCGGAGCACCTGATGTCCCGCGGCCATGAGCCGCTCGTCATCGCGCCCGAGCCGGCGCGCGGCGTGCCGGTCCCCGATGGCGCGTTCAGCTTCCCGGTCGTCCGGGTGCCGTCGGTCGGCGTGCCCCTCTACCCCGGGTTCCGCGTCGGGCTGCCGGGCTTGCGGGTACGCGCCGCGGTAGCGCTGCACCGCCCCGATCTCGTGCACCTGGCCGGGCCGTTCGTGCTCGGCGCCGGAGGCTGCGCCGCCGCCGTCCACCGCCGGGTGCCGATCGTCGCCGTCTATGCCACCGACCTGCCCGCGTACGCACGCACCTACCACACCGGCGCGGCGGGCGAGGCGATCGCCTGGCGGCGGCTGCGGAAGATCCACAACGCGTGCGACCTCACCCTGTCACCGTGCACCGCCACGGCGAACGACCTGCGCGCGCACGGCATCCAGCGGGTCGCGGTCTGGGCTCGGGGCGTTGACTGCCAGCGGTTCGACCCGGCCAGGCGAAGCGAGCGGCTCCGCGCCGAGCTGGCGGCCGGGGCGGACCTCGTGGTCGGCTACGTCGGGCGGCTCGCGGCGGAGAAGCGCATCGACCTACTGGCCCAGGTCGCGACGCTGCCCGGGGTGCGGCTGGTGCTGGTGGGCAGCGGCCCGGCCGAGGCCGCGATCCGCCGCTCGGTGCCCTCGGCTGTGTTCCTCGGCCAGCGCGGGGGTGAGCAGCTGGCCAGGATCTATGCCAGCCTCGACGTGTTCGTCCACGCCGGGCCGCACGACACCTTCGGGCAGACGCTCCAGGAGGCGGCCGCGAGCGGGCTGCCGGTCGTAGCGCCCGCCGCTGGCGGGCCGCTCGACCTCATCCGCGACGGGGTCACCGGCTTTCTGGTGGCGCCGAACGACGCCGGGGCTCTCGCCCATGCCGTGGCCATGCTGGCGGCCGACCCGGCGCTGCGCGCCGCACAGGGCGCGGCCGGACGGCAGTGGATGCTCGGCCGCACGTGGCCGCTACTATGCGACAGACTGATCGATCACTACGCGGACGTTCTCGGGGCTGGCAGGGCGGCCGAGCGGGAGGCGGTGGCGGCATGACCACCTTCGTCGCGCTCGGTGACTCCATCACACTCGGCATCGGCGACCCGATCCGTCTTGAGCCGGCGCCGGGGCGCAGCAAGGGGGCGCGGTCCTGGCGCGGCTGGGCCGCGCTGCTCGCCGAGACACTGCCAGACCCGGCGCTGCACATCGTGGCGGGCAACGGCGCCTGCATGGCGGACCTGGAGCGCGACCAACTCCCGGCCGCGCTGCAGCTGCGGCCAGACGTCGCGAGCGTGGTCATCGGCGTGAACGACACGCTGCGCCCGAACTTTGACCCGGATCGGATCGCCGCCGCGGCCGCCCATGTCGTCGGCGCGCTGCGCGCTGCCGGTGCCGACGTGCTGACCATGCGCCTCCCCGATCCGGGCCGCATGCTGGGCCTGCCCGAAATGCTGGCCAGGCCGCTGGCTCGGCGGGCGCACCAGCTCAATGACGTCATGGATGAGGTGGCACAGCGGTTCGGCACGCTGCACTTCGACGCGGCCGCCGACGCGCTGGTACACGATCCGCAGATGTGGGCGGTCGACCGGCTGCACCCGAGCGAGCGCGGGCACCGGCACATCGCCCGCCGCTTCCACGCGATGCTGGCAGACGCCGGTCACCCGGTAGGGCCCCCGCCGGGTGCCGCGCCGATGAACCAGCCGCCCAGCAAGGCGGAGCAATTCGCCTGGATGGCTACGAAGGGCACCGCCTGGGTGGTGCGGCGGTCGACAGACCTGGTGCCGAGTCTGCTTGCCATGGCATTCGCGGAGTGGCGGGCCGGCGGTGCGCCGCTCGCGGAGCCGGCGAGCGGCCGGGACTCGGCGTCGGACGCACCGGCCCCGGTGGAATGCGAAGCCGCATAGTCGCCGCGTACCGCCGATCGCTCCGGTTTCTCGACGTGCTGGGTGCCTGCCCGGGCATTCCGGGTTCCGGGCAGGCACCCAGCCGATCTGGGCACGGCAGCGGGTCCTGTTATCCCTCTGCCGCGGTGGCGTTCATCTGGACCCGCAGGGTCGACGCGGTCGAGCCGCACTGGTCAGCGAACGCGCTGTTGGTGGTAGGCAGGTCGCCGAACCCGAGGTTCGAGATCAGGAAC
>Ga0187783_10001486_pt1 | contig 17338 bp, 10 predicted proteins | sample 1015_SJ02_MP02_2_FD_132471 | JGI IMG/M metagenome (GOLD analysis project Ga0187783, IMG submission 132471) | Tropical peat soil microbial communities from peatlands in Department of Meta, Colombia - 1015_SJ02_MP02_20_MG | ecosystem: Environmental > Terrestrial > Soil > Wetlands > Peat | place...
GTGTGGACCGCGCCGTGGCGAGTTGCGATTGGTGATGTCGTTCGGGAGAAAGGCAACGAGCTGGAAATCGAAGTTGTCAACCTGTGGCCCAACCGCCTGATTGGAGACGGAAAGCTGCCAAAAGAGAAACGCCTTACTGTCACGAACGTTCTAACCTACGAGCCAACTCTTCCGAAGGATTTCTCAGATAGCGAATGTCCGATATGCGAAGAGCGGAAAAGAACGGGGAAAGCTCCCGAGTTGCTGCCTTCCGGCTTGCTTGGGCCGATTCTACTTCGTTGCCAGGTCTGAGGGACGTCCGGCCTCTTTCTGTCGGCCGGATACACCATTCATCCTGGCAGGATTGCCGCTACTCACCAGGTTTTTTCTCCATTTGAACTCGGTGAACTTCAGACTACGAGGGTCGGAGAATGTTCTCGCATCGAAATCGACTAAGAATCGCGAGCGGGACTTTTCCGATGCTCCTTTGCGCCGCCAGTCTTGGGCTTGGCGGCGCATCCCATTCGCAGACTCCGAGCGCCATCAGGAACGAGTTCCGTAGTCCCGCAAAGAGATTCCGTCCCATGGTCCGTTGGTGGTGGCCTGGCGGAGACGTCACCGATGAGGAAATCAGGAGGGAAATCGGCCTTCTCGACTCAGCCGGATTTGGCGGAGCAGAGATTCAACCGCTTGTCCCATTCGATACTCGTCCGCTGCCGAAAGATGAAGTTGACCGGCTCAATGATTTTGCGACGCCGGCGTTCTTCAACCACGTGCGCGTCGCAGCGGATGCAGCAAAGCTTCGCGGCATGTGGATTGACGATACATTTGGGACGGGTTGGCCGTCTGGCGGCGGATGGGCAATTACTCCTGAACTCTCAGCCATCGAGCTCAGATTCACTGATAATGTTGTCGTTGGCCCGAAACCCTCTCCCGGCAAGTTGACGATTCCTCAATTTCAACCGGGATTAATTGCCTCGATCATGACGCGGGCAGGATGGACGCCGCCGTGGCCCGAGGGATGGGAAGCGCGTTTTGAAGCGCGCAGCAAGATGGTTGCGGTGGTTGCCATGCGGAGCGCCTCAGGGCCGCAGCGCCCGACAGAAAAAGACGGCCCGCACGAGCCTGAGATCCTGGACCTAAGCTCGGCAATCGTCCTCACGGATCGGCTGAACCCTGACGGCACGCTGGATTGGAAAGTTCCCGATGGCACCTGGCACGTATTTGTCTTTGGGCAATTTCCAACTCGCGAGCCGGTTTTCGCTGCTGCCGGCACGGGCCCGCAACTGGCGCTCGATCACCTGAACAAAGCGGCATTCGCAGCGCACGCTGTCAGAGTAGGCGATCCGCTGATTGCCGCCGCTGGATCGGATGCCGGATCGTCTCTGCGCGCCATTTTCTGCGACAGCCTCGAAATTCAGGAGTATCTCTTTTGGACCGACGATTTCCTCGAGCAGTTCAAAGAGCGCCGTGGATACGATTTAACTCCGTATCTTGCCGTCCTGCCCCAGCCAGGCTACAACTACCCCTACCGTTTGTATCCCGGCGTGCTGCCCTTGTTCAGCGTGACCGGTGGCGACGCCATTCGCGCCGATTACTGGAGAACGGTCTCAGAACTCATCTTCGAGAGGTTCTATCACCCGTTCGATGAATGGGCCAAACATCACAATCTTCTTTCACGCGTGCAGGCTCATGGGGCGCCGGGTGACTTGTTAAGAATCTATGGAGATGCAAGCATCCCCGAGACCGAGCAACTTGCCGGCGGAAATACCGTGAACTTTATGAAGCTCGCTTCTTCTGCCGGGTACGACTATGGACGGAGGATCGTTTCGAGCGAAAGCTTCATCTTCGAAGGGGACCCATATGCCACCACTCCAGAGTCAATTGTCGCCAACAGCGACAAATTGCTCATCTCCGGCATCAACGAGATCATCTACCATGGGTTTCCCTATGACTTTGACTACGGCCCTGCCGGAGTTGGCTGGCATCCGTTTGAAGGGCAATACAGCTCACACATCAATGAGCACAACCCCATCTGGCCGTTTATCGGAAAGGTCAACCAATATATCACCAGGCTCCAGTACATCGCCCAGGCCGGAACCAGCGAATTGCAAATCGCGATCTTTCGCAGCAGCCTGAGTGAAGATGATACCGGCCCCTCTCCGGCCAGCGGTGCTGTTAAGGACCCGTTTCCAGCCATCGAAGAAAGTCTCACCGCGGCAGGGCTCAGTTATGGATTCGTGAATGAAGATGTGCTCCTGGGCAGTTTGGCGAAAAATGCGATCGTAGCCACAAAGGGAGGCGGTCGCTATAAAGCTCTGCTCATTCCTCATGAGACGTCCATCTCTCCTCAACTCGTCCGCACACTGCAACGATTCGCCGCCGCTAAAGTTCCCATCGTATTTGTCGGCGGACTTCCCGGCGCAAATGTCAGCTTCAAAGACATGGCCGAAGATCGCGAGAAAGTTGCAAACGGCATTCGCGATCTCACTCGCGCATCAAGTGCGATAGAGGCAGTCAATGGTTCCGAGGCTGCGTCACGGCTGGCTTCAATCGTTCGACCTCAGGTTCGGTTCATCTCGGGCCATTCTCTCCCGTTTCTCGAGAAGACCATGGGAGCGGCAAGACTTTATCTCCTCACCAATCCGGAAGGAGAAAGAGCTTCCGCACGGGTCGAATTCAAGGAGCGAGCGGCGCCTGAACTGTGGGACCCCTGGACAGGGAACGTACAAAGGGCAAGCTTCGTCAGGAACAATGGTCTTGCCGAAATGGACGTCGATCTTCCGCCATTCGGCTCAGAGCTGATTGCGTTTAACGAAACGGGCCCGCATCTTCCCCCTCCGCCTTCAATACAGCTGAACGAGCTCAAACAGATGAACATCGGTGCGAACGGATGGACCCTTGAAGCAGCCGGGAATTCCGAGAAGGGCGTCGGCGTTCAGATTCACTTGAATATGCCCAACCTCGCGGATTGGCTCACCGTGCCCGAGCTGCGCACCTTTTCGGGGAAGGCCACGTATACCGCACACTTCTCGATTTCGTCCGATGACCTCAGGAACGCCAATAAAATTGTCTTGAATCTCGGAGAAGTAAAGGACGAAGCAGAGGTAAGTGTGAACCGGGCCGATGCCGGACAACTCGTTGTTCACCCGTTCTCTGTCGACATCCGGCGGTTCTTGCATCCCGGCGAGAACGAAGTCGCGATTACCGTGGTGAATTCGCTCACGAATTACGTCAGCGCAGTTCAAATCCCCGAGAGTCCGCTGGGGACCAGTCGTTTTCCGCCGGTTTCTTCTGGATTACTCGGGCCTGTCACGCTCGCCTTCGACGTGGAAGAGTCGACGGCCGTAGCTCGATGAAGTATTCACAATCCCATGAACCAAGTGCCGAATCGGGTGTGGCCAACGTGAGTCTGCCACCATTTGTCGGCGCAGTCACGACGGTCACAGCGCCTGGAAACAGGTTGAGGCGCACGAAAACGGTCGATCATGTCAGTGTTGTCGGGGGACGAAAGGCGCTGCGCCAGAGTGTCTCGCCCTGCCGTAACGGAACTGCCAACAATGGATAGTAATTGTCGACCAAATAACCTTCATAGCCCTTGAATGTCCCGTCCCAGCGCTTCCAATCAGCGGAGAAACCGAGCGCATCGTTTCCTTCGAAGCCGCACTTGCCGTAGGCTTCGAGCATAGGAAAGAGAATTTCGTCGGCCTCCGCCCTGCGGTTCAGGTCATACAGGGCGGCCAGCGTGAAATAAGCAAACGAGCCGGTAGCGCCGCCATTTTCATAATTCTGAAAGCCGTCTGAATTATCCGCTTGCGAACCGCAGCCCCAGCGGGCGCTTTGAACGATGCAATCGTTTGGAGCAACGGAAACAAGATTGCCGGGCAGACCCATGGAGAAGTTGTGATAGCCAACTTCCTTCATCTTCGCCATCAATCTGTCCATGATTGCGTTTGCCTCCGGCCGCTCGATCAGCCCGTAGTGTATGGCGATGCCGTTCACCCAGAGAAAATAGTAGTCGTGGAGTTGCCCATTGGCGCTGCGCCATCCTCCCAATATCCCGGTGGCCGGATCAAAGAAGCGTTTGAGATAGGCAGCGCGCAACTTTTCCGCTGCCGCCAGGTAGCGCTTGGCATCATCGGCTCGGCCCACTCGCTTCGCCATCATCGCCATGTTGGGAAGAGCACGGTAGGCAAGGGCATTCGCGTATGCGTCTTCGTGACCAAAGCCGAGGTCGTCCCACCAGTTTGACGGCAAGACCAGGGGCGATCCATCCGGATGGGACTTCCAGATCCCGGAATTGCCGCTCACGTTGTATTTGATGAGCCCGTCACCGTCGGTATCGGTGCCGAGCATGGCTTCAGCCCAGTTGCGGATGCCGGAGTAGTTCTCCTCCAGCCAGAGGTCTCTGTTGCCGTCACGGACGCAGTTCGCAGCGGCAATGATGAATGACGGATAAGTGTCTGCGGAAACGCTGGGGTAGGATCCAGCTCCGGGCATCCCATAAGCAGTTCCTCCGGCGAGAATTCTGTCCAGGGATTGGCGCACCAGGTCCAGCGCGGCGAGGCCTTCGGCTAAGGGCGGCGCCAGGGCTGCGATGTCGGCGTACTCGTAGTAGCAAAACCCGCAGGTGCCGCTGGCGGTACTATTTCCAAGCGCCTGAAAGGCCGGACAAAGCTGCAAAATGTTAAGCCAGTTGCGACGGAAAGGATCGAAGCGAGAATCATTCTCGATGCCCCGCACCTCGGGATAAATTGCAGTCGCTTCGAGCGTGTAGACCATGCGCTGGTGTTCTGCTGAAGCTGCGGGCAACGACAGCGATGCGGTATCAAAGCGCGAGGTATGCTCTTCCATGCGGAAGGAGGTATACGTCAATCCGGCATCGGGAACGCTCGACGTCAGTCGCACAGAGCCCTGCCCTGGAAAGTGCATGAGTACAGGCGTCGCGAGCAGTTTGTCTTGTCGAAATAGACCGAGGACAGTGCTACGAACTCGGTTCAAGTCGAAATGGAAGACAATCGGCGAAGGAACGAACTCACGGGACCAATTGGAAGTAAGGACAATTCGCGAGCCACTGCATTCGCATGTCCACGCGGCCGCGGAATCGATGGGCGCTGCTGCAAGGCAGTATTCGACTCGCCTCACCCCACCTGAGTCGGAAACGGAAGCTCTGTAGCCGCCAGGAGACTTGTCAGAAGCGGTGATATTCGCGCCGCGCCTCCGCTTGCCCAGGCCATCTATATTCAGAGCCACGAACTCCGGCGCGGTCGACGACAATGCGAGTTCCATGTGATCGGAACTGAACGGTATCGTTCGACCTGAGTCGCCGGCGATTCCCGCAGCAACCAGGTGTGGGCGGATCAAGGCGATTAACGTTGTTGCTCCAACCGCCTTCAACAGATCCCTTCGTTTGTGCACGCTGATCCTCTCCTTCGATGGATGCCGCAGGACCTGTCACATGACGGCGCCGATCTGCCAGGGGACAAATTTATTGTCGCCGTAACCGAGTTGCTCACTGCGGGTCGGCTGGCCTGAAGCTGTGGCGATCAAAAGGGCAAAAATGCGTTTGCCAACAGTCTCAATTGTTTCCTCACCGGTGACGACGGTCCCGCAATCGATGTCCATGTCCTCTGACATGCGGCGGTACATCTCTGAATTGCTCGCGAGCTTCAGTGAAGGCGTCGGTTTGAACCCAGAAACCGAACCGCGTCCGGTCGTGAATGCGATCAGGGTTGCTCCGCCCGCCACCTGACCGGTGACCGCGACCGGGTCGTAGCCCGGCGTGTCCATGAAGACCAGTCCATGTTCCGTGACCTTCTCGGCATATTCATAGACGGCATTCAGCCGCGATGTTCCGCCCTTGGCGACCGCCCCAAGGGATTTCTCCAGAATGGTGGTAAGTCCGCCCTGCTTGTTTCCATGCGAAGGATTATTGTTCATTTCTGCATGGTTGCGACGGGTGTAGTCGCCCCACCATGCAATGCGTTCCAGCAGCCTTTGAGCTACCGCAGGCGTTGCCGCGCGCCGAGTGAGCAAATGTTCGGCTCCATAGATCTCGGGCGTTTCCGACAGGATCACCGTGCCGCCATGCCGCACCAGAAGATCCGCGGCCGATCCAAGTGCAGGGTTGGCCGAGATGCCTGAAAATCCGTCCGATCCTCCGCATTCCAGAGCCAGCATCAGTTGCGCAGCAGATTGTCGAGTGCGCTGTGCCTTGCCGACGGCAGGCATCATTTCTTCCACCGCGCGTATACCCGCCTCAATCGTGCGGCGGGTGCCTCCGACAGCCTGAATCGTCATGGTGCGCAGCCGATCCGATTCGCCCAGTCCTTCAATTTGCAGCAGAGCCGGAATCTGATTGCTCTCGCAGCCTAATCCGACCATCAGCACACCGCCTACGTTCGGATGTTTGGTATAACCGGCGATGGTCCTCGTCAAACAGCGATACCCTTCCGAGTTCGAATTGAAGGCGCAGCCCCCGCCGTGGGTCAGCGCGATGACACCATCCACGCCCGGAGAGCGATCCATGACGCCGGGCACCGAGAAGTGCTGAGCGATTGCCTTCGACACCGTCGCCGAACAATTCACTGAAGAAATGACGGCGATGTAATTCCGGGTGCCCACGCGTCCATCGGGACGGGCATAACCCAGGAAGACCGCTCGCTCGGCTTCAGGGACCACAGCCGGCGCGACCGCGTCCACGCCAATGGCATAGTCGCGCGTGAATTCCCCGACGGAGAGATTGTGCGTATGCACATGCTGCCCCGGAGAAATATCCTCCGCCGCGAAGCCGATGGTCTGGCCATACTTCGTCACCGGCTCTCCTTTCGCGATGGCGGCGATGGCAATCTTGTGTCCCCGAGGGATCTCGTTTTGAGGACGAATGCCTTCGATCTCCGGCGTGAGAGCAGGGTCGATCCGCTCTCGCGCGACGGCGACGTTATCGGCCGGGTTCAACCGGATCAACGGCAGGGCGGTTTTCAGAGACTCTGGCATTCGGCTTCCTGGGACGTAAACATGTTCGAGCGTTGCTGGTAAAGCCTGGTCATCATTTCGAACGAAGATTCGAGGCGTATACGCATGGCCGGCTCCGCCTCATCGGGCTTTTTTGACCTGCGATTTTCCATCGACCTTGCTCTTTCCATCATCTTGTTGCCGATGGTTTGACAACTCATATATTAGATGACGTAAGAAATATAAAGCGCAATAGCCCAGTTGCAGGCGCTTGGTTGACGGTATGCCAATCAAGCGGAGAGGAATTGACAAGTCTGCAGGAGCCGCTCTGCAGATTCCGGGAGAGCGCCGTGAGCACAATCAATTATTTAACGCGCATCGAGTTCGGCGAGGGTGAAGTTGCCCGCCTGCCGGAGTTTCTGGCGGCGCTCGGCGTGAAACGTCCGTTGATTGCGACCGACAAAGGGCTGGTAGCCTCTGGCCTCGTTGGCAAGGTGCGCGACCTTGTCGGCGATGCGACGGTGGTTTTCGACGAGACGCCCGCCAATCCCACAGAAGAAGCGGTGAATCTCGCCTATGCTTTGTACCAAGCGAGCGGATCCGACGGAATCGTCGGGCTGGGCGGCGGATCGTCGATCGACTTGGCCAAGGCTGTGCGCCTTCTGACCGGCCATCCGGCGCCGTTGGGGCAGTATGCCGCGATCGCCGGCGGCGTGGCGCGGATACATGGGAATATCAGCCCGCTTATCGCTGTGCCCACAACGGCAGGCACTGGGTCCGAGGTCGGGCGCGCGGCAATCATCATAACTGCCGACGGCCGCAAACTCGGAATTCTCTCTGGCTTCATGCTGCCGACAATCGCCCTCTGTGATCCCCAACTGACATATGGCCTTCCCGCGCGGTTGACAGCGGCAACCGGGATGGATGCCATCTCGCACTGCCTTGAGACCTTTATGGCGCCGGCATTCAACCCGCCGGCTGAAGCGATTGCTCTTCACGGGCTCGATTGCGGACTGTCTTCCATTGAGGCAGCGGTCGCCGACGGAAGCAACGCGCTTGCTCGGCGCCAGATGATGGTCTGCGCCCTCGAGGGTGCGATGGCCTTCCAGAAGGGGTTGGGTGCGGTTCATTCGCTTACCCATCCCATGGGCGCCATCCGCGAGCTGAACCTGCATCATGGGACGCTGAACGCTGTGTTGATGCCGGCTGTCCTGCGCTTCAATCGCGAAGCGATCGGCGAAAAATGGGATGTGATTGCCCGCCGCATGGGAGGGCCTCCCGATCAGGTGATTGAGGCGCTGAACAAGCGCATTGGAATGCCGACGGGCCTGCGCGAAATGGGCGTGACCGACTCGATGATGGAGGCAGTTTCTCACGCGGCGTTGCAGGATCATACCCATGCCACGAATCCGCGGCGGGCCACGCAAGCCGAATATCTTGAGATCATGCGCGAAGCCGCCTGAGGCAGAGTACTGTGGAAGAAAAAATGAGCGTAACCGTCTGTTCGCGCCGCAAAGTCGCCTCGACTGGTTTGGAGGTTACAGCACTGGGCATTGGTACCTGCCCTCTGGGCGGACTTTATTGCGATGTGCCGACCGCCCAGGCTCTCGATGTTTTGTCGACGGCATGGGACCTTGGCATCCGCTATTTTGACACCGCGCCTTTCTATGGAAATGGCCGCGCCGAACACCTGATCGGCCAGGTTCTCAGGGAACGGGATGGAAGCCATGTTCTTTCCACCAAGGTCGGGCGCCTGCTCACAACCGAGCGCGCCGGCCGCAAGCTGCCTCCCGAACCGCCGAAAAGCCCGCTTGCTCCAACTTTGTGGAATAACCTGCCGTTCCGCGAGATTTTCGACTACAGCTATGACGGCGTCATGCGCAGCTATGACGATAGTCAGCAACGCCTGGGCATGCAGCAGATCGACATGCTTTATGTGCATGACATTGGGCGCGTCACTCATGCTGACCTGCATGATCATCACTGGGCAGCGCTGACGAGAGGAGGCGGCTTTCGCGCCCTCCAGGAGTTGAAGGCGGCTGGCAACATTCGCGGTTTCGGCCTCGGCGTGAACGAGTGGGAAGTGATTCGCGATGCGCTTGAGGAGACGGACCTCGACTGCTGCATGCTCGCCGGGCGCTTTACCCTCCTCGACAGGGGCGCGGAGCAATTCCTGCCGGTCGCACAGCGACGCAACGTAGCGCTCGCCATCGGTGGCGTCTATAATTCGGGCATTCTCGCGGCCCCGGCAAACGCCAGGAAGATTTTCAACTACATGGACGCTCCTCCGGAAATCGTCACAAGGGTCGAGGCATTGCGTGCGGTTTGCGGCGACTACGGTGTACCGCTGGCGGCGGCTGCAATACGTTTTCCCATGCGCCACCCGGCGGTAACCTGTGTGGTGATTGGCGCGAATACGTCCGCGCAACTACGCGAGAATGTCGACTGGTTCAATACCGCCTTGCCTGAATCGATCTGGGCTGATGTGGATGAAGCGCTCGAGAAAAACGGGGCCGATCTTCGGAGAACAAAGTGCTGAAACTCACGGATCCCCTGCCACAGAACGTAACTCGGCGGGGCTTCCTCCGATCTGGATCTGCCGTTGGGATTGCGCTGAGCGCGTTTCCGAATTTGACGCCGCATAATGAAATCTTGTCATCTAATGTCGGTCTGATGGCAGGAAAAAATTCATCGGAGAACAATATGCTGAAATCCATCAATCCCCTTTTGACGGGGGATCTCCTTTCGATTCTGTCTGACATGGGGCACGGCGATGAGGTCGTGATCGCCGATGCAAATTTTCCAGCCGCGACCATAGCCCGGCGGCTGGTCCGCTTGCCTGGTGTCAGTGCAACCGATGCACTCGCGGCAGTGCTAACCGTGCTTCCGCTCGACGATATGGTCGATCGTCCCGCCGCTGCGATGGACGCTCCCGGCCAGCGCCCTGCCATCTACCCCGAGTACGAAGCAGCTCTCAAGAAAGCTGAGGGCCGGGCCATCGTGCTGGAACCGGTGGAACGTTTTGCCTTCTACGATCGAGCCAAGGCCGCCTATGCCGTGATTGCCACTGGAGAGCTGCGGCTCTACGCGAACATTATCCTGAAAAAGGGCGTGCTGCGCGGCTGAGGGGACGAAATCGGGAGCCGGGATGCTCGACGCGCATCAGCATTTCTGGAAAGTCGATCGGGGCGATTACGGCTGGATGACGCCCGATCTCGCGCCCTTGTACCGGGATTTCGGGCCGAGCGATCTTGCGCCGCTTCTTGAGCGTGCCGCGATTACCCACACGGTGCTGATTCAGGCGGCTGAGACCGAGGCCGAAACCGACTTCCTCTTGGAAATTGCGCGGCGCACCGATTTTGTGGCGGGAGTCGTGGGTTGGGTCGATATGCTGGCTGACGATTTTCCCGTGCGCTTGGCTCATTATGCTGCGCAGCCGAAGTGGGTAGGCATCAGGCCTATGTTGCAAGAGCACGACCCCAGCCTGATCAACGACCCACGATTTCGCGCCGCGCTGGCAGAGATCGCGCGCCGCGGCATCCCCTTCGACATTCTCACTTTTCCCCGGCATCTGAGTGCAATGATTCACGCGGTCCAGGCAACACCGGGTCTGCACGTGATCCTTGATCATATTTCGAAGCCGGATATGACTCGTCCCATGGACCAGGAATGGTGCAACGAAATCGAGGCGCTGGCGGCTGTACCGGGGGCGCACTGCAAGATCTCCGGCCTTGTCACCGAAGCAGGAACTGACTGGAGCGTCGATCGAATCCGGCCCTTCGTCGAGTTTGTGACGCGCGCCTTTGGTCCCGACCGTCTCGTATTCGGTTCAGATTGGCCGGTCTGTACGCTGGCGGCGTCGTATGCGCAGGTACTCGAGCTCGCACGAAGTATCTTGGAGCGCCTTTACGATCCTGAACAGATGCAGGCGATCATGGAGACAAACGGCCAACGGTTTTACCGCCTGGATTCTCGGTAAACTTCATCCAAGAGGAGGATCTCCGGATGAGCAATACTCAGTTTCGCCGGGCAATTCTGTGCTGCGCTGTCGCATCGATGTCCGTCCCCTTCGCGAACTGGTTCCACTTACGATGAGACACAACCCCAGGTCGAAGGGTCCCTTATGGCGCACGCAGAAGCAGAAGCTCCAAATCGGAATCCGTCATGAGCACATCGTTCGGGTAGTATTGATCCACCGTTTGTGAAGTGATGAATCGATGCGGCGTATAGATAACCGGAGAGACTGACTTCGCGTGGAAGAGGTCAGTCGCCAGGCGAATCAAGCGTGCTCCATATTTCTCCGGAAAGAATCCGACTGTCCCCAACAAACGAGTATTAGCTCTCCGCAATTCCATTCTTGCCTCATAAGATCCGCCAAGCCCTACCGCGACGCAATGAGCAAGGCGCCCCGCTTCGCTGAAGGCACGCAGCGCGCCGATCACCGATGCGTCGTTTGCGCCTGCGATCACGACCCGTCGTGACCGGCTGCCTTGAATGTATTTTTGAACTGCCCGCAGACTCGATCCAAATGTGCCCCGTCCGTCCAGGTGTTCGATCTGATGATCTGCAACACCGGCGATCGCCTCTTGGATTGCGGTCAAGACGCCTGTCAGGCGGGAATGCGGAACCGCTCCCGCCATCGTGGCTTCAAGGAGCAGTACGGCGTCGATCTCGGAATTCCAATTGGCAGTGATCCACCTGGCGAGAACAGTCCCGGCAACCCTACCGGCGCTGTATCCGTTCGCTCCAAAATACACCGAATCCGGATGCGGAATACTGACGGCGATCAAAGGAATATGAGCCTGTCGAAACATCGAGGAGATGACTGGAGCAACCTGTTCACACGGCTGATATTCAATGACAACGTCCGGCTTGGCTTCGACCATCTTTGCCGCATTCTTGATGGCTCTTGTCGGGCTGAACATGTTGTCAAACTCAATCAGATCAATGTCACTCTCATGCGCTGCCATACGCAGGCCTTCGCTGACGTCACGCGAAAAGAGATCGCACCCTGCCTGGCTCGCATACGCAATGCGAAATCTTTGCCCGCGTGAAATTCTGATCTTGGTTCGATACCGATCATCCCCGATGCGATCAATCAACTGTTCCTGTTCGAGGGTGCACAGGATTCGGAACGCAGTGGTTCTGTTGAGTCCGGTGCGTTGAACAACGTCTCTCAGGCGCAAACCTTCCCCATCTCGCCGGAATGATCTAAGCACTTTACAGGCCCGCGCGATCGCCTCGATTCCATAACTCTCGCGGGGTCTTCCCGCAGATCGCGAAGTATGTGAATTGCCAATTCGTTTCACGCAGTGAACCATCCAGGCAGGCCGACTTCCGCAATTGAAATACGAAGTTTCGCGAGCGGGGAAGTGGTCAACATATTGAAACATAAACAGGATGCCGGCATTCGGTCAATCCGGATTCTTGTTTCAGTGAGCGAACGTTGAATGGAATGGGCTGCTTCATTGTGGACATCGAAGCTCGCCTTCACTCACGATTCAAACTGTTGTCAGTTCCCCGTCGAAGACCGATCAAACGACCTGATCTTATCTCGTCGGCCATCGGCCGATCGGTCGCAAGATTTCTGTTCGAACGATTGGCGCCGAATCAACTGGGCCCGTGACTGTTTCAGTGAACGAACTTCCCAAAGGGAGAAGCGCTCTGTGATTGCTTATGGATTCAAGGGAAAGGTTGCGCTCATAACTGGCGCCGGAGGCGGACTCGGAAGGGCGGCAGCAATGAAGTTGGCAACTGCTGGGGCGCAAGTCATTGCCGTTGATCGCGATGAGAAGTCCGTGCGGCAATTCATAAATTTGCTCCCCGGAAATCATCACGCGATTGTTAAAGATCTGCGGCCGGCGCTTGCAGCAAATAAAGTGGTTGAGGAAGCCTTAACATTGACCCGCCGGCTCGACATTGTGGTCAATTCTGCGGGTGTCTGCCACTTCACCAAAATCAACGAAATATCCCCCGATGAATGGGATGAGGTGCTGGAAATCGATTTGCGGGCGATGCATTTTCTGAGTGTGGCCGCTGCGGAAGCTATGGACAGTAGTGCAGGCGGACGCATTATCAATCTCGGCTCAAATGCAGGACGCAAAGGACGCGCCAATAGCGCTCACTATGCCGCCGCAAAGGCCGCGGTCGCGAGCCTGACAGAGTCGCTGGCGCTTGCCTATGGTGCGAAGCAAATTACCGTTAACACCGTCTGCCCCGCGGTTGTGCTGACCGGCATGTGGAAGCGAAACTTCGAAGAGCTAACTCGCATCACGGCCAAGACTGTGGAACAACTCACGGAAGGGTGGACCAATCTGACTCCGCTGAAGCGGCTTGGTACACCTGAAGACGTCGCCAACCTGATCGTGTTTCTTGCATCGGATGGCGCATCCTTCATTACCGGACAGACAATTAATGTTTGCGGCGGATTTATGCTTACTTGTTGAAGCGGCCCTGCAGCGGTGTTGCGAAAAGGATTTCGGTCCATGCAGGTGATCGTGCGGTGCGAAACAACCGTAGAGCGTAAGAATCTTATACGACGCATTGGGAATTATCTGCGACAGTTGGAGGGCAATCATGGCTTATACCCGGCGAGATGTTTTCATGGGCGGCTCCGGGCTCCTTTTGGCGCCTTGGCTGAGGCAGCTCGCCTTCTCTCAGACGCATGAGCCGGCTCCCCCGGCCAGCGCAGTTGCAGATCCACTCAGTTATGTGAATCCTGAATTCCGTGCCGGTCTCACAGGGCGGACAACTCCTATGTCGCTGGGCGCGAAGCTCCTCCAACTGGAACGCGAAAGTGAGAAGAACACGCCGCCTTTGCCGCTCTTGCCAGGCGTGAGCGAGCATCTTGTTCCGGGATCAAAGGGGGATCCCAACATCAAACTGTATGTGGTTGGTGATTCACCCGGCGTATCCAAGCCTGCGGTTCTCCACATACATGGCGGCGGCTATGTGTTGATGAACGGTGCTGTCACTCAGTCCGAAATTGAACTCGTGAATAAGCTCGACTGTGTCGTCGTGAGTGTTGAGTACCGATTAGCGCCTGAAACACGATTTCCCGGCTCCCTCGAAGACAACTATGCCGCCTTGCGCTGGATGAACGAGAATGCAAAGCAGCTCGGAATCGATACGGCGCGAATTGCGGTGAAAGGTGAGAGTGCGGGTGGTGGCCACGCTGCAATGCTCACACTCGCGGTCCGTGAGCGGAAGGAGTTCGCTCTCTGTCATCAGGTCCTCATTTACCCGGAGCTGGACGATCGCACAGGATCGACGCGGAAGGTCCCACCGTACATCGGTTACTATGTGTGGACGGCTCAATCGAACCAGTTTGCATGGTCATCTCTTCTTGGTATTCCCGCCGGATCCAGGACTGTTCCGATCAACTCTGTCCCTGCGCGCGAGGAGAATCTCGCGGGACTTCCTCCGGCATTCATCGGCGTTGGATCCATAGATCTCTTCGCTCCCGAGGATGTAGAGTATTCGCGGCGCCTGCTCGAGGCCGGAGTTCCAACGGAGCTGATGGTTGTTCCGGGCGGATATCACGGATTCGATATTTTCTGCCCGGATGCGCCGCTTTCGGTGCGATTCAAGACTGCGTGGACCGAAGCCCTGCGGAGTTCGTTCGCGAGCGGTCGCACTTCACCACAGGCAGGCTAAGTCAGACCTGAGCCACGGCTCCGTTGGCGCAGATAGTTTGGACTTCTATGCGACTTACAAGACGAAAGTTTGTTAGCAACTCTGCGATATGTGCGGCCGGAGTTAGGCTCATTCCTCTTCTTGGAAGTTGCCCCGTCGACGCTCGGCCCCTGGGGCAGGGAACAGGCGATTCTCTGGAACAGCTATTTGTATCTCCCGCAGAAGACGCGTGGCCATGGGCGTACTGGTATAGCCAGAATGGCAATATGACCCGAGAGGCCATCACCGCAGATCTAGAGTCCATGCACCGAGTCGGAATCAAAGGTGTGCTGTATATGGAAGTGGACATATACCTTCCGGCAGGGCCCGTTCGCACCTTAACTCCTCAGTGGTGGGAGCTCATGGATCACGCGATGAGTGAGGCTACCCGGCTTGGGATGACTCTGAATTTTGGTAACGATGGAGGTTGGGCTGGTTCAGGGGGGCCATGGATTACCCCGGAACTCTCCATGCAAGTGGTTGTATGGAGCGAGACGATGGTGGAAGGTCCGCGCACCGTCAGCGTTCAGCTTGCTCAGCCCAAATCAACCCTCGGCTACTATAACGATATCGCTGTGGTTGCGTTTCCGAATCCGCCGGGCGACGACAAGCGGATGATGGAGCTCTCTCCCAGGTTCACGTATGGTCCTGACCGAAAGGAATTCGACTTTGCAAAAGTAGTGGACGGAAACCCAGGAACAGCTGTGCTCTTGCCGGTCCTTCCTGAAGGCCAGGGGCAATACGTGAATATCGACTTCCCCGAGCCGTTTACTGCACAGGCAGTGAGCATCGGACTGGACGCCTTGAACAACGGAATGAGCGTCGTAACTGGCGCAGTTCAAGTATCCGACGACGGAACGAACTATCGCACGATTCGGGAAATGAGCCTGTACTGGCCCAATTGCTCCGTCAATTTCCCACGGGTAAGCTCGCGTCATTACAGGATACTCATCAATCCCGATAAGTTCAGCGACTGGCTTCTGCGCGTCTATGCAGATGGCATCCCACTCAGCGAGCTACAGTTACACGCAAGTCCGAGGATTGAAGATATTCCGGGTAAAGCTGTATATCTCCGTCAAGGTACATACACCTCGGAAAACGACGCACTCTCAGGTGAGCCTGAGTTTCCCGAAGACACAGTCATTCGCATAGGGCGAGTATTAGATATCAGCGCGAAGATGGGCCCCAATGGAGCGCTTAAGTGGGATGTCCCGCCAGGAAGATGGACCGTGCTGCGACTCGGCCATACTTCAACCGGGAAAACGAACCACACAGCGCCAAAGGAAAGTACGGGCCTGGAATGTGACAAATTGAGCAAAAGAGCTATCGAAGTACATTTCGATGCATTTGTCGGAAAGTTGCTCCACGAACAAGCCGCCATCGGTGCGAAAGCCCTGAAAATGACACACGTCGACAGTTGGGAGGCGGGTTCACAAAACTGGACCTCGGGTTTCAGCGAGCAGTTCCAGGCTCGGCGAGGATACCATCCAATACCCTATCTGCCAATCCTGACCGGCCGCGCAATTGAAAGCGGCGAACATTCAGAACGTTTCCTATGGGATCTGAGACGGACCGTCGCTGACTTACTTCTCGAGAACTATGCAGGCCGTCTGCGCGAGATAGCTCACGAGCACGGCTTGACTTTGTCCATTGAAGCGTATGGAGCGGGACCTCTCGATGAGCTGGCCTATGCTGGGCAAGCCGATGTGCCGATGGGCGAGTTCTGGGTCGGCCATGACCGGCTCGGCGAAATCTTCAACAACATTAGCAACAAGGCAATGGCGTCTTCCGCGCATGTTTATGGCCGGCCGATCGTTGCGGCAGAGGCTTTTACTGCGTATACAGTTTTTGCAGCGTGGAACGATCACCCGTTTCAATTGAAGCGCCTGGGAGACCTTGCATTCACGTGGGGAATCAATCGGTTCGTTCTTAGCGAATGCATGATGCAACCCTGGGAGGGCCGCAAGCCGGGCATGACGCTGGGAGCATGGGGCACTCATTTCGATCGAAACAACACCTGGTGGGAGCAGTCTCTCCCATGGAATACATACCTCGCCCGCTGCCAGACATTGCTGCAGAGCGGATCTTTTATTGCAGACGTTGCGTACCTGGGTAGTGAGAACGCGCCGTATTCCGGGCCTTGGACGAAGGATCTGGACCCCCCGCTGCCGCCAGGATATGACTATGACTTTCTCCCGCCTGAAGTCCTCTTGAATGATGCAATCGTCCGTGACGGAAGAATCATCCTAAAGAGCGGGATGAGTTATCGACTCTTGGTTTTGCAGCATGGCCGCACGATGACACCGAAATTGCTGCGACAAATCAAGCAGCTTGTGAACGATGGCGCCACGGTCGTGGGGCCGTCCCCAGTCAACTCGCCGAGCCTGTCTGACTTTCCGCATTGCGATGATGAGGTGCGGAAATTAGCAAAAGAACTGTGGGGCGAATGCGATGGCAGCAGCATTAGAGAGAATCGCCATGGCAATGGCAGAGTAGTCTGGGGACGAATGCTCGGTGACATTTTGCTGAAACTAAGAACGCCACCCGACTTTGACTGTTATGAAACGGCTATCGGAGAGGAGATCCGCTTCATCCATCGCAGCATCAATGGCGATGACTTCTATTTTGTTTCGAGCGGAGTCGCAGAAGCAAGGACATTCCTGTGCACATTCCGCCCTGGCGGCAAAGGGAAGAGACCGGAACTGTGGTGGCCCGAAAACGGACGCATTGA
>Ga0187783_10001487_pt1 | contig 17326 bp, 15 predicted proteins | sample 1015_SJ02_MP02_2_FD_132471 | JGI IMG/M metagenome (GOLD analysis project Ga0187783, IMG submission 132471) | Tropical peat soil microbial communities from peatlands in Department of Meta, Colombia - 1015_SJ02_MP02_20_MG | ecosystem: Environmental > Terrestrial > Soil > Wetlands > Peat | place...
TAAGGCGCTTAACCCACTTTTGCGGGGTTGGGGCGAGTACTACAAGCGCGCTAACGTCCGCAGGCTCTTTCATCGTCTCGATCACTGGATCCGCCGACGGATCTGGTCGCATCGCTGTAAGCATTGGCGTAACGCTGGCTGGACGCAGCTGCCTATGGCTCAGCTTTATGGCGAGTACGAACTTGTTTGCTTGTTCGACTTACTACCTTCTCTGTCACCCGGCGCTACTAAATCTTTGTGAAAGCTGCATGCGGGAAACCCGCATGTGCAGTTTGAGCGGCGGACGGAGGCCAGCGCGTAAGCGCGCCTCCTCCGACCCGACTGCAATAAGCCAAGGTTTAGATTGCATCAATGGACTGGCTGCGGTTTAATTCCCAGCCGCACAAGCTTAAGCCGCACCCTGATCGTTGCCTGGGCTGAGCCTAGGTGTGCTTCCTGTATGTTTTTCCCTTGTAGCCTGTCAAAGGTGACAGTTGGGCTAGGGTGCCCCTCTTCCCTAAGCTCTAAATGAACGAGAAATCCCCAAGGCATATTGTGTCAAACCCGAGGAGCCAACTGACGTTGTTTGAAAGAGCTCTGGCGGCTGAATCACTTCGTTCGGCTTGGCTAGAGCTTCTGCTAGCGGACAGATACACGCTGCTTTAATAACTTTGCGAAGGAAGGAGACTTGCCCGCGCCGATGTCGTTTTCGGGCGAGAGAGGAAGGTGAAGGATGAGCAATCAAGAAATCAACAGACTGCAGGAAGCCCGTAAAGCACAAATCCCCTGGCGAAAGTGGGGTCCGTACTTGAGTGAACGGCAGTGGGGCACGGTTCGTGAGGACTACAGCCAAGACGGTAACGCTTGGGACTACTTCAGTCATGATCAAGCACGGTCGCGTGCCTATCACTGGGGTGAAGATGGTCTGGCTGGGATCAGCGACGATAAGCAGTTGCTGTGCTTCAGCGTTGCTCTGTGGAATCAAAAGGATCCAATCCTAAAGGAGCGACTCTTCGGGTTGACGAATAGCGAGAGCAACCACGGCGAGGATGTCAAAGAGTATTACTTCTATCTCGATAGCACGCCAACTCATTCCTATATGAAGTACCTGTACAAATATCCGCAGGCGGTATTCCCCTACTGGGACCTGGTCGCAACCAGCCGAGGCCGCAGCCGCTATGACATGGAGTATGAGCTCCTGGACACTGGCATCTTCAATGCTGATCGTTATTTTGACGTGTTCGTCGAGTATGCCAAGAACAACCCCGAGGACATCCTGATCCAAATTACCGTATGCAATCGAGGACCAGAGGCCGCTAGCTTGGACATCTTACCGACCCTCTGGTTCCGCAATATCTGGACCTGGTGGCCGGACACAGCGCGGCCGTCGCTAAAGCAAGGTACCACCCCCGGCGGGTCTCGCTTTGTCGTTGCATCCCACGCCGAACTCGGTGATCGTTATCTCTACGGGGAAGGTGATGTTCCTGTGCTGTTCACCGAGAATGACACGAACAACGAACGGATCTTTGGTACCGCGAATGCCAGTCCCTACGTTAAGGATGGGATTAACAACTACGTGGTGAATGGCAAGCAGGATGCCGTCAACCCGAATAATACTGGCACCAAAGCTTCCGCCCACTATCGCATCGGTGTGGGTGCCGGTGCCACCGCAACCATTCGCCTGCGGCTAACCGACCTGGCACCTGCCGCCATCGGCGATCCCTTTAAGAGCTTCGCGCAAACCATGCGACTTCGTCAGCAAGAAGCGGACGAGTTTTATCGCGTCATCACCCCGGAGAAAGTCAGTGAGGACGAGGCCCGGGTCATGCGACAGGCGCTGGCCGGCATGCTCTGGAGCAAACAGTACTTTGGTTTCGATGTGGACAAATGGTTGCGGGAACATGGTGTCGATGAGTTGCAGCCTGGCGGAAGGCAGGTGCGAAACAGCGATTGGCCGCACATGATCAATGAACACATCATCTCGATGCCGGACAAATGGGAATATCCCTGGTTTGCGGCTTGGGACTTGGCCTTCCATACCATCGCCCTGTCCACGGTCGACACCGATTTCGCAAAAGAACAACTAGAGCTGATGCTGAACGAGTTTTTCCTGCATCCTAGCGGTCAGATCCCGGCCTACGAGTGGAACTTCAGCGACGTTAACCCGCCGGTTCATGCCTGGGCAACGATCTTTCTTTATCGTACCGAGCAGGCACTGAAAGGCGAAGGCGATCTGGAGTTCCTCAAGCGCTCCTTTGCGAAGCTGATGCTGAATTTCAGCTGGTGGGTGAATCGCAAGGATCGAGACGGCAAGAACCTGTTCGAAGGCGGATTCCTCGGACTTGATAATATCGGCGTCTTCGATCGCAGCGCTCCTCTGCCCACCGGTGGCTATCTGCAGCAGGCGGATGGCACTGCATGGGTTTCATTGTTTTGTCAGAACATGCTTGAAATCAGCGTCGAACTGGCGGCTTACGATCCTTACTTCGAAGATATGGCGACCAAGTTGGCCAGCCATTTCATGTGGATCGCACGCTCCATGAATCGGGTAGGATCCGCTGGCATGTGGGACGAAGAGGATGGGTTCTATTACGATGTTCTGCAACTTCCCGACGGAAGCGCAACCCGGCTCAAGGTGCGCTCCATGGTGGGTTTGTTACCCATCTGTGCCACCACCGTAATCGAGCCGTGGCAGCGTGAACGGGTGCCGCGAGCGGCGGCAATGCTGGCAGAACGGTTGCGACACATGCCCGACTTGCGCACCAGCATCCATCCGACCGGTCCTGGCCATCTCGGCTATCGAGAACGCGGGATCGCTGCGCTGGTGAATCCGGATCGGTTGCGCCGAATCCTGACGTGCATGCTCGATGAGAGGGAATTCCTGAGTCCCTATGGCATTCGGGCGCTCTCCCGCTATCACGCCGAGCACCCTTATGTATTTAACGTGCAAGGTCAAGACTACCGGGTTAACTATCTCCCGGCAGAATCCGACACTGGCATGTTCGGCGGAAATTCCAACTGGCGCGGACCGATCTGGATGCCGGTGAATGCGCTTCTGATCCGAGCGTTGTTGCAGTTCTATCTTTATTATGGCGACAACTTCAAGATTGAGTGCCCAACCGGCTCTGGCAATGCAATGAACCTGTTTGGGGTGGCCCGCGAAATTGCCAACCGGCTGACCCGGATCTTTCTCCGCGATGACGAAAAGTCCGGCCGGCGACCGGTGTACGGCGGAACGGAGAAATTCCAGACGGATCCTTATTGGAAGGACCACATTCTCTTTTACGAATACTTCCAAGGGGATAACGGCGCAGGCTTGGGAGCCAGCCATCAGACAGGCTGGACTGGTCTGGTGGCAAAACTGATTGAGATCTTCGGGCGCCTCGACGGCGTTCAATTTCTCGAGGGAGGTAAACAAGGCGGATTTGCCAAGAAAGAGCCCACACAGGAAAAGAAGGTTGCCTAACCAATTCGCGGGCGGCGGTAACCGGGAAGCAAAGCAGCGGATGATGAGAAGGGCGGATGTCGCGTCTGCCGAAGGTGAAGACTGCCGCCTGAGCCTAATCACGGTAAGCATTGAACCGACAGGCGATCGTCTATTGATTATTGGGTGTACGGAATCGCAAACCACGAGCTGGTTTCGTGGCCGAGCTTTATCTAACTTGGGACTTGATTTTCTATGCGTACTCTCTTCCAATTCAGAAGTTCTCCGCCTGTTCCCGTGTGCCATCCCCTCCATTCCGATGTTCCGAGAGTGCCCGGTGCAGAGCTGGCTTCGGTCTACTATGGTCGCCGCATGGCGGGCGACTTCTACGATTTCATTCGCGTAGATCCCAAGCGTGTCCTGTTTGGCCTGTTCGATGCCGCCGGGAGGCTGAAAGAAACTCGCGCCATCCTCACGGCCACCCAGCATACTTTCCGGGCCGTGGGGGCTGAGCTGTTCACGCGGTCCGATATCAACGAAGCCGATGCCATGGTGGAGCTATGCGTTCGACTGAACCAGACGGTCCTGAAGGCCGCGGAGAGAATCTGCGCTTGTCCTGCATTTGTCGGCTGCTACAACGAAGGCCAGGGCATTGTTTGGTACTTCAACGCCGGCCATACTCCGGGGTTGGCACGGGATCACAACGGCATTAGCGAGCTTGCCTCGACCGGCCTGCCACTGGGACTGTTTTCACACATGATCGCTGACGCCTCCATGGTTGCCCTCGAGCCCGGCGCCGTTCTTCTTCTGACCTCGCGTGGAGTGGTGGAGGGAAAATACAAGTCCGAGGAATTTGGATTGCAGCGCGTGAAAGACGTTCTTCAGCAATCCAAAGCGGAAAGCGCGAAAGAACTCTGCTCATGTGTTCTTGACGAGGTGCATCAGTTTATGTGCACTGTACCGAGGCATGACGACGTTACTACACTCGCCTTGGCTCGAAATTGCTAAAACCTCCTTCGCCGCAGCACTCAGTTCCACGGCATACTACTCGGTTGCTCTGCCGAACAGCGTTGTACGGCGCCTCCTGTGCGACTCCCAAAGCACAGCGATGGGTTCTTCGGCAAGTTCCTCGGCACCGCAAGCGGCAAGTTTCGCTCCACCCGACCGGACGGTAAAAAACGAAGGCCATTCCTAGAAAGTGTTCGTTATAGCCATGCCGCAACGAGAGGGATGCGGTGCTGCAGCCGTTCGAGGTGAAAGCTTTCTGCTCCGCGCGGACAAAACTCTGGCGATTTGTTATGCAGCGCCGGGTACACTCGCGGCCTGATCGCCTTCCGCTTCTGTCGAAGAGGCGGCAGCAATCACTGGTGCAGAAGCGACGATGGTGGTGCCTTCCCCAGGACTCGATTCGACGTGGAGGTGTCCCTGGATCAGATGCATCCGCTCCTGCATGCTCTCCAGCCCTAGTCCCTGATGTTTGCTCACTTCTGTCACGTCGAAGCCTGTGCCGGCATCCCTCACCACCAATTGCAACTCATCTGCCGTAGCGCTTAATTTCACCGTGTATTCCTGCGTCCCACTGTATTTCACCGCGTTGCGCAACGCCTCCTGGGTCACGCGGAACAGGCACAGGGAGATTTGCTTGGGCAGCTGCCTCGGGACATTCTCGTCCTCAAAGTCAACCCTGACGTCATATTGTTTGGCAAACTCTCGGCAGAAGCCCTTGAGTGCCCCCACCAGGCCCAGGTAATCGAGTTTCGAATAGTGCAGCTGGTGCGAAAGGGACTGGATGTCCTTGGCAATCTCCGAACAATGTTGCCGAATGTCGCTCAAGCGCTGTTTCGTTGCCTCTACCGATCCGTTCGCACTGCGGTTTGCCTGGGCCACCTCCATCGACAACAACGCCAGTTTCTGGGAAATGTCGTCATGCAACTCTCTCGCGATTCGCTTGCGTTCTTCTTCCTGGGCTTCGATCAGACGACCGCTCAACCCGGCAAGAGCCTGTTCCGCCAGCTTGCGTTCCGTGATGTCGGCGGCTACGGAAAGAGCGCATAGCTCACCATTGACCTCAATCAGTTCGGCCGAACCGAGCGCGGTCCGAATCTGACCATCTTTTCGGCGAATTCTAAACTCCAAATCTCGCACGCTACCTTTCGCGAGTAGGTCCTTTAGAAACGAGACTCTTTGAGCAGGATCCACCCAGAGGTCGATGTCAAACGGGGTTCGGCCGATGATCTCTCCTCGCCACCAGCCAGTTTCCTGTTCGAAAGTGTCGTTGACATCGATGTAACGACCATCGTTCGTGCTGGAGATGGTGATCGCCAGAGGACTCTGGCGAAAAGATTTGGAAAACTTTTCCTCGGATCTTCTAAGCTCCGCTTCAGTTTTCCTTCTTCGTGCTCGGTGCCAGAACAATCCAAAGATCAACAAGGCCTGAACGACAATGACCGCGATCGCAATCTGGAAGTATTTCCGTCCGCGCTCCCACAGGGTCGGTTCGCGATACAGGACCCGCGTGCCCGGCGGCAAAGCCGTTTCGGGAATATGCCAGCGTCGGAGCTCCCGCCAATCCACGGAGGGGTGAAGTTCGAAGTTGTGCACGACCGGAATATTGTCGGGTCGCTCCCCTAACAGCACCCGGGCTGCGATTCGCCCAGCCAAAACAGCATCGTTCGTGGCATCGTCGTACGCTCCCCCAATGCCCCCATGGTTCAGGCAAAGTCCTGTGAAGATGCAATAGGTCGGCAGGCGCTGTGCGACGGCAGCCAGGAAATCGTGGATTCCGATGCGTTCTGCGTCGTTGTCCCAGAGCTGAAACAGGACCAGAGTATGAGCAGGGAGTGCAGCAACTCTCTCAAGCATCTGGCCGCTTGCAGGTCCGATGAGGTCGATCTCCCTCACCTTATCCTGGTGACGCAGAAGCTCGGAGTGCACAGCTGCAAAATAGTCCTTCTCTGTCTCCGTTGTGTTTGTGATGACCGCCACGGCCCTGGTGTCCGGATGAAGACGAAGCCCTAAATCGATCGTTTCCCGAATCCCCACAGCCGATGCCACGCCAGTCGCACCCGGCCACCGCCACCCCTCTTGGGCAGCCTGCGGGCTGCTAACTGACATAAAGACGATGGGCACGCCCGGAAACATTTTGTCGCGGTATTCAAGTGCGAATCGGAGTGACGGGTCCATTACTGCAATCACAAGGTCTGGTCTCTGGCCGCCAAACCCGCGTCTGAGAGCTTGGGCCAGGCTCTCCCGATAAGATTCTTTCTCGAAAGGCGGCTCTTCCAGCTCCGCGACCGGAGAGAAGAAGTCCACTGGGCCGGGAACACGACTCCGAACCGTGGACTCCATCAGATCGATGGACCCACTGTGGCCGCCTCCACCCGACAGCACGAGTACGTTCTTCGCAGCCGGTTCTGCCGTGGCACGGGAAGCAAGAGCCAGGAGTACGCAGACCACAACCAGAAGCCGAAGCCCGTTCTGTCGCGAAAAAGCCCGGTCCATCAAGGTATGGGCGGGCCCCTCCGCGATTGGCATCTTCTTCATAATCCTTCGGCCGCAACCACCAGCCCTTGCGCTGAATTGTTGCGATGGACTTCCGCGAATCTTGCCGAGCTGGACTAGAAGTCGACGCGCAAGCCCAGCTGCAGGATTCGCGGACCCCGGTCCGCGGTGATTCTGCCAAGCGCCGAGTTAACCTGGTCGCCAGTCGACGGATCGAATAGCGTCGTCGTATTCACCGTGGACCACTGCGGGTGGTTGAACGTATTATAGGCCTCGGTTCGCAGTTGGACATCCGCACGATCGGTGACGCGAAAGCGCTTTGTCGCAACTAAATCCCAGTTATTCACCCCAGGGCCATAGAATGCAGCGCCGTTCCATGCCGTCCCGATTTGGCCCACGGCTGGCAGGGCAAACACATTAGGATCGAAATAGTGATCAAAGGTTCGCTGGCTCTTGGGTAAGACTGCACTCCGGGTGAGGATCACCTGGGCCCCGTCGCCGCCACCGGTGATGTTTTCATTGTTGGTTGTACTCAAGGTGACGTTCATAGGCTGGCCAGAGATGAAAGAAGCGATCCCTGACGTTTCCCAGTTGTCGAGTACCCAGCGGCTAAACCAGTTGTTCCATTGCGTACTTGCCTTGGGCAATTCCCACACCCAGTTCGGGGTCAGCCGATTCCGCATATCCGTACTGCTCGGTCCGTAGGTGAGAGAGTAGGGAACGTAGGTCGTACTCTTGCGATCGTCGAGCGCTTTCGCATACGTGTAGGCTACGCCATATGCCAAGCCGTGCGACATGCGGCGATTGAATGTCACTTGCAGGGAATTGTAGTTGGCGTTGTCGCCCCATTCCGAGTCATTGATCGATGAATACCCCGGGTAAGGGCGAAAGTAGTCGTCGGGAAGAGGTGTAGCGGTGGTGGTGTTCTGGTTCTCGGGAAGAAACTCCGCGCCGTAGGGCACCTCGTTGCGATTGAAACTATAGGGACCATGTCTTGACACGCTGCCTACGTAGGCAACGCTAAGAACGCTGTTAAAGGCAACCGCACGCTGCACCCCGAGCGACCATGAGTTTGAGTAGGGCAACTTGGCATGGGGGTTGGAATAATTCGTTGAGGGAGGGCCGAGGAGCCCGGGAACGGCGGAAAAGTCGGTGATGTTTCCGTAATACGACGTAGGGTAGAAAATCGATGGCGGGTTGATGATATCGCCATAGATTGTTCCCGAGAAGGTGCGCATGGCGTAGAACCTACCGACCCCTCCACGGATGGCGGTCTTGCCATCGCCGAACAGGTCGTAGGCAAATCCGAATCTTGGCTCGACAAGAACATGTTGTGTGTAGAAGATTCCATGCCATTCTGGGGAGCCTACGCTCACGGAGCCGGGAGCGATCGTGCCGCTTCCGGGAACGTAATAGTCTAAGTAAGAAGCCGGAAATGTCTCGCCATTCAGCGGATTCTCCACCTTTGGTACGCCGTTGACCAAGACTGGCTGAAACAGTACCGGGGCTGTCGATGGGTCATACAGGCTAAAATTCAAGATTGAACCCTGTCCGCCGGTTATGGCTTGGGGAATGTCGTAGCTGAATCTCGCTCCGTAATTGATGGACAATCTACTCGATACTTGCCAGTTATCCTGTGCATACCATTGCAGCGCTTTTGCCGTATTCGAATCGTCTACCAGATTCGTGACCTGATCGCTGGTGTCGAAGTAGCCGAGCAAAGCTTCGGCAAAGGAATATCCGACGTTATAGGGATTACTCGGATTGGCACCGTCGAGGTTAAACAAACCGCCGGGGTTTCCGTTGCCAGCATGGTGCGGTTGGTTTTGGTGCTCGTCGTCATAGTAGATGCCAAATTTCATCTGGTGGGTTTTACGGACATATATCAGGTTGTCGGCTACCGACAGGCCATAGTAGTGATCGTTCATAGGGAACCGGGGATCGTAGCGAAAGCTAGGACCATTCGACAAATCATTGAAGCTGAAACCCGGAAGCATGCCGAGGGGATTGGTTGCGGGATACACCTGGGGAAAGCTGATCCCGGTTGCCGCCATTTGAAACCCTTCGAGGGTTGACGGCGGAACTGAAGTCTGCTCATGTTGAAGCGTGTAACCTCCGGCCACCTCGTTGACCATATTGGTGTTGATCGTATACGTGGCATTGAGTTCAATCCGTTCCGAACGGTTGTTATAGGATTGCGGACCATTCCAACCTGCATAGATCCCGGGTTCATTGATGCCAGTCGAGCCAAAGAATCCCCGCTGCCACCGCCCGAAGGTGCGCCACTTTTCGTTGGGAGCATAATCGATACGCAACGATTCCTGATTGGTGGGGTTGTCGGCGACGGCGGCAAGCACATAGTTGTAGAATCCCTGGCTGACGGCCGTATTCGTAAAGTTGGGCAGTGGAAACCACTTCAAAAACCTTTGCATCATCGGAACAATCTGACTGTGAGGCACGATGTTGCCCGCGTATTGCTGGTGCGTGAGGGGGTTGTAAACAGGAATTTGCGTCGTGGTTCCTGAAAAAAAGCTCTGAGAAAAATCTCCCGCGCGCTCTAACCCAGTCGGCATCCGCAGCTCATTCAAGCCCTGCGGAACCGTATTCGGTTCGTTATCGTAGGAAAAGAAAAAGAAGAGTTTGTTTCGCTGTTGATTGAAAGCGCCAGGAATAAAAATCGGTCCCCCCAGGGTCCCGGTGATGGTGTTGAAACGATAACGGCTTCTCGGCAGGCCGTTCAGGTTGTTGATGTAGTCGTTGGCATTCAGGTCTTCATTGCGGAACGCGTACCACAGTGAACCGTGAAAATCCTTGGTTCCTGATTTGGTAGTCACATTAAGAACTGCGCCTAAGGCCTTACCATATTCTGGTTCATAGCCGCTCGTGAGTATTTTGACGTCCTGGATGTTGGCAATAACTGTGGGCGAGCTGTCCCAGCTATAGTTGCTCCAGCTCGAGAAGACTCCGTTTGTGCTGAAATATGCGGCACTCGCTTCGTTGATCCCCATGAAACTCGCCTGCGAGGAAATGACCCCCAGCGAATTGTTTCCGTTACCTAGATAAGTAGAGCCGGGAACGATTTTCGTCAAAGCTACATAGTCATTGCCAATCACCGGCAGGGCGGCCATCTGTTCCGCCGAAATCACCGATGATTGTTCTGAACTGGTGGTCTCAACGGGAGGAATTTCCGAGGTGACAGTGACGATCTCGGTGCTCGGCCCTATTCTCAAGGTCAAGGTTCCGACAGAAAGCCGATCGGCAGTGAGAAGCACGAGGTCGCCCTTCTGGAACTTCTCGAATCCGTTTTTTTCCACCGATAAGGTATATTTCCCCGGCCTGATTTCCGGGAAGACGAAGTACCCGCTTTCATCTGTTTGCCTGGTCTGACTCGTGGTATTCAGCTCGTCGGTCACACGCACCGTAGCCCCAAGTACCGGCGCGTGCTGTTCATCTTGAACTGTGCCGCTGATAAGCCCATTCACGGACTGGGCGAGGGCTACTCCAGCCGGCAGCGATACCACCAGACAGAACCCAAGCCACGGGAGAAGCACGCGCCGTGGTCTCGAGAACGCAGCCCCCACCAATGCTGTAGAGGACATTTACTTTTCGCCTCCCACGGCACACAAAAATGCAAAGTTCAGTCCAGGGTTCTCCAACCGAAAGGTTAAGGTGTTGACTGAGAAATGTAAGTGCGGCCTTCCAAGACCTCGCGGATAGCAGGAATCAGGTCGGTTTCGACGCGCGCTTTCGTGACGTATCCAGAAGCGCCAGCCGACAACGCAGCATCGACATAATCCTGGTCTTCGTGAACTGTCAGAAACACAACTTTGCTTCGGTGATCGGTCGACCGCAGTTGGCTGACCGTCTGCAGCCCGTTCAGTACCGGCATTGAAATATCGATCACCAGTACCTCGGGATCGAGACGCTGCACTTCCGCGACGGCATCCCGCCCATTATTCACACTGCCAACCACGTTAAAGTCCTCGCCGAGTATTTCGCGCACCCGTGCGAGCACCGTTTCATGATCGTCAGCGAGCAATACTCGCATTTTGCCCATATGTCCTCGCAAATCATCGCGTGGTCGTCAACCAGCGGAGTGGGTACTCGTTCCCTACTGGTACAGCTGTTGATTCTGAGAACTTCCGTCTCCCCGACCCTCGGTGACGCAACATCGACCTTTCTCCTGCTAGACTCCGTGGCAACAAAAAGATGGGAAGAACCATGCCAGAACGGTGCGAAGGCGAATGTTGATGTCCATATTCCGCGCGCTGACCTCCTGATAACTGATCGCCAAGCTTATGCATTGTGCTCCCCGAACGCGCTGGCGAGGAAAGGGACAGACGCAATCTCACGAATGATAGTGCACTCTATCAACGGAACGGGACTCCCCGGGGATTTACCTAGAACAATATTTGGTAAGGGCAGCCAAGGGAACTAGCAAAAGTGACAGGCGAAAACCCGGGGAAAACCTCTGATCCGATTTGACTGCGTTATCCGGAGTTTGCGCCGCGGCGGTTGTTGGATGGTGGACCCTCGCCGCCCTTACCGTCAATTTTGACAGGCACCGGAGCAACGTCAGGGCCACAGAACATGGCTGCGAAGCCCGATCTTGCGGGATGGACCTTCAGTTCGGATAAACGCATTGTCGCGGCGCGATCCGGCACCCTCAGGTGTAGTCGGGATTTGTGCCACGGGAAGTGAGGCGAATACACGGTGTTCTCGTTGGTATGAGCTTCAGCCGATTCGGGCGGCCTCAAACGACAACAGCATCAGGGGGCATAGTAACCTGTACGCTCGAGCCGGAAACTGCCGATGGCGAGGCTGGTTGCTCGGAGCCTATTTCCGTGGCTTGTCGAGAAGCTTCTGCGATGGTTGATCACTCTGATAATCGTGGGCCGAGACCGCGTAATCGTGATCCGTCGGGAGCTGCCGCGGACGTGGGGCGCGAGCCTGGCGAGCCCAGCTTCTTGATCAGCCGGCGTATGGATTCTTCTCGATTAGGGATAATCCCTAGCGATCGCACTTCGCCATCGGTCTGTGCGACCGCCACGGCAATCGTCTCAGCGTGGATACCCAGACCCAGAAATCGTACCGTTCCTTTCCGCTTGTGGCTCTGCGTTGTAGTTCCATCCAACTCACAATGTAACCCACGCATCGCGCATCGGGGCCATGATGACTAAGGTTCGTACACGGCGTTGCCGTAACCCTCTTCGCGAGCAGCTTCCTGCATGTCTTCAAGCTTCTTCGTCTGTTGTTCCAATTCAGCTTGCATGTGTTGCATTTTGTTCTGTTTCTCGATTTGGAGTTCGTTCCACTGCACACAGTTGCGTACGCAGTTGCCCGGCGCAAAATGAATCGAGGAATTCAACCGGTCGATCTGGCTTTGTAGATCTTCTACCGATTTTCGTTGCGCTGAAATCTCCGCTTTCCACTGCTCGGCGGCCTTCGAACCCATGGGTCGACTGGGAACACTTTCGCTGCGCGTCTGGCTGCTGGCACTGCCGTCATCGGAATCGGGATGCTCGGGCAGGTCTTCGTTGGTGATCACTTTGGGCGTAGCTTGCGTCTTTTTCGCGTCCTGCTTCTGACGCTCTTCCCGTGCCACCTCGCCGAGCGACTGGCCATAGCAAAGTGCGCCGAGTGCAATCACCAAACCAGTCATCCAGATAACATTCTTGAAGACCAGACTCATGGAGAACCCTCCCTCGAGCACAAGACCCGAGTAAGAGATAATGCTAGCCCCTGGCGGCTAAGAAGGCCACCTTACCGTGGTGCAAGGTATTTGGTACGGTCGGTGTAGATGTTCCCGGGCTGGACCCTTATGAGCGACCTGACACATTTACTTTGTACTCTCTGTTGGACATATAAGAGTGTTTGAGGAGAAGTCCAAAATAGATGGGACATTAAATCCAGGGGAGCCCAATTGGCGGAAGCTTAACCGCTCGACCCATGCAATTCAGCAGGAAATTGAGGTTACTAATCCCGTAGTTAGCAAAGAAATCTCATTAGCAGTCCCAGTCGGGGATTAACAAAGGGGGCTCTTCTGAAAGCATACAGAAACAGGTCGTCGGCTCTAGGAATCAAATTAACACACCACCCCTCACGCATCGCCTTGGAGTTTGGACGAACGGGTGAGATTATCAATATAAAAGGCTACCGAGGCTGCGGCAATGACAGAAGATGCGATATCTGCGCTTGATACTATCCGTAACCAGTTGCAAGTAATCCTCGGGCGTGTCGAGCTATGTCAGAATCAGAACGTATCCCAATGCGATACCTGCGGACTTGCCGTCTGCAAGATTGTAAACGAGATACGTACTCTCGAAGCATTTGTTAAGGACGCTTTACGCAAGTAAAATTCAAAACTGCCCACTATCCAAATATTGATTTCCCAGTGGTACCTATTTGATACTCCGGCGAAAATAGACCACCCATCTGCCACAAACGGGGAGAGATCTGAAATTGTAATTCCCGGCTTCGGTAGATGGGGCGCTCAAGAATTGGCGCAGTCCATTGACGGAAGAAAGACCTCGGCTCCGACGTGAGGTCTGTGATGGGATAGGCTGCCACGTAGAATGGCAAGGTTCTTTCCATCTGGTGTTCACGATGGGAACGTCAGGAGTCGCGTCTTTTTGAGGCGAGGGATAGATTCCCGTGCTAAGCCGCCCTCACATAGCCTCGAATTTGACGTAGATCGCAATGGGACAGTGACATCTTGGCCACCGTGCAGGATTATCACTCCCGCCGCAGCAAGAGTCTGCTTCTCGGCTTCCCGGCTGGGGTGGTTGATGGCTAGGGACAAAAGGACGGAGACATAGTTCAAGCGCGGGTTACAACCCGGCAGAGAGAAAAAAAGACGACCACAGCGACATATTTCGTCGGACGCACGCCCGCGCAGGGTGCAAGCATAGCCCAGATCGGCCACAGGATTCCAAGATAGCCAAAACTGCTGGAAGAGCGTCGAGCCTCACACGTTCCCAACGAAGCTGCAGAACTTCGCCGATGCGAAGCTCAGTCTCCAGGATCAGCAGCGCGATGGTGCCAGTGGTTGTGGGCTGTTTTTTTATGTACCGCCCCTCGTTCCTGGCTAACGGAGTTTCGGATGTGCTCGCCGTTTAGTAAGCGGACTCGTGGGACTTGGTCGATCAATTTCCATTCATATGCAAGGTGCGGCGTTCGGCGAAGGGTCGCCGTTTCAATTTACGGTTCAACTTCTTTCTGTCTCGCGGACACGAAACGCTCAATGAGGGATACATCTATCTGATCCAATACGGTGCTATCGAGGCAGGGCGTTCACGTTTTGAATCGTTGTCAATTCACTGCGGACCCAGTTCCGCCGGGAATCGGTAGACTGTTGGTCACTGGTGCCTGTGACCAGGATCACAGGCTGGGGGAAGGAGAGCGGACATAATCCCATCCAGAGCCGGGCTCATGGAGTCGAGCTTCACAAAGGAGGTCAATATGAGCAGCTGCTGGCGAGTGATCCTGGTGCTTGGTTTGACAGTTGCAATTCCGAGCGTGCTTGCTGCCCAGAGTACCAAGCCTGGGGCAGCAGTTCCTAAGTACAATACGGCTACCGAATCCGTTTTTAAGGGCGTGGTGCAAGAAGTCCGCGACCGCGAATGCCCAGTGAGTGGTGGGTTGGGATCACACCTCATCTTGAAGCTGGATGACGGGTCTACCATCGAAGTGCATCTCGCTTCGAGCAAGTTCGTGAAGACCTATGACCTTACATTCCAGGTGGGAGACAGGATCGAGGTAACCGGCTCCAAGGTTCACTTTGAAGGTGTCGACACGATCTTTGCTCGCGAGGTGAAGCGCAAAGACGACGTGTTTGTGTTCCGCGACAAGGATGGGAAGCCGGTCTGGTAGCATACGAGAGAGGCTTGGCTACCTGCTGGCTTTTGTTGTAGAGAAAGGAAAGGTGCTTCTACCGATTTTGCTGCGCCTTTGAGCCCAGCTCAGAATTGTGGAGCTGCTCGATACCTGATTTCTCAGACAAGGAACTTCATTCTATGAGGCTCCGTGTTTCGAATAGCGTACAACTCTTAACAATTTCCGTGGTGGAACAATACGGGTCGGCAATCGCTCGCCACAGAAAATGGCACCAGAGTTATAGCAATACCGGCTCAGCGGAGGCCCCTATGTCCGGGCCGGACCGTCTGAGCGACCTGAGACACGCAATGCCTTGCTGCGGGAGGGCAACGAGAGCGACCGGATTGATGCGCGCAAGCTGGCCGACCTGTCAACCTCTTACGCAAGCAACTCCGACATAGCTTCACTAACCCACCTGCTTTCCTGGTTGCCGTCTTGGTGAGCTTAGAATCGACGACTAGGCGCTTGGTTGTAAAACAGCCGGATCCAAGGTGAACACCAACGGCACTTGCGAATGTGCTTTGTATTTGTGACGATATCACCGGCTTGGATTCTGTCTGAGTTCGCTGACGCACTGGAGCCGAGCCTCCGCAATCATGAAGCGCTCGCCTACACGCCGTGTGCCGCGGTATCGCACTGAAATCCCCTTGGTCGTGCGCGTCCTGGGGGAGGGGGGGTATCTCTCTGTCCACGGCCGCTGTTTTGAAATTGGCGAACGAGGGCTGGGTGCGGTGATCACGAGTGAATTAGTCGCAGGCGAGATGGTTTCACTGGAGCTGTCGTTTCCCCAGGTATCCGATGTCCAGCTCTTGCGCGCTGTGGTTCGTCATCGTATGGGGTACTTGCACGGGTTTGAGTTCGTGGGTCTGCTTCCCGAGCAGCAGGAGTTGATTCGCACCTACTGCCGCACATTGCAAGCCCTTCCGCCTCGAATGGAGACTTCTTGAACGTACTCCGAATATGCAGATGATTCGGGGGGAGAAACGGCGTGAGAGATGGTGGAGAGCGACTTTACTTCGCTTGCGGAGGCAATGCCCGAAGATAAGTGGGGTTTCAAGCCAACGCAAGGCGCGTTCACTGATGTACGCACTTTCACCGAGCAGGTGAAGCACGTAGCCTGTTCCAACGAAGCATGGGCAAAGAAGTTGCGCGGTGACACACCGCCCGATCACTGCGACACTGGAGGGCCAAGCCCGGCAAAGACGAAAGCTGAAATTCTGGCGTACCTGCACGAATCAATTGTGATGATGGACGGCGAGATCGCAAAGAGCAAGCTAGATAATCTTATGGCTACCATGAAAGGCCCATGCGCGGGCGACAATCGGCTTGAAGTGCTCAACTCGGAGTTACGGCACATCTCCGATCATTACGGCCAACTGGTCGTTTACCTCCGAATGAACGGCATTGTTCCGCCAGCGAGTCGTTAGGTCGAAGGACAGAGTGGGACGACTTTCCGCTCTTTGTTCAGCAGCCACACGCCTTTCCTCGCATGGCTTCCCGACCCCAAAAACTTTAGCTACGCCTTCCTGTTTCGGAGTTGAAGACCCCTTGCACATTGTCCTTGGGTAAGCTTTACCGTATCCGAGGCGACAATGCGACAGGCAGTTAGTATTACAGCCCTAGCGAAGAGCGCAGGCGTCACTGCAAAGACGCTGCGGTTCTGGGAGCGGATTGGCTTGCTGCCCAGAGCGGGCCGAACTCACACCGGATACCGCATCTTCCCGAGGTCATCCATTACATCGACTTCATCCTGAAGGCGAGAAGCGTGGGCTTGACGTTGGCGGAAATGAAGCGAGTTGTCATGCTGGCTCACGATGGCACCAATCCCTGCCCCGAGATCGTGCAGTGGCTTGACGGCAAGGACGAAGCAATTGAGCAGCAAATTCACTCACTCCGTACCCTGCAACAAAGGTTGCGGCGATGTCGTCGCTTATGCTCAACCAACGACGTGGAGACATGCGCGAGGGAAAAGGAACTATGCTGCCTGATCGCAGACTTGCTCAACTCGGCTGCGTTGCCCAGTAATCGAAGTCAAATCAGAATACGATGTTCCCGGCTGCTCTATCCGCGAAGTCGTTATCAGTGGCACTCACTTGGGCGAGTTCGCGGGCGTAAAGCCTCTCGGCAACGCGCTTCGCACCGAGATGGCTGCGTTCTACACTTTCGATCCCGCGTCGGGCAAACTCTTCGCGGAAAAAATTTACTACGATCAGGCGGGTGTTCTGGAGCAGATGCGAGGCGGACAAACTTCGGTCGCCGCGTAAGCCTCTTTCATCGAAGTCATCGTGACTGACGAAATCGTGTTTCAACACGGAACCACGATGGGTCGCCGTTTGCGACTTGCCCCCGGCGAGGCTATGCCGTGGCAGCGCGATTCATTTCAGAGAGTCGCAGTGGTTCTAGGTGGTGATCTCCTCTTGATCGAGTACCGCGACGGAGGCGAGAGCCAGAGCGTTGAGATCACGCCGGGACAGGTCGATTGGGAGGAGCCGAGCGCCCGCGTTCATCGGGCGGCGAATGTCGGAAAACAGCCCTATGAGCAAGTCA
>Ga0187783_10001488_pt1 | contig 17326 bp, 18 predicted proteins | sample 1015_SJ02_MP02_2_FD_132471 | JGI IMG/M metagenome (GOLD analysis project Ga0187783, IMG submission 132471) | Tropical peat soil microbial communities from peatlands in Department of Meta, Colombia - 1015_SJ02_MP02_20_MG | ecosystem: Environmental > Terrestrial > Soil > Wetlands > Peat | place...
CAGGGCCTAGAGTCGCGTGCCAGTGGGCGCACTACGCGCTAGCCGCCAGGAGGTGCGGTAGCTGTGGCAGCATCCCAGATCCTCGAGGTCAGGCCGGGTCAGCTCGGACCCACGGGGCGGCCACTGCCGATTTTCCCTGACCCTCAGCCGCTGCTCGTGCACGGCCCGGCGCGGATTGCGGCGGTCTGCAACCAGAAGGGCGGCGTCGGCAAGACCACCACGACCATCAACCTGGGCGCCGCGCTAGCCGAGCGGGGCCGCCGGGTGCTGCTCGTTGACTTCGACCCGCAGGGCGCGCTGTCGGTGGGCCTCGGCGTCCAGCCGCACGAACTGGACGCCACCGTCTACAACCTGCTGATGGAGCGCGGGCTGACCGCGCACGATGTCATCATCAAGACCCGCGTCGACGGCATGGACCTGATGCCGAGCAACATCGACCTGTCCGGTGCCGAGGTGCAGCTCGTGCACGAGGTCGGCCGCGAGTTCGTGCTCGGCCGGGCGCTGCAGCCGGTCGTGCCCGACTATGACGTGATCCTCATCGACTGCCAGCCATCGCTGGGTCTGCTCACGGTGAACGCGCTGGCCTGCGCCGACGGCGTGATCGTCCCGCTGGAGTGCGAGTACTTCGCGCTGCGCGGGGTGGCGCTGCTGATGGAGACCATCGACAAGGTGTCGAACAGAATCAGCCCGAAGCTGGCCATCGACGGGTTGCTCGCGACTATGTACGACTCCCGTACCCTGCATACCAGGGAAGTCCTCGCCGGAGTCGTCGAGGGGTTTGGCGACCGCGTCTTCCACACCGTCATCAGCCGGACGGTGCGCTTCCCCGACGCGACCGTGGCAGGCGAGCCGATCACGAGGTTCGATCCTGCGTGCGGCGGCGCCCATGCTTACCGCGAGCTGGCCAAGGAGGTACTGGAGAGGTGGCGCCAGCGCGTTCCGACGGGTCCCGTTCGCGCCGGGTAAGGCTGCCGGGAGTCGCCGAGCTGCTGCGCCCGCCGACGCACCGGCCCGTTGTCGAGACGGAGCGACAGGCCAGCGGGCGAGAAAGCCACCCCCAGAAAATCACGGTGTACCTGTCCGGAGCCGAACTGCTGGAGCTGGAACGCGCCCGGCTGGCGCTGCGGTCCTACGGGATCCCGGTCGATCGCGGCCGGATCGTGCGCGAGGCACTAGCGGTGCTGCTCGCCGACCTCGACACCGCGGGTGACGGCAGCCTCGTGGCACAGCGGCTGCGCGCGAGCAAGTGAGCGATAGCGGTATCCGGGCGCGGTCCCGGTGATCATCATGACGACCGGCGAGACCGACGAGCGCGGTACGAGCGGCTTCGAGGTGCACCTCGATGTGTTCGAGGGCCCGTTCGATCTGCTGCTCGCGCTCATCGCCAAGCACAAGCTGGACATCACGGAGATCGCGCTGTCTCGGGTGACCGACGAGTTCATCGGCTACATCCGCGACCTGGCCGGCCGATGGGAGCTCGACCAGGCCAGCTACTTCCTGGTGGTGGCGGCCACGCTGGTCGATCTGAAGGCGGCGCGGCTGCTGCCGGCCGGAGAGGTCGACGACGAGGAGGACCTGGCCTTGCTGGAGGCCAGGGACCTGCTGTTCGCGCGGCTGCTGCAGTACCGCGCCTACAAGGAGGTGGCGGCGGTATTCGCGGCACGCATCGGCACGCACGGCCGCCGCTACCCCCGCCTGGTGCCGATGGAGCCGCGGTTCGCCAGCCTGCTGCCGGACGTGCTCCTCGGCATCGGCGCCAGCGAGTTCGCGACGATCGCGGCGAGGGTGCTTGCGCCGCGCCGGGCGCCGACGGTGTCCACCGCGCACCTGCACGTCCCGCGCACGTCCGTGCGGGAGCAGGCTGAGATACTGCTTGCGCGGCTGCGCTCGCTGCGCCGGGCCACGTTCCGGCAGCTCATCGCCGACTGCGCCGGGACATATGAGGTCGTGGCGAGATTCCTGGCGGTCCTGGAGCTGTACCGGGACGGGCAGGTCAGCCTCGATCAGGCCGCTCCACTCGGCGATCTTGTCGTCACCTGGACGGGCCGGGCCGGTGACGGTCCCGCCCGTGATCTTGAGGAATACGATGGCTAACGGGGAACCTGCCGGGCGGGAAGACGGGGCAGGCGGCGAGGCTGGCGTCGTCGGCGCGGCTGGCGATCCTGGCCTGCGGATGAGCCTCGAGGCGGTGCTGCTCGTCGCCGACGAGCCGGTACCTGAGCAGGTTCTGGCCGACGTGACCCGCCAGCCGACCGCGGCGGTCGGGGCGGCGCTGCGGGACCTCGCCACGGCGTACACGGCCGAGCGGCGCGGGTTCGACCTCCGCGAGGTGGCCGGCGGCTGGCGGCTCTACACGAGGGACGAGTGTGCCGAGGTGGTCGAGCGCTTCGTCGGCGAAGGGCAGGAGATCAGGCTGACCCAGGCAGCGCTCGAGGCGCTCGCGGTCGTCGCCTACCGGCAGCCGGTCAGTCGCGGCCGGGTGTCGGCCGTGCGGGGCGTCAACTGCGACGGCGTGATGCGCACGCTGGTGCTGCGCGGGCTCGTCGAGGAGGCGGGTACCGAAGCCGAGACCGGCGCGACCCTGTTCCGGACCACCGGCTACTTCCTGGAACGGCTGGGCCTGGCCCGGCTGTCAGACCTGCCGGAGCTCGTGCAGTTCCTGCCGGACGGGCTCGACGACGAACTGGATCCTGATCATGACACGGCCGGGTAGCGGCCCGCCGGCCCAGCCCGCCCGGTCAGCACAGCCGGGCCGGCCGGCCCGGCTGAGCCCGGCGGAGCTGGCCAGGGCCAAGGCGGCCGCCGCCCGGCTGCACGCCGAATTCGGGGCGGAGGACTCGGACGAGTGGGCGGCCGACGCCGACTCGGGACAGCGGGACTCGCTGACCGACGAGCCGGGCGGCGTCCGGCTGCAGAAGGTGCTCGCCGCGGCTGGCGTCGGCAGCCGGCGGCACTGCGAGGAGCTGATCGGTGCGGGCCGGGTCGAGGTCGACGGCGAAGTCGTGCGCAGGTTCGGCGCCAGGGTGGACCCGCAGCGCCAGGTCATCCGCGTCGACGGCCGCCGCATCCCGGCCAGCGGGGACCTCGTCTACCTCGCGCTCAACAAGCCGGCCCAGGTGCTGACGGCCATGTCGGACAGCCGCGGGCGCGCGACGATGACGGACCTGCTCGGCAGCACCGCTGGGCGGCTGTTCCACGTCGGCAGGCTCGACTACGACACCGAGGGGCTGCTGCTGCTCACCAACGACGGGGAGCTTGCGCACCGACTCACTCACCCGCGATTCGGCGTGCCCAAGACCTACCTGGCCGAGGTGGCCGGTCCGGTGCCGCGCGGCCTCAGCCGTCAGCTCCTCGCCGGCGTCGAGCTCGACGACGGCGTGGCCAGTGCCGACAGGTTCCGGGTGGTCGAGCAGGTCGGCGGGCGCGCGCTGGTGGAGATAACCCTGCACGAGGGGCGGAAGCACATCGTCAGGCGGATGCTGGCGGCGGCCGGGCATCCGGTGACCAGGCTCGTGCGGACCCAGTTCGGGCCGGTCACGCTCGGCTCGCTGCGACCAGGTGCCACCAGGCCGCTGTCGACCAGGGAAGTCGGCGACCTCTACGCGGTCGTGGGCCTGTAGCCTGCCCTCGCGCACCCGAGCAGTCCCGTAGCACGAGCCCACAGGGAGGAAACCGTGGCAGTCCGGGCAGTCCGCGGCGCCGTGCAGCTCAGCGGCAACAACCGGGACGAGATCCTGGCGGGCACGACCGAGCTGGTCACGGAGGTGATGAGCCGCAACGAACTCAGCACCGACGACGTGATCAGCGTGCTGTTCACCGCGACGCCGGACCTGACCGCCGAGTTTCCGGCGCTGGCAGCGCGCAAGCTGGGCTTCCAGGAAGTGCCGCTGCTGTGCGCCACGGAGATCAACGTGCCCAGGGCCATGCCGCGCGTGGTGCGGCTGATGATGCACATCGAGACGACCAAACCGCGCTCGGCGCTGCAGCACGTGTACCTGCGCGGCGCCGCGGCGCTGCGGCTGGACATCGCGCAATGACGGCGTCAGCCAGCAGCAGCCCGGCCGGGCCGGTCCCGGCCAGCGCGGTGGTGATCGGGACCGGGCTGATCGGCACCTCGGTGGCGCTGGCGCTGCGGGCCAGCGGCATGGACGTGTGGCTGGCGGACCGGGATGAGGACGCGCTCGCCCTGGCTGTCGGCCTGGGAGCCGGCCGTCGGCTGCCGCCGGCGGGGCTGACAAGCGGGCCGGCGGAGGTAGCGGTGCTGGCCGTCCCGCCCGCCGCCGTCGCCGAGCAGCTACGTGCGGCGCAGTCCCGAGGTCTCGCCCGCTGCTACACCGACGTCGCCAGCGTGAAAGAGCTGCCGCTGGCGCGAGCCCGCGAGCTCGGCTGTGACCTGGCCAGCTACGTGCCAGGACACCCGTTGTCCGGGCGGGAGCGGTCCGGACCCGCCGCGGCGCGCGCCGACCTGTTCACCGGCCGGCCGTGGGTGATCTGCCCGCAGTCGGCCAACGCCCCGGCCGACATCGCGCTGGTGACGCGGCTCGCGGTGGCGTGCGGCGCGCAGCCGGTCAGTGTGCCGGCGGCCGACCATGACCGGTGGGTGGCGCTGGTCTCGCACGCCCCGCACGCGGTGGCCGCGGCGATGGGCGCTCGGCTGGAGAACGCGCCCGCGAGCGCGCTGGCCCTCGCGGGACAGGGTCTGCGCGATGTGACGAGGGTCGCGGCGGGCAGCCCGGGTATGTGGGTGCAGATCCTGGCGGCCAACGCCGGGCCGGTCGGCGCCGTGCTCCGGGACGTGGCCGCGGACCTGGCCAGCGTGGCCGACGCCCTGGACAGCCTCGCCGCCGGGGATGAGCAGGGCGCCAAGCAGGTCGCCGACCTGCTGGAGCGGGCCAGTGTGGGGGTGGGCCGGATCCCCGGTAAGCACGGCGGCCCCATGACCGGATTCGCACCCGTGCAGGTCGTCATACCGGACCGGCCAGGGGAGCTGGCGCGGCTCTTCCAGGCGGCCGGCGCGGCAGGCGTCAATATCGAGGACATCACCATCGAGCACTCGCCGGGTCTGCCGGCCGGGGTGGCCGAGCTGTGGGTGCGTCCGGAGGCCGGGTCGGTCCTGGCCGACGCGCTGGCCGCCGGCGGCTGGCCGGTATCCGTGCGGGCCGCCGGTACCATCGCCTCGTGATCGAATCAGCCGCCAGCGAAGTTTCGGCCAGTATGGGGGAAGTGACCCGGCCCGGCGCGGTTATCGCCATCGACGGCCCGGCCGGCTCGGGCAAGTCCACCGCTGCGCGGCGCGTCGCCATCGCGCTCGGACTCCGTTACCTCGACACCGGCGCGATGTACCGGGCACTCACCTGGTGGCTGCTGGCGGAGGGGGTCGATCTCACCGACACCGCGGCGGTGCTGGCACGGATCGCCGAGCCGCGGATCGAGATTGGCACCGATCCGCGGCAGCCGCGCATCGCCGTCGACGGCGCCGACGTCGCCGGTCCGATCCGAGACCGGCGTGTGTCGAACTGGGTCAGCACCGTTGCCGCTATACCGCAGGTCCGCGCGCTCCTCGTCGCCAGGCAGCGGGAGATCATCGGGGCGGCGACGGCTACCGGGACCGGGATCGTCGCGGAGGGCCGGGACATCGGTACCGTCGTGGCACCGAGCGCGGCGGTCAAGGTGTACCTGACGGCCAGCGAGGACGTGCGCGCGCGGCGCCGCAGCACCGAGCTGGGCACCGATCCGGCTGCCACGATGGCGGCGGTACGACGCGAGCAGGCGCGGCGCGACCAGCGTGACGCGCCGCAGTCCGCCGCGGCCGCGGACGCGGTCGAGATCGACACCAGCGCGCTGACGCTCGACGAGGTGGTCGACCGGGTCGTGGCGATAGCCTTCTCGCGGCGGGCGGTGTCGCGTGGCTGAGCCAGCGCAGCCGGGCGAGTTCGCGACCATCGTGCCCGTGCTCGCCGTCGTCGGCAGGCCGAACGTCGGGAAGTCAACGCTGGTGAACCGGATACTCGGGAGTCGGCAGGCGGTCGTCGAGGACACGCCGGGCGTCACGAGAGACCGGGTCAGCTACGACGCCACGTGGCGCGGCCGCGCGTTCACGGTCGTGGACACCGGCGGCTGGGAGCCGGCCGTCGAAGGCACGCCGTCGCTTGCGGCGAGGGTCACCGCGCAGGCCCGGATTGCGGTCGATGCAGCCGATGCGGTGCTGTTTGTCGTGGATGCCGTCGTCGGTGCCACCGACGCGGACGCCGCCGTGGCCGCGGTGCTGCGCCGGTCAGGGAAGCCCGTGGTGCTGGCGGCCAACAAGGTCGACGACGCGCCGGGCGAGCCCGAGGTGCACGCGCTCTGGTCGCTCGGGCTCGGTGAGCCGGTCCCGGTCAGCGCGCTGCACGGCCGCGGCAGCGGCGACCTGCTGGACGCCGTGCTGAGCGCGCTGCCCGCGGCGCCGCGCGAGCCGGACGAGGCCGCGGCCGGGCCGCGCCGGATCGCGCTGGTGGGCCGGCCCAACGTCGGCAAGTCGAGCCTGCTGAACAAGCTGGCCGGCGCCGAGCGCGTGCTTGTCGACCCGGTAGCCGGGACCACGCGCGATCCCGTCGACGAGGTGATCGAGCTCGGTGGCAGGGCCTGGCGGTTCGTCGACACGGCGGGCATCAGGAGGAGGGTGCACCAGGCGCAGGGCGCCGATTTCTTCGCGGCGCTGCGCACGGAGCGGGCGCTGGAGCGAGCCGAGGTCGCCGTCGTGATCGTGGACGCGAGCGAGCCGCTCGCCGAGCAGGACCTGCGGATCATCTCCATGGTGATCGAGGCGGGCCGGGCGCTGGTCATTGCCTACAACAAGTGGGACCTGGTCGACGAGTACCGCCGCGAGTCGCTGGACCGGGAGATCGACCGTCAGCTCCACAACGCGCGGTGGGCACCCAGGATCAACATCTCGGCGAAGACGGGGTGGCACACCGACCGGCTGGTACCGGCACTGGAGCGCGCCCTCGTCAGCTGGGAGACGAGGATCCCCACTGGTCGGCTGAATGCGTGGCTGACGGCGCTGGTGGCCGCGACGCCGCCCCCAGTACGCGGCGGCAGGCAGCCAAGAATCATGTTCGCGACGCAGGCCGGCACGCGGCCACCTCACTTCGTGCTGTTCACGAGCGGCTTCCTGCAGGCCGGCTACCGCCGTTTCGTCGAGCGCAAGCTCCGCGAGGAGTTCGGCTTCGAGGGGACTCCGGTGCACGTCTCGATGCGCATGCGCGACAAGCACGCCAGCCGGGGAGACCGACGGCCTCCCGGCCGCGGCTCGCGCTGATGGGTGCGGGCAACCGGAGTCGGGCCGGATGGGCACGTGCGTGACAGGCCCGCTGTCCCGCACGTGCGTGGCACACATCGGTGAAACGAAATCCCATCGGACCGGCGGTTGGTCGTGTATTGTGATCGCCTGGGCACGCACAGCAATTAGCCATTCTGGGGACATTTGCCGGTATGGCATGCGCGCTACGGGCAAAAGGGGGCGACCGACAGTGCCAGTGGGGCCCACCGTTCGCCGCCGCCGGCTCGGCAGTGAGTTACGGCGGCTGCGCGAGTCACACTCGATCAAGCTCGAAGAGGTAGCCGATCGGCTCGGCCTAGCCCCGTCCACGCTGTCGAGGATCGAGACCGGTAAGGCGCCGACGCGGACCGCCTACCTCAACGCGCTGTTCGACCTCTACGGCGTCGACGATCCCGGTCAGCGGCAAGTCCTGCTGGAGATGGCGAGGGACGGGCACCGGAAGGGCTGGTGGGCCCTCTGGGATGGGGTGCTGCCGACCGGGTTCGGCATCTATGTCGGGCTGGAGGCCGAGGCCGCGTCGCTACGCGTGTACGAGGCCCAGGTTGTGCACGGGCTGGTGCAGACGGCGGACTACGCCCGGGCGGTGATGTCGACCGTGCGCAGGCGACAGACCGCCGAGGAGATCGAGCGCCTCGTCCAGCTGCGGATGCAGCGGCAGGAGGTGCTGCATCGCCCGCACCCGCTGGACCTGTGGCTGATCCTCGACGAGGCGGTCCTGCGGCGGATGGCGGGCCCGTCGCCGGTCATGCGCCAGCAACTGGAGCACCTCGGCGAGATGTGCCAGTGGCCGAACGTGACCTTGCAGGTGCTGGGCTTCGGCAGCGGCCTGCACCCGGCACTCGGCGGCTCGTTCGCAATTATCGAATTTCCCGAGCGCCTGGATCCCGACGTGGTTTATACAGAGGGTGTTACGGGACAGGCTTACATTGAAGAGCGCGATCGCGAAGTGCGGGCTCAGTCCGAAGCGTTCGATTTGCTCCGGGCAAGCGCTCTTCCGCCGGCCGAGTCCGCATATCTCATCCGATCCATTTCGGCAGGATCCAGCTGAAGGGAACACTCTGCATGCCGGATTACGACATTTCTCACGCATCATGGATCACGAGCCGTGCCTGCAACAACTCGGCGTGCGTCCAGGTCGCGCACCTGCCCGGCGGCATGGTCGCGCTCCGAGACTCCAAGGACACCAGCAAGCGGGCCCACATCTTCGACAGCGAGGAGTGGGCCGCGTTTGTGACCGGTGTCAAGGCAGGAGAATTCGACCTGCCGCAGGGTTAGGCGGCCGGCCGGGATAGCCGGCGGTGCCCGCGCGCCAGCGCGTCCGGAATCGCCGGCTATCCGCGCCGCTGTGTCGGATTCTGGCTCAGCCGGCGCACCACCGAGCGGTGGCTAAGCATTTCCGGGTATGTCCGCCAGAATCGCACGAATGAATTGCGGAGTTTCGTTTACGTCGGTGCTTCTGGCGATGAGGAGATCCATTGCCTGTGCGTACCTGTCGACGTGATCGCGCTTATCGAGGTACAGCGCGGTCGTGAGCTGCTCGACGTAGACCACGTCCGGTAGGTCATCGGCCGCAAAGCTCAGGATGCTGAAGCTGCCCGGCGCGGCGTAGGTCGGCGCGGTTCCGAACGGGGCTACCTGGATCGTGAGGCCCGGCTCCGCGGCAGCCTCCAGCAGCGACTCAAGCTGCCGACGCCTGATGTCAGCCGTGCCGACTGGCCGGCGCAGCGCGATCTCGTCAATGACCGCCCAGAGCCGCAGGCCCCCGGCGGCGAACCGCCGCTGTCGCTCCTTGCGGAGCAGCACCATCCGGTCCGTTTCCGCACCGGGGTATGCGCCGAGCTGATGCACCGCCCGCGAGTACTCCTCGGTCTGCAGCAGTCCTGGCACGAACAGCATGTCGTAGCTGCGGATGAGTTCGGCCGATTGTTCCAGCCCCAGGTAGGTCTGGAACCAGCTCGGCAGCACGTCCTGGTAGTGCTGCCACCAGCGCGGCTGATTGGCCTGGCCAGCGAGGTTCAGCAGCGACTCGCGCTCGGCGGCCGCGGTGATGCCGTACAGGTCGAGCAGGTCTGCCACGTCGACCTCGCGGACCGCGTTCCGGCCGAGCTCGATCCGGCTGATCTTGGACTCCGAGCCGCGGATCGCCCTCGCGGCTTCCGCGGCCGAGATGCCGCGAGACTCGCGGAGCCGGCGTAACTGGGTGCCGAGCAGTACGCGCAGCACCGTGGGCGCGCCCGCGCGGGCGGGGCGGGCGGCATCGGCGCGCGTCATGCCGTCCATCGGCAGGCTCCCTTCCCATGCGGGGCATGGATCGACAGCGTCGTCGCGGTCGTGGGCGTCGGCGGAAGGGATTGCGCCCGCTCGCCCGCGGCCGGCACGTCGGTGCCGCGGGAGGGCCCTGACCTGGTCAGAAGTACCGGGCTAGGCGGCGCTGCGCAGATGCTACCGCAGACACTGGCGCTGGCCGCGGCATTCACGGCGGGCGCGCCAGGGCGCGCCGGGCGGGACCACGGGCCGCCGGATCGTCTCGATACGATCTGCACGGAACCGTCCGCACCTCGTCCACGCACCGCGCAGGAAAGCAGGGCGCATGCGCTACCGGCCACTCGGAAACTCCGGTCTGACTGTCTCGGTCGTCGGGCTCGGCTGCAACAACTTCGGCGGTCGGCTGGACGCCGACCAGACCCGGGCCGTCGTCGACGCGGCCATAGACGTCGGCGTGACGCTGCTCGATACTGCCGAGGCCTACGGTGGTTCCGGCCGGTCCGAAGAGGTCCTCGGCGCGGCCCTGGCGGGCCGGCGCGACCAGGTCGTGCTCGCCACCAAGTTCGGCTCGTCGGGCGGCGATATGGGATACGGGCCGGCCGCCGGCGCCCGGGGCGGGCGCTCCTACATCAGGCGCGCCGTCGAACACTCGCTGCGCCGGCTGCGCACCGACTACATCGACCTGTATCAGATTCATAATCCCGATCCGGTCACGCCCATCGAGGAGACGATCGCCGCGCTGACCGAGCTGGTGCGCGCGGGCCTCGTCCGGTACATCGGCCACTCCAACTTTTCCGCGGTGCAGCTCACGGCTGCGGTGGCGGCGGCCCGCGAGCTCAACGCCGTCCCGTTCAGCTCCGCGCAGAATCACTGGTCGCTGCTGGAGCGGGCCGTCGAGCGCGACGTCGTCCCGTCCGCCAGGAAGTTCGGCCTCGGGGTGCTGCCGTACTTCCCGCTCGCCAACGGCCTGCTCGCCGGCCGGGTCCGGCGTGGCGTGCCGCCAGCCGAGGGCACGAGGCTGGCCGGCCGTCAGGGCTACATCACCGAGGCCAAGCTGGATACCGTCGAGGCGCTGGCGGACTGGTCGCAGCGGCACGGCCGGACGATGCTGGAGGTCGCGATCGGCGGCCTGGCCGCGTTCCCCGGCTGCACGTCGGTGATCGCGGGCGCGACGTCCGCCGAGCAGGTGCGCGCGAACGCGGCAGCCGGCGACTGGGTGCCGGAGGCCGAGGAGCTGGCCGCGATCGACAAGATAACCGGCGCGGCGGCGGGCTGACGACCGACAGAAGGACGGGCACATGAGAGCAGCGCTGTACCGGGCGCCCGGACCGGCAGCCGAGTCGCTCCGGGTCGAGGACGTGGACCGGCCGGACCCCGGGCCGGGCGAGGTGCGCGTCCGGATGCAGCTGTCCGGGGTGAACCCCACGGACTGGAAGTCGCGCAGCGGTGCCACGCCGCGGCCGATCGATGGCTTCCAGGTGCCGCATCACGACGGCACCGGGATCATCGACGCCGTTGGTCCCGGGGTTGCCGTCGGCCGCGTCGGCGAGCGGGTGTGGACCTGGCTGGCGGCGGCGGGGAATCGCTGGGGTACCGCGGCGGAGTGGTCCGTGCTGCCCGCGCGCCAGGCCGTGCCGCTGCCGGGCAGCGCCTCCGCCGAGCTCGGGGCCAGTCTCGGCGTGCCGGCCATGACCGCGCACCGCGCGCTGGTCGCGGACGGGCCGATCGACGGCGCGAACGTGCTCGTGGCGGGCGGGGCCGGGGCGGTCGGGCACTACGCAATCGAGCTCGCCAAGTTCTTCGGCGCCAGGGTCGCCGCGACCGTGAGCGGTCCGGCCAAGGCCGAGCTGGCCCGGCACGCGGGCGCCGACCTGGTGGTGAACTATCGCGACGCCGGCGCAGCCGATCAGCTGCGCGAGTTCGCCCCGCAGATGGATCGCATCGTCGAGCTGGCGCTCGGCGCGAACCTGGACCTCGACCTCGCGCTGTCCGGGCCAGGAACGCACATCGTGGACTACGCCGCGGAAGCGGCCGACCCGGTGCTGCCCGTGCGCCGGTGCATGACGGCCAACGTCACGATCCGCTTCATCCTGCTGTACGGCGTCCCTGCCGAAGCGGCCGACCAGGCCGTCGCCGACATCAGCCGGGCGCTGGCGGCGGGTGCGCTCACCGAGCTGCCGGTCACGAGGTTCCCGCTGGAGCAGATCGCCGCGGCGCACGACGCGGTGGCAGCCGGCACCGTCGGCAAGGTACTCGTCGAGCTCGCGTGAGTCACCAGGCTCAGCGCCGAGCCCGGGCGAGCGCCGCGCGGTGCGGCGCACACCGTTCCCTTCCCAGCGCTGCTGGCTCGCCGCATCCGTGTCGTGTCGGCGGAACTGGCTTGACGCGGCGGGGATAACGGTTATCCTCCTAGCTAACCGTTAGAGGTGGAGGAGGAGCCGTGCAGCAGGAGGTGGTGCTCGCGCTGCTGGCCAAGGAGCCGTCACACGGCTATCAGCTTCGAGCGCGGCTGCGGCAGGCGCTTGGCCCGCTTGGCGACGCCATGAACGACGGCCAGGTCTACGTCACCCTGACCCGGCTCGAGAAGGCGGGTCTGGTCACCAGCGAGCGAACGGCCGGAATGCCAGACCGACCGGACCGGAAGGCCTACGCGCTGACGGCGCGGGGACAGCAGCGGGTCGCCGAGTGGCTGGCCGAGGTCAGCTGGCCGAAACCGGACCTGGCCGAATTCCATCTGAAGCTGCTGGCCGCCGCCGCGGCCGGACTGGCAGATCCCGTCGCGATCATCGACGCGCAGCGCCGCGAGCTGCTCCGCCGGCTGCGCGACGCGCAGCGCGCCGCCATGGCGGAGCCGGACGGGTCAGAGGCGGCGCTTCTTCTGGAAGGTGTGGTGCTGCGCCTGCAGGCCGATCTGCGCTGGCTGGAGGCGTGCGAACGGAGCTGGACCGGCAGGAAGGTCAGGCTATGAACTCAGGCGCTGAGGCAATGGTGCGAGCGCGCGGGCTGCGCAAGGAGTACGGCAAGGACGAAAGCCTGGTCCGCGCGGTCGACCGGGTCGACCTCGACGTCGCGCCCGGCGAGAGCCTGGCGGTGATGGGACCGAGCGGGTGCGGCAAGTCGACGCTGCTGCACCTGCTGGGCGGGCTGGACCGGGCGACCGCCGGCGAGCTGTGGCTTGCGGGCCGGCGTATCGATCAGATGAGCGAGCGCGGCATGGCAGCGCTGCGGCGCGACGCCGTCGGCTTCGTGTTCCAGGCGTTCCACCTCATGGACGAGCTGACCGCGGCGGAGAATGTCGAGCTGCCCGTGCTGCTCGCCGGGCGATCGCCGCGCACGGCGCGGCGCCGGGCCGCCGAGCTCCTGGATCAGGTGGGTCTTACCGACCGGGCCAGGCATCTGCCGACACAGCTGTCGGGCGGGCAGCGGCAGCGCGTCGCCATCGCCCGGGCGCTGGCCAACCGGCCGCAGGTAGTGCTCGCCGACGAGCCGACCGGCAACCTCGACAGCGAGGCCACGCTCGACGTGCTCCGGCTGTTCGAGCGCCTGCACGAGGCCGGGCAGACGCTCGTCATCGTCACTCATGACGCACGGATCGCCGCGACCGCCGACCGGCTGATCTCGATGCGGGACGGCGCGTTCATCGACGAGACGAGGCTGACCGGCGGCACCAGCGGCCAGCTCGGCGCCCTGCTGAACCTGGACGGCTGACGTGGGGAAGATGATGCTGATCGGCCGGCTCGTCGGCCGGGACCTGCGGTACCGGCCGAGCCAGGCAGTCTTGCTGCTGCTGGCGATCTGCGCCGCGACGACCGTGCTCTCGCTGGCGCTCGACTTGCACGGTGTCACCCAGCAGCCGTATCAGCAGACCAGGACAGCGACCAGGGGCCCGGACGTGGTCGCCGCGTTCGGCCCGTCAGCCCTGACCATGCCGCACGGGCCGCACGGGCCGCTGCCCGGCGCTGCCGAGGCGAAGCTGCTCGCCGAGGAGAAGGCGCTGATGAGCGCGCCCGGCGTCACCGGGTACAGCGGTCCCTACCCGGTGGCCTCCGTGATCGTGCGGCTGGGCACGGTCGCGGCGCCGCTCGAGGCAGAGGGGCGCCGCGAGGCTCCCGCGTCGCTCGACCAGCCGAAGCTGATCGCCGGCAGCTGGGTGCGCCCGGACGGCATCGTGCTGGAGCGCACCTTCGCCGAGGCACTCGGCGCGCGGGTGGGTGACCGGGTCAGCCTGGACGGGCGGCGGTACACGGTGGCCGGCATCGCGGTGACGGCCGCCAGCGCGCCGTACCCGAACCTGTGCTTCCCGCCCGGCGGTAACTGCGTCTTCGACCTGGGGATGAACTGCTCAGGGAAGCCGGGCACCGTCCTGTCGTGCTCCGCGGGAGGGATCAGCGGGATCCCCTCCGATGCCAACATCGGGCTGGGCTGGGTCACCGAGCCGGACGCGCGCGCACTGGCGTCCAACGCTGCCCCGCTGGCCTACCTGCTGAACCTGAAGCTCAAGGACCCGGCCGCGGCGCCGGCCTTCGCCGCCGCGCACAGCAACGCGCAGAACAACGCCAACCTGGGACCGGGCTCCGGTGGCCTCACCCCCTGGCAGAGCATCGCGTACAACGACGGCCTGCTCGTGCAGGACGAGCAGCAGGTCCTGACGCCCGGAGCCTGGCTGGCCGGGCTGCTGGCGATCGCCTGCGTGGCCGTGCTCGCGGGCGGCCGGATGGCGGATCAGAGCCGACGGGTCGGGCTGCTCAAGGCGGTCGGCGGCACGCCCGGCCTGGTCGGCGTCGTGCTGATGGCCGAAAACCTGGCGCTCGCGCTGCTCGCGGCCGGCCTCGGTCTGGTTGCGGGCTGGCTTGCTGCCCCGCTCATCACCAGCCCCGGCGCCGCGCTCGTCGGCGCGCCCGGCGCCCCGTCGATGACCGCCGCCACCGTGGCCGAGGTCGTCGGGGTCGCCCTGGTGGTCGCGCTGGCCGCCACGCTCGCGCCGGCCATCCGCGGCGCCCGCACCAGCACCGTCAGCGCCCTGGCCAACGCCGCCAGGCCACCGCGCCGCCGGGCCCGGCTCATCGCGATCTCCCGGCGGCTGCCGGTGCCCCTGCTGCTCGGCGTGCGGCTGGTCGCCCGCAGGCCGCGCCGTGCCCTACTCGGCGCGGCCAGCGTGGCGGTGACGATGACCGGGATCGTCGCCGTGCTGACGTTCCACGCCACCGCTGACAGCCGGCTGGGCGTGTCGTCGGCCCTGACCAACCCGGTCGTCACCAGGGACGAGCAGATGCTGGTGGTGCTGACGGTCGCCCTGGTCGCGCTGGCGGTGCTGAACGCGATCATCACCGCGTGGGCGACGGTCCTCGACACGGCCGGCGCCGCGGCGCTTGCTCGCGCGCTCGGCGCTCGGCGGTCGCACCTCACCGCCGCGATCGCGGCGGCTCAGCTGCTGCCGGCGATCCCCGGCGCGATCCTCGGCGTGCCGCTGGGCCTCGGGCTGTTCGCGGCCGCGAACGGAGGGGGCGCCGCCGCCACGACCATCCCCTCCGTGGCCTGGCTGGCCCCGGCGGTGCTGGCCACTCTCATCGCGGTGACCGGCCTGACCACCATCCCGGCCTGGGCCGGGGCTCGCCGCCCGGTGACCGACGTGCTCGCGCAGGAGACCTGAGTGGGCCGCGCCACGCTCGTCGCGCGGCTGGTCGCGCGGGACCTGCAGCGCCGGCCCGGCCGGGCCGCGCTGCTGCTCCTGGTGATCATGGCCGCGACGACGACGCTGACCCTGGGGCTGGCGCTGTACGGGGTGACCAGCCGCCCCTACCAGCAGACCCGCGCAGCGACGGCGGGCCCGGACGTGGTGGCGAGCTACACCGACCTGCCGCCGATGCCGCGCGGCGCCACCCCCGCGGCGGCGCTGACCGCCATGGCCGCGCTGGCGCGGGCGCCCGGCGTCGCCGGCGTCAGCGGCCCGTATCCGGTCGGCTGGGCGACGCTACGTCTGGGGAAGCTGGCCGCCGGCGTGATCGCCGAGGGTCGAGCGCCCGGACCCGCCGCCGTGGACCAGCCGAAGCTGACGGCGGGCAGCTGGGTCAGCGTCGGCGGCGTGGTCATCGAGCGCAGCTTCGCCGCGGCACTCGGCGCGCGAGTGGGCGAGCACATCAGGCTGGACGGCCGGCCGTTCCGCGTCGCGGGGATCGCCGTTACCGCTGCTACGGTGCCCTATCCGAACGCGGACTACTCGCTGGCCGGCACGCCGTTCCCCAGCAACGAGTGCGGCATGGTCTGGGTGACCGAGGCGGCCGCCCGCAGTTTCGCCACCAGCACGCTGCCGCTCTCGTACCTCCTTGACCTCCGGCTGACGAGCGCGTCAGCGGCGCCAGCCTTCGCGCAGGCGCACAGCGCGGGTCAGTTCCAGAACCTGCAGGTGCTGCCATGGCAGCAGATCGCCCAGCAGGACAACAACCTCATCCTGAACGAGCAGCGCGCGCTGCTGGTGGCGAGCTGGCTGCTCGCCGTGCTCGCGGTGGCGAGCGTGGGCATCATCGTCGGCGGTCAGCTGGCCGAGCAGACCAGGCGCACCGGCCTGCTGAAGGCCATCGGCGGCACTCCCCGGTTGGTCGCCCTGGTGCTGCTCGGAGAGAACCTGCTGCTCGCGCTCGCCGCCGCGGCAGCCGGGCTCGGCGCGGGATGGCTGGCCGCGCCGCTGCTCACCAGCCTGGGCAGCGGACTGGTCGGCGCGCCAGGCGCGCCGTCGCTGACGCTCATGACGGTCGGCTGGGTCGTGGCTGTCGCCGTCGCGGTGGCCGTGCTCGCCACGCTCGTGCCCGCGCTCCGCGCCGCGCGCACCAGTACGGTGGGCGCGCTGGCCGACGCCGCGCGCCCGCCACGTCGGCGGGCCCTGCTGGTTGCGCTGTCACAGCGGCTGCCGGTCCCGCTGCTCCTCGGCCTCCGGCTGGTGGCCCGGCGGCCGCGGCGCAGCATCCTGTCCGGCCTGACCGTCTGCGTCACCGCGACCACGATCGTCGCGGTACTCACCGTGCACGCCCATCAGGCGCAGGTTGGGGTCGATGACGGCGCCTCAGCCCGGCTGTCGGCGCTGGCCAACCCGCGCTACGAGCGGATCGACCAGGTGCTGCTGGTGCTCACCGTGATGCTGATCGTGCTCGCGGCCGTCGACGCGCTGTTCATCACGCAGCTGACCGCGGCCGATGCCCGGCACTCCGGCGGCCTCGTCCGCGCCCTGGGCGCGACGAACGAGCAGTTTGCCGCGGCGCTCAGCGCCGCTCAGCTCATTCCCGCCGTCCCGGCCGTGCTGATCGGTATTCCGGCAGGCATCGGGCTCGTGGGCGCGGTCGCGCACGGCGGCACTACCACGGTGCCGCCGGCCTGGTGGCTGGCCGCGATGGCGGCGGGTGTCCTGGTTGCGCTGGCCGCGCTCATCGCCATTCCCGCCTGGGCCGCGGCCCGCCGCCCGCCGGCCGAGATCCTCGCCGCGGAGTCTGTCACGGGCTGAGCCGGTGCAGGTCGCGCGGGAACAGCGTGACCTGCCGCACGTTCGATGCACCGGTCAGCAGCGCGGTCCATCGCTCGAGCCCGATCGCGAAGCCGCCGTGCGGCGGCATCCCGTGCCGGAACACCCGCAGGTAGCCCTCGAATGGCGCGGGATCCAGGCCGCGCTCCGCGAGCGCGGCCAGGTAGTCCTCGTGCCGGTGCAGCCGCTGCCCGCCGGTCACGATCTCGGTGCCGCGGAAGAGCAAGTCA
>Ga0187783_10001489_pt1 | contig 17324 bp, 16 predicted proteins | sample 1015_SJ02_MP02_2_FD_132471 | JGI IMG/M metagenome (GOLD analysis project Ga0187783, IMG submission 132471) | Tropical peat soil microbial communities from peatlands in Department of Meta, Colombia - 1015_SJ02_MP02_20_MG | ecosystem: Environmental > Terrestrial > Soil > Wetlands > Peat | place...
GGCAGATTGTCGCCGCGGCAGATGAATCACCAGTTACGGTTCGCGGTACCACCGCGCCTCCTGCCTCGCTTGCCGCAACAATTCCCGGCGATTCGGCGGTGACGGCGCCTGCTTCCGGGTCCGCCACTGCCGCCTCCTCCGCACCCGTAACGGCTCCTGCAAGTCCCCCAACTGTGCTCGCGCCCGCTCGAAAACTCCGGCTGGCTCTGATCGGAGCCGTCGTGGTGGTTCTCGCCATTGTGGGCGGAGTTGTCTATGGTTATCACCTTCGCCCGCACCCGCTGACGGGGAAGGACTCGATTCTCTTGGCGGATTTCGTTAACACCACGGGCGATGCGGTCTTTGACGGCACGCTCAAGCAGGCCTTGGCGGTGCAACTGGAGCAATCTCCTTATTTAAACCTCTTAGCGGAATCCCGGATTAAGCAAGCGCTGGCCTTTATGGGCCGGCCGCCTGAGGAACGGCTAACCAACGACATCGCGCGCGAAATCTGTCTCCGCGAGGGCGTAAAGGCTATGCTCACCGGTTCGATCGCTAGCCTGGGGACTCATTATGTGATCACCCTATCAGCGGTCAATGCTCAAACCGGTGATGTTCTGGCACGCCAAGAGATCGAAGCTGAAAGCAAGGAGCAGGTCCTGAAAGCGCTCGACCGGGCCGCTTCTCAGTTGCGGGAAAAACTGGGCGAGTCCATCGGCTCGGTCGAGAAATTTGCCACGCCGCTCGAACAGGCCACAACCTCGTCGCTCGAGGCCTTGCAGGCTTTCAGCCTCGGGCAAGCCGAGCACATGAAGATCGAGGATGAGAAGGCTGTCCCTGATCTCAAGCGCGCCGTTGAACTCGATCCAAATTTTGCTCTGGCGAACGCCACACTGGGTATTGTTTACAACAACCTGACGCAGGGCGAACTGGCTGAAACTTACCTCAAGCGAGCTTTTGACTTGAAGGAGAGAGTAAGCGAGCGTGAGAGATTCTATATCTCGACGCATTACTACGACACCGTTACGCGGGAGTTGGAAAAGTCGATCGAGATTTACGAGCAATGGACACGAATCTACCCGCGCGACATCGTTCCGCTCAACAACCTCGCTATACGCTACCAGACGATCGGGCAGCAGGAGAAGTCGCTCGCCGAGGCCATAACCGTCATGCAAATTGATCCACAGGACGGGTATGCCTACCAGAATGCGGCCAACGCTTATCTGCGGCTGAATCGTTTCGATGAAGCGCGAGCGCTGGCGGAACGCGCCGTCGCGCAGAAATTGGGCCATTCCGTTCACTTTACACTCTTCGAGCTCGCGCTCATTCGCGGCGATGAGGCTGCTCAGCAGCATGAAGTGGATCTGTCTCCCGGAACCGTGGACCAGGTAATCCTCTTGCTCTTCCAGGGCGCCGCCGCCTGCAGTTCAGGCAGGGAGCAACTGGCCCGCGCCGGGTTTGGACAGAGCGCAACCGCAGCCGAGGGGCTGGGACTGAAGGAATTTGGAGGAGCAATTCGCCTTGTCATGGCTGGATGCGAGACCCAATTGGGCAACCTAGCCGAAGCACGCGCGAAAGTTTCCGAGGCCCTCGCCTATTCCCAAGATCGTGACACCCGCAGCAGTGCCATGGTGTGTCTGGCGCTCCTGGGAGACACCCAAGCTCAAAAACTTGCGGATGAGCTGACGAGGGAATATCCCGCTGACACCATGCTCAACAAGGTCTGGATTCCGGAAGAACAGGCATTCACTGCCCTTAAGCACAATCGGCCGGAGCAGGCCGTGGCACGGTTAGAAGTTACCAGACCCTACGAACTCGGGTCGGGCCCCAGCGGGGCAGGTTACAGTATCAATTTTCTTCGCGCCGCAGCGTTTCTGGGTTTGAAAGATGGCGCAAAGGCCGCCACGGAATACCAGAAGATCCTTGACCATCGCGGCACCAATCCCTTCGACGTTTCCTACGATCTTTCGCACCTCGGCCTGGGGCGCGCCTACGCCCTGCAAGGTGATACAACTCACGCCAAAGCCGCTTACCAGGACTTCTTTGCCGCCTGGAAGGACGCCGACCCCGACGTGCCCGTCCTGAAACAAGCGAAAGCCGAATACGCGAAACTGCCATAGCGAGCCAGGTCAGTTCCTGCTATGCCTTTCCCACCGTCGAAGAACAGCCGGATGAAGTGGGATCAGCAGCCGAGAACTTCCGTTGTTTCCAAATCTGAATTTGATAAGAAGAGGCATGCTCAGGAAAGAATCACATCTCCGGTCATTTGTCGTCGAAGGAGCGGGTTCGTAAGGCTGCGCGCTGGCTATGGTGGACGAGGTATTGACTCAGGTTCGCGGCGCTTCGACACGCACGCTCGTTGTGATCGCCCGAGATCGGGCCCGCTCGCATGGAATGTGCGAATTGTGATGAATCAATGTTCGCGATCGGTGTAGGATTCTGAATCGAGACAGGAGCGTCCCTTTCGGGTTTCAGTGCCCTTGCCGGCAGTCTGCCAACTGCGCAGGACGCTTCGCAGGGGACGGCCCGCACGGCTTCCGCACCACAAGGCGCGGGGTGGCGGGAAGGCAAAAATGCGAAAGTGGCCGAGAAAAATCCGCACCCGGGCAAGGCCCGAAAAGAGGTGAGCGTGAACTTCCGCATGATGGTACTGATGTGGCTACTCTGCTGGGGTACGATCCCTATTCGTGCCCAGAGTGTGCCTTCCCCGGCATTGCTGGTCTTGTCCAAACGGGACCAGAACTTAGCCATCGTCGATCCGGCAACGCTCCAGGTGGTCACGACCCTGCCCGCGGGTCCGGATCCGCATGAGGTTGTCGCCTCGACAGATGGAAAGGTCGCGTTTATTTCAAATTACGGCGGTGGAGCTTACAACACCATCTCTGTCGTCGATCTCATCGGGCAAAAACCCCTGCCGGCCGTCGATCTCGGCGCTTTGCGTGGGCCGCACGGACTCGCGTTTGCCGAAGGAGAAGTGTATTTTACGGCTGAAGTCAATAAGGTGATTGGGCGGTATGATCCTGTCACTCGCAAGATTGATTGGGTGCTCGGCACCGGGCAGAACCGGACCCACATGATCGTCGTCTCCAACACCCTCGATCACATCTTCACCTCGAATGTGAACTCCGGAACGATCAGTATCATCGAGAATGCGAGGCCGTCGGGAGGCTCTCCTGGACCTCCGCCCCCCGGTCCGGGTGGTACACCGCGCGGAGCTGGTAGTCGTCCGGATTGGGATGAGACGGTGGTTGAGACTGGCCCTGGAACGGAAGGGTTTGACGTTTCTCCGGATGGAAAGGAGCTCTGGTCTGCAGCGGCAGAGGACGGCACGATTTCTGTCATCGACCTGGCTGCGAAAAAGCGGGTCCAAACCTTACAAGCCAACGTCCAAGGAGCGAACCGCCTCAAGTTCACAACCGACGGCAAGCTGGTATTTGTGTCCAGCCTGTCCGGGGGTGGGGGTCTCGCGGTGTTCGACGCGAGTTCTCGCCGCGAGGTCAAAAGACTGAACGTAGGACATGGCGCCGCCGGTATCCTGATGCAGCCGGATGGCATGCGCGCCTATGTGGCTTGCAGCCCCGACAACTATGTCGTGGTCATCGACACAAGAACTCTCGAGGTCACGGGTCGGATCAATGCCGGCCACCAACCCGATGGCCTTGCCTGGGCCGTGCGCCCGTAGGTCAACGCCGAAACTGGGCTGGGGTTTTGACATGGAAGCCCTCGCAGCCAGCAGGATCGAGCGCTCACGTAGTACTGTAAACCGGAATTACGGTGACGTATCTTCTCACGCCGCGGCAGCAGCGGCTCGAGGTCGTAATCTGGCCGGCAAAGCACAAAGATCCTGGCGCGTGAAAGTCCGCTGGAACGGGGAAGCCGTTTGCGCATAGCGTTTTTGAAAATCCAGGAGGCATGGCTCGAGCTGTCGAGGAAAAATCCTTGGGGGTTAGCACTTTTTCTTTGCACCCTGGAGAAATAGATCTCATTTTGATTGATCCAACTGGCATGAAGTGACGGCTACCGGGAACCCAGCCATCCCGGACACCGTATTTACGAATTTGCGCACTCAGCCGCTATCGCTAAGGTGCAGAAATTCGAAATCCGCGGCCGGCGTGGCTTCGAACATGAGATGGTTCTCGCCCGCTAGCGCACGTCTGCGAATGCGGTAGGCTGCGTACCAGACGGCGAGACTGATTACGAAGCAGAAGCCTCCGGCGATGGGACTTGCGAGAGCGTCGGACTCTAGCTCCGATGTCATGGCTGTAAAGGCGAAATAGCCGAGCACACAGGTGATCACAGCCACGACCGCTGCGGGCCGGAAGGGCGGATACCTGCAGGTGAAAGGGACCTTGCGAAAACCAACCAGTAAGACCTCAGTCAGCAGTACAAACCAGACCGTTATAAAGCCGATGTGCAAGAACGCGATCGTCCAAGACCAGAAGTGAATATAGAGCGGGAGCACGGCCAAGAATAGCCACGGCATTACAAAGCAAAGCATGATGCGGCGGGCCAAAGCGACGGCTTCGTGGATATTTGTGTCGAGCAGGAAGCGGAAGATCCAGTTGGCTTGAACATGAGCGGGGATGTCAAAGACGAAACGAACTCCAAGCAGCAGGCAGTAACCCAGAATCAAGGGGATCGACAGTTCAGCTGCCGTTGGACGTGGAGAGACGCCCTTTTCGTTGAGGGCCGACAACAGCGTCTGCGAGGCAAAGACCGCCCCCAAAGCAAAAGATCCACCCAGGGACACAGCATGCACCTCATTGCGGAACAGCGTTTTCAAAGCAAACCGATATCCTGCTCGCTGAAATGGGGTGTGAAAGATGAACAGATCCAGCAGGCGGAAAATCGATGAGCTGCGTGTTCCGAGGTTGCCCGTCGGTGTGTCCGCTAACTCGGGAAGGCGAACGAAGCATCGGCGGTAAGCGAGGGTGTAGGTAGCTGCCGCCACGGCGCACGCGGAGGCAACCGCGGCTACGGCCACATGTCCGAGTCTCGCCAGAGCCCCATCGGATGTCCCATGCAGCAGCTGGCCGAACCCGAGGAACCACGCGGAAGGGAGAAATCGTAGGGGAGAGTGCAAGGAGCGGGGCAAGCCCTCGATCATGCGGGGAACGGCAAAACTGGTTGCAAGGGTAGCCAAGAGCATGGTTGCAATCAGAGTGCGGACATAGCGCGAGATCCTGCGAAAGAGGTGATAGGGCAGGAGGAGCATAAGCAGCCCGGCGGTTGCGAAAACCGCGAAGAAGCTGAAGATGCTGGCCAGAACCACCACCAGCGCGTGCACGCCTGCGAACCGTACTACAAAGCTGAGCTGCGTCTGTGAGCTTCCGACAACGACTGGAAACAGGATGGATGAGGCAGCGTTGACATCGATGGCACAAACGCCGGTCGAGATCACGACGGCCACCGAGTTCGCGAGAAAGATCTTCGACGCTGGTAGAGGGAGGTGCACAAGGTTGGCAAAGTCTCTGCGGTCGGGAAAAATGCTATCCCACCACCAAACGGCAACACCGCCGGTCACGACCATCGAAAGCACGATGAAAAAGTACTCGTCAGGCAAGGCAGCCGCGATGGGGTCGAAGTTCGTCTGTCCGCGCAACCACTGCAGGAACGATCCGTACTTATCAAAAAGGAAGATCGAGACGAACCCACCGGGAATGGCCAGCAATGTCAGCAGAATTCCCATGCTGAGATTCACATCTTCTTCCTCGCTGGAGTTGCTGCCGTGGAAAATACGATTCATCGAGAGGCCGACGAGCATAGGAAAGGGTTCACGGAGGTATGCCTCCCATTTGGACAAGAGCGAGGTTCGCTTGGTCACGCTTCCCTCACGACGTCAAGGATCTCCTGTGTGACCTTATCGGGATCAACGTCCTCGACAAGGTGGTGAAACGTACCCTCGAGAGACGCATGACCGATTCGCCTCTGAATCTCACCCGTGGGTCCCGCGGCGAGTACCGTGCCCTGGCGGAGTATGAGCAGATGGGAGCAGACGCGCTCGACCACCTCCAGCACGTGCGAGCAGTAGAAGATCGCTTTTCCCTGCTGACCCAGAGCGCGGATCAGGCTCTTGAGGACCAGCGCCGAGGAGACGTCAAGCCCGGAAAGCGGCTCATCGAGGATAAGCACCTCGGGGTCGTCGAGCAGCGCCGCAAGTAAAAGCACACGCTGCCGCATGCCTTTGGAATACGACGCCATGGCGGAATGGCGGCTGGGGTAAAGGGAGAACAACGCCAATAGGCTGTCGACCTTTTTCCCCAGCCGCGACTGCGGGATTCCACGCAGAATGCCCACCATTTCAAGGTATTCGCGACCGCTAAGATAGGGATAGAGATTCGGCTCCTCGGGAACGTATCCCAAATTCTTGCGGAAGCCGACCAGGTCTCGGTGAATGTCCTCGCCTCGAAACAGGACTCGGCCGCGACTCGGCTCAAGCAGGCCGCTGATCATCTTGACGGTCGTACTCTTGCCTGAGCCGTTCGGTCCCACGCACCCCAGGATCTCTCCGGCCTTCAGATCGAACGTAACGTTCTCGACGGCTGGGATGGATGCATAGTATTTGCTCAGTCCGATGGCTTGCAGCACTCGACTCTCCGTCTGGGAAGTTGTCTTCTGGCGGTCGGCTATCGTTCCCGGGTCAGAGTGAGAAACAGAGTCCAAGACCTGTCCCCGGAATGCCCATGCGCTTCTCCTTGCATCCGGTCGTTGGCAACGCGGAGGTCAAAGCGGTACGTCATCGTGAGTCCAGAATCGTCGGTGTCGTCGGCGGCGAAGGTGAGACGACTGCCTTCGAGTTTGGCGTCGTAGATCTGCCCTGGATTCCGCTTGTCAAGCGGACCCGCCGTTCCTGAGATTCGCTCGCCTTCCTGCCGCAAAACGACGCGAACCTGTCCGGTCCCGCCGTCTTCGCCTTTCACCTCTCCGCTCCAAGTACCGGTCACATCGATTCGAGCGCCAGCCACGACGACGCAGGACGCGGCAGCGATGAACAGGACCACGCGCAGTTGGTTCCTCATGGATCCTCCAGATCGGGCCCTTGCATCCTATGTAGATATCTACTCTAACACACACGAACCCGGTTTCGCAGTAGAATTCTACATAGGTTGATGGCGATGGGCACCCCTGTCAAGCTTTCGCATACGTCGGCTCTGATTCTGCAGACCATCAGCCATGGCTACCGTTACGGCTTCGACATCATGGATGTCACCGGCCTGCCCAGTGGAACCGTGTACCCCGCCCTGCGCCGCCTGGAACGGGATCAGTTGATCCACTCCCAATGGGAAAATGAAGCACTGGCCGAGGAGCGTCCGCTAAGGAAGTACTATCGTGTGACTCGCTTAGGCAAAGAGATCCTCGCAAGTGCCGTCAAACGGTATCCGCTCCTCGAGCGGTTGGCACCCGAGGTCAAGACCCGGGGTCGTTAAGGAGCAAGTCGTGAAAGCTCGGCTCACCACTCTAAGGCAATGCCAAATGATTCTGCGCATGGCCAGTTGGATCGTACCGCGGCAGGTGCGGACGGAGTGGCGAAGGGAATGGGAGGCCGAACTGGCGTTCGCCTGGAAAACCGCGCAGGCGAAGGGGTCATCGTCCGTTCTGGCGCGACTGCGTTGGCGGTGCTCGGGAGCATTCCTGGATGCAGCCTGGTATCGATGGAATCGTGAAGATCTGCGGCACAGGGGAGAGTACTGGTCGCAGACGCCGACCTTCGTTCTATCGGCGCTGTTGGGCGTGCTCCTGTTGCTGGCGGGCGCCAGCGGGGCTTTTCCCAGAATGCGCTCAATCCTGTTGAGGCCGCCCTACGCCGATCCCCAGCGCGTGGTCACGGTTTCTCGAACCGGCGGCATCAGTTCCGCCGAGTGGGTTGTCCCCTATCTCTGGGTAGACCTCTGGAGACGGCACGAGCAGGCTCTGGAGGGAGTTGCGGCCTACAGTTGGAGCCCGCGGCGCACAACGATCAGGATTCGCGGACGGCAAGCGGATGTTGTGTCTCTGCGCGTGGAGGATGGCTTGTTCCAGGTTTTTGGAGTCGAACCTCTTCTCGGCCAAACCTCTCGACCGAGCGATGCCCAGGACTCCCGCATCTGTCTGTTGTTAAGCTACGAGACTTGGCGGCGCAAGTTCTCCCGTGATCCAGATATTCTCGAAAGGAACGCAACCCTTGACGGTCAGCCGGCTATCGTCATCGGAGTCCTGCCCGAACGATTTTGGTTCCCGTCCGCCGACGTTGGCGTGTGGCGATTAGAGGACAAGAGTTCGTTCTCAAAAGAGCTCGTCGGGGTCGTTGCACGGTTGCGGCCGCAAGTGTCCGAGCGCTGGGTGGAGTGGGTTTTGCAGCGGGACATTTCTAATATGACCGGCGAAGCCTTTACTGACTCCTCGGTCGAGGTGTGGCCCCTGCAGGAGAGAATCGAGCAACCCCTGATCTCGTATGCGGTGGCTCTGTCGATTGCCCTGCTGGTTATGATGGCAGTCACCTGGTCGGGACGGTTTAACTTGTATCCCCGGCGCTCATGGAGGCTCGGTGCCTGCCGATGGTGGACCTTCTTCGCTACGAAATCTTTTCTTCTTCTCTTAATCCTCCTGGCGGCCGTAGTGGAGTTCACTCCCGAGCCATACGTGTTTCCAACCGGAAGAACCACCTTTGTCATGGAATCGGTCTCATTATGGGTGTTTTCGGTCGGCTGCATGTTTATGTTGTGGTGGTCGCTCAAGGATCAACAGAGTCGCTGCCGCGTTTGCCTGCGAAGGCTGGTGTTACCAGCGCACGTGGGCCACTACGGATACCTACTGCTCGGTTGGGTTGGAACCGAACTGGCATGTCCTGAAGGCCACGGCCTGCTTCACATGACTGAGACCGATGTCTGCTGGCTAGATCCGGCACAGTGGACCCAACTCGATGAATCATGGGAATCATTGTTTTCGGAGAGGTCGAAGGAGGAGGTACTCGGATGAGCGCGCTGTCCTCGGTCGTGGCGCCCATGGTTTTCGCGGGAAACCCGAGAGTTTGAAACCAGACCTATTCCGACCAGCCACCGGCCTCGAACTATACTCTTCGCAGGCGCGGCTGGTAGGAGCGGATCACAGTTCGCGAGAGCCGGCACGGCATGGAGAAGATCGCTTGGAGAGCTTGCGGCTTGATGTTCGGTTTGCACTTCGTAGCCTCCGAAGTGATCACCGCGTTGCTTTGACCTCGATCCTCGCGCTCGCTCTCGGGATTGGTTTGTCCACCGTCATTTTCAGCGTTTTCTATAGCCTGCTGTTCGATCCGTTCCCCTACAAGGACTCCTATCGCCTGGTAACTTTCGCGATCCGCAACCTGACGAGCGCCGGGGCGAGTGTCGGCCGCAACTTCTATTCGGTTCGAGAGTTCCTTGCCTTGCAGGCGCAGAATCATGTGTTTGAAGACATCGTCGGGTACGACTGGGCCCGATCCGTTCTCTATAACGACGGCGTCGGAACCCGCGCCTTGGCGGGGATGGCTGCGGTGACCACAAACACTTTTGAATTCTATGGTGTGCCGCCGCTCCTAGGCCGAGCGCTCGTGCCGGAAGACGGGAAACCCAGCGCCGCCCCGGTATTCGTAATGAATTACAGACTGTGGCGAAGCGAATTCAACAGCGATCCCACAGTTCTTGGAAGAACATTTGTCCTAAACGGCGAGCCCCGGACGCTGATTGGCGTCATGCCCGCACGTTTTGACATTTACCGAGCCAGTATCTGGGTGCCGGTAAGGGACGGCGACACCGGAACGCTCGAGATCGTGGGTCGTCTCAAGCCAGAAGTCGATCTCGACGCCGCAGCCGCCGACTTGGACGTCATTGCGCACCGTCTGACGAAGGATGAGCCGGGATTTGTTTTGAACCCAGAGCACTACACTATCGTGACCGAGCGACTGATCGATGTGGCCCTGGGAAGTTTTAAAAAGGCTCTCTATGCCTTGCTGGCAGCGGTATTCATGCTGCTCTTAATCGCCTGCGCGAATGTCGCCAATCTTTTGTTGGTCCGGGCGACGGTTCGTCAAAGGGAAATTGCGGTGAGATCCGCGCTGGGGGCGAGCCGGGGCCGCTTGGTCCGACAACTGTTGCTCGAAAGCCTGGTGCTTTCTGCCGCAGCTTCAGTGGTCGGCTGCGTGATTGCCTATTTCGGGCTCGCTGTGGTGGTCGCGATGATCCCTCAGGGTACAGTGCCACGGGAAGCCGTGATCGCATTCAATTCACCGGCATTGCTGTTTGCCCTGGGCATCACCGTACTCACCACGCTTCTCTGTGGTCTTGCCCCCGCAACGCACACAGGACGCAGGGATCTGCAATCGCGGCTGACAGCTGGCGGCAGGGGCATGAGCGGAGCTTTGCACGGCAGACTTCGCGGTACTTTGATGGTGGCAGAGGTTGCGCTGTCGATCGTACTCCTTGTCGGGGCGAGCTTGCTGATGCGCAACTTCTTGGCCTTGACGCAGGTCGATTTGCCCTTCGACCCGGCGAGAACCCTGTACGCGCGGTTAGCCCTCCCGCTCGATCGCTATTACGGCACGCCAGACAGGAAGCCGGCCTTCTTCGCGCAACTGCTACCGCGAATCAAGGCCCTTCCTGGAGTGGTCTCCGTCGCGGAGAGTTTGATGCTGCCACCGAATGAGGGAGCGTGGACCGATGTCGCCATACCAGGAAAGCCTCACTCGGAGCGGTGGGTCACTGATCTTGAATTGTGTACGGAGGGCTACTTTCAGACCTTAGGGCTTGAACTGGTGCGCGGCAGGCTGCTTTCGCAGAATGATGTGGAGTCGAGGCGGTATGTGGCGGTGGTAAACCAGACCCTGGCTCGCAAGTACTTTGGCTTCGAGGATCCGGTTGGCCAAACCATCAAATTTGAAACCCTCGATCGCCCTTTTGTGGATGGACCGCACAATACCTACTTCCAGATTATTGGAGTGGTTCGCGACTATAAGACCAGACCGGAGCGCAGCCAATATACCCTGCGGCCGGAGGCGTTTCTTCCAGCCAGCGTCGCGGGATTCGGCTACCCACTCCACATCGTAGCGAAAACCGCAGTCGATCCACGCACCTTGCTCAAGAGCATCTACCGCGAGGTCTGGGCGCTCGACCCAGACGTAGGCTTCAGCGGTTCTGGATCGATCGAGGACTTCCTGAAAGAGGAGTTTCGCGCACCCCAGTTTGAATTCATGATCCTCGCAACTTTCGCTGGAATCGGGCTGGTACTGGTGGTGATCGGAGTATTCAGCGTGATCACGTATTCGGTCTCGTTACGAACCCATGAGATCGGCGTGCGCATGGCGCTGGGGGCAGCCCAGAGCAACATCTTAGCGATGGTGCTGAAGAAGGGGATGGCTTTGATCGCGATCGGGATTCTGATCGGGCTGCTGGCGAGTTTGACGCTCACCCGTTTTCTGACAAGCCTGCTCTGGGGCGTCTCATCGACCGACCCGTGGGCGTTTGCGGTGGCGGTGGCGGCGATTCTAACCGTCGGATCAGCCGCCTGCCTCTTGCCGGCGCGCCGGGCAGCGCAAGTGGATCCGCTCATCACACTGCGCTATGAGTAGTGGTAGAAACACCCTCGATCTGAGGGACGAAGTGATGCCGGATCGGGGTGGCCCAAGAGCCAACCTAGCTTACGGCTTTCTTGTGGAATCGGCGAAGACCGACCACCAGCAGCAAACCATCGAACGCCGTCAAGGCGGTCAGAATCAACGGAACCGACAGGTGCGGAAACTGGGGCACCAGAGTGGCCCGCAGCCCTTCACTCGCATAGGCGACGGGGTTCAGGAGAACCACTTTCTGTAGGATCGGAAATTTGCTGAGGGCGCTCCAGGGGTAATACGTGCACCCGAAAAAAATCATGGGAGTCAGGACCATGCTGAACATCAGGCCGATGTGCTGTTGATTCACACTGCAACCGAGCGCCAGGCCGCCGCAGGCTGAAAAACTCGCCACCAGGAGGGTAGTCGACAGGAAGAGAATGGGGCTCTTCAAATGCAATTCCAGGCCAGGGCGAAGGATGATCCATGCCAACGGTATCACGACCCAGCCCGCCACCAGCGCCTGAATCAGACCGGCCACCACCTTTTCCACGGCGACCCAGGAGATATCGATGGGGGCCAGCAGCCGGTCTTCAATCTCGCGAGTGAATTGGAATTCTGCGACCAGGGGCATGGCGACGGCCCAAATTCCGGTAAACACCATGCTGATGGCCATGATGCCCGGAAGCAGCAGACTCTTGTAGGCAACCGGGAGATAGCCGCTGCCTACCATGACGCGGCCGAAAATGAAAACGAACAGCAGAGGCTGCAAAAAGGTTTGCAAGAGCAAAGGAATCAGGTTGCGCCGCGCCACGTGTGCGTCGCGAGCCAACAATGCCAAAAACGCTCTCGCATTCATTCCCGCAAGCTCCTGCCTGTGTGATGGAGAAAGAGGTTTTCGAGACTAGGTTCAGAAATATGCACATCCGACAGCTCCACGCCGAGAGCCGCCGCCAGATTCACGATCTCGGGAATCAGAGAACCGCCACGGCCTGCATAAAGGTCGGCCCCGTTGGCCTCCGATGGCCTTACCTCGGTTACGCTCGCCAGCGTCGCGAGGCGCTCCAGCAGGGGTGCCGAATGACGCCCGAAGCGTAAGCGCAGGAGAAATCCGCCGGGAATCGAAGCTTTCAGATCACTTGGCGTGCCCCCGGCGATGATGCGGCCATGATCGATGATGGCGAGTTGCTGGCAGAGCGCATCGGCCTCTTCCATGTTGTGGGTGGTTAGCAAGATGGTGCGACCCTTCTGGTTATATTCGCGGATGATTTCCCAAAGGAGCAGCCGGGTTTGTGGATCCAAGCCTGCGCTCGGTTCATCGAGGAACAAGACCTGCGGGTCGTGCATCATGGCGCGGGCGATCGATACCCGCTGCATCATGCCGCCGGAAAACCCACGAACCAGCTGATCGGCGCGATCGGTCAGCTTGAAGCGATCGAGCAAGGCATGGGCGCGTTCCCTTCGTTCGCGCGCACTCAGGCCGAAGTAGGCTCCGTGGAAAAGCAAAATTTCGCGAGCGGTAAGGGAGAAATCCAGGTTGGGACGCTGGGCCACGACTCCGATCTGCCGCTTGGCGGCTGTCTGATCGCGCCACACATCGTAGCCGCCAATCCAGGCTGTGCCGCTGGTGGGGCGAACGCGAGTGGTCAGAACGCCTACGGTGGTCGACTTCCCCGCCCCATTCGGACCGAGTAGACCGAAGATCTGCCCGGGGGCAACCTCTAGGTCGATGCCGTCGAGGGCTGCAATCTGCGGCTTGGAATCCTTGTTACGCTTCGGAGAATCGCTGCGCCCGACTCCCGCGGGTGGAGGGGAGTGATAAATCTTGCGCAGATTGCGAGTACGAATCGCCGCGTCCATTCCAAGTAGTCTACGCCAGCCCGCGGATGGGGAGCGGGAGGTTACGCTTTCGGAAGCAAGTAGGAAGGGTGCATCAGTCCAGTAGGGGGATATCGTTCGTCCTGCGCAGGGATAAAACCAAGCCGCAACAGCAGTTGGCGGGAGGCTTGGTTCGCTGGGTGGTGGCCTGCGAACAGCGCTTTGGCGTTGAGTGTGCTGAAGGCATACTCAATGACGGCACTCCCCGCTTCTTTCGCCAAGCCCCTTTTCCAGAAGGCGGGACGAAGATGAACTCCCAACTCGTACACCCCGGCCTCCATGCGATACGGTCGAAGCCCAGCGCACCCAACATGCCGGTCACTCTCCAACAGAAAAAGCGGCCAGTACTGCATCCCATACTCCTTCATCTGTTCGATTTCCTTGGCCAGCCGCGCTCGCACCATCTCCGGCGTGAAGCATCCGCCGATCAGAGCGCTGACCGCGGGATCGCCCCACAGTTCGATGGCCAGGGTCAGGTCCTCGGGACGCCAGCAGCGGAAACCTAAACGCGCGGATTTCAGAAAATAATCCATTTAGGTCCAGACTCAGAGCTTCGGCAAAACCTTATCCTCCAAGACCTGGACCCGATTATTGCAGAACAGCACGAGTGTGCCGGAAAGGGACGGTCCGCGTCGTCAGGAGGAACCTGGGCGAGAGGTGGAAGGGCCCGGCGGTGCTCCTCGGTCAGTTTCGTAGACGGTAGCGAACAAAAGCGAAATATTCCTTTTGTTCAGATCAATGACTTGGATGACAAGGTGCTGCGATCGGCGTCTGCCGTACGAAGACGGTATTTCGATTGCCCTCTCCCCAGATCGGTACAGTCCATTCCCGCGGCGAGTGAGCCGCTTCCTTCCCTGATTCATTGTGCTCAATGTCTTGGCAAACTCTGTGCGAAATCCTCCGTCACGTACACCCTGTTTCCGCTGCGGACCACCGCGAATCCTGCCAGGTTGTAGTCAGGGTTCAGTAAATTCTCGCGGTGGTGGGGAGAGTGCATGAAGCCTTGGTGCACTTGTGCAGCGCTCGCTGCGAAGCCAACATTTTCTCCCTCGGCGCTAAGCCGCAGCGTACTCATCGCCGCGAGGCGTTGTGGCAACGATGGTTCTCCGGGCAACTCGTGGGAAAGCTGGTTCTGCGCAGCCATGAGCCCCGAGTGTTTCCGCGCCGCCCGTGTCAGTCCCTCCTCAATCTCGAGCGGCGCGACACCGGCTTCGGCACGGGCCCGGTTTGCCAGATTGAGAAGCTGGCGCTCAGCTTGGACATCGTAGGGTGCAGATACTGCGTAGGGCGGCCGCGGAATGGTGGCCCAGGGATTGGTTGACTGCTGCGCAGACCCCGGGCCGGCCAGGCAGACGGTCAACCAGGTTGCGAGAAGTAGACGATGCATGCCTCGAACTAGAACCCGAAAATTGTCGCTATGTTTCCCTTGGCCCTGCTCATGGGTATTAGGGTGAATTGACGACCGGCGCGGTGGCAGCAGCGATCGAGGAAGCCTTCGAGGAAGGGTGCGGCCCGGGAGGCCGAGGACTCTATCCCGGGAGAACGAAGCCTGCAGCCCAGTTTGAGGGTGCCCTCACCGTAATAGGAAAGGTGTGGTTCACCGCCACGCGGAGAATGGTTGCAGGCTGGCCGGCGCTAATGGGGCCGCTCTCCACCCTCATGATGTTCTCCGCCTCCGCGATGTTCGCTGCCCCCTTCCCCATGCGAGTGACTCACAGGTTGATATCGGCCCGGTGAGTGGGGCGCGCCACCGTGCTCGGCATTGTTGTTGCGGTGGGCTGCCATGGCATCAGACCGTCCAGCTGACGACGGAGGGCGCGGAACGTTGTTGTTCCGTGCGTGCTGTGGCGCGCGCTGAGCCGCCATCACTCCATGGCCTTCGAATTGCCCGGCTCTGGAAGTTGCGGCGATGGACGGATGGCCGTGGTTCACGGATGCCAGCAGGGCGCGATTGGCGCCGGCGGCGTGTTCGTGCTGAACTTGTTCCGCGGTGGCTTCGATATGGCGCTCGTGCATTGCCGCCTGTTCTCCGGCGGTTGGTCGGGTGACGAGCCCGCCCGGTCCACCGTTGTAACTGACACGATTCACGGTGACGTTATTGATGACCGTCCGGTTGATGTAGGTGTTGTGAATGACGGTAACATTAACGTTGGTCACTGCGGTGTTGTAGGCGAAGACTCCATGATCCCAATGCCCGCCGACGTAACCCGAACCCACGTAGCCGTAGCCATAGTTAACCCCGCCATAGAATCCCACATGCGGACCCCAGTACCCCCCATTCCAGACATAGGCACCGCCAGCCCAGCCCCAATAGCCCGGTGTCCAGAGAAGACCCGGGGACGGCGCTGCCACCCATGTCCCGGGCACCCAATAATAACCATCTGGGCCATACGCCCAATAGCCGGGGCTCCAAAGGTAGCCCGGAGCGGGACAAACCGGCTGAGGATATACCGGCAGCGGGGGAGGGCCGATGTGGACTGAAAGGCCGACGCTGATCTGCGCCGGGCACAGGGTGGGTAGAGCTATTACTAAGAGTGCCAGCCACAACCAATAAAGGAACCGAACCTTGCGCATTTGACATCACCTCTTGCCGCAGTTTGCGTATGTCTCAGACTACCCTCAGGTCTGGAGTTGTGTCCGGTTCCGAAAGGACTATGCCTTCTGACAAGCGCGTGGTGATCGACAAGCCGAGTGCGCGTTTCCCTCAGAGTCCTCCGTCCCACGTCCACTTGATTTCCGGTGCGGGGCGAGGCTGAGTTCGAGCCACGGAATCCGGCATGGGTGAGATGAGCCTCGCCGTGAGCCGCTCTGAAGCCGACAGAGGAACTGAAATCACCATGCTCCGGGTTGCGAGGTTTCTCTCGCGATGGCCCTCGGCGAGTACGCCACCGCTCCAACGCCAAACCGCCGTCACGGCCGGGGTTTGGCAGTGCAGCGAGTGAAATCCTGGCTGCACCAAGGATTTCGCGGAATTGTAATTCCGCATATCGGGTGCTACCATCCGAAGGTGTAAGTAAGAGTGAGGAGGCCCTTTATGGCCGACAGAGATGGCAATACTTTGCTTTGGTTTATGGCGGGATTGGGGTTGGGAGTCATTGCGGGAGTTCTCTACGCGCCACGTTCGGGCAGCGAAACGCGGGAGGCGCTACGTTCCAAAGCCGAGGAGGGACGGGATTTCATGCGGGAGCGCGCGCGACAGGCCCGTGAGCAAGCCGGCGAATGGGCGGAGCGAGGGCGTGAGGTATTCAACCAGCAAAAGGACCAGTTTCGCTCCGCCTTTGAGGCAGGCAAGCAGGCATATCAAGAAGTGGCTCGGCCGGAAACGAGTGGCCCGAATTCCTGAGTTCGATTCGCGCAGGGGCTGCGATGAGGAGTTCACAGCCGGAGTGATGGAATGGATAATGTGACAATCTTCATTGCCGTAACTTCAGCCGCCGTGTTGCTGCAGGCGGGTACTTTGGTGGCCATGTATGTGATCGTTCGCCAAAGCACGGCGCGTCTGGAAGCTCTCACTAACGAAGTGCGAAGCAAGGTCTTACCCACGGCTGAGTTGGCTCAGTCGATGCTCACCGACATCCGGCCCAAGGTCGAAACCATCCTAACGAATACCAGCGATGCCACGACCGTGCTGCGGAGGCAGGTGGAGCGGCTGGACGCGACCGTCAGCGATTTGGTGGATCGCGCTCGCTTGCAGGTGATTCGCGCCGACGAGCTTCTGGGACGCACTCTCGATCAGGTCGAGCGTACTAGCGACCTGGTGCACAAGACGGTGGTCTCTCCCGTACGCCAGGCGTCCGGCCTGATCCAAGGGGTTGCCGCCGGACTGGAATTCTTCTTCACCGGAAGACGGCGCCCCCGGCAATCTTCACCGGCGGCGCAGGACGAGATGTTCATTTAGCGAAGTTCGTGCCGGGGCTTACTTGGCTCTCCTTCA
>Ga0187783_10001490_pt1 | contig 17300 bp, 12 predicted proteins | sample 1015_SJ02_MP02_2_FD_132471 | JGI IMG/M metagenome (GOLD analysis project Ga0187783, IMG submission 132471) | Tropical peat soil microbial communities from peatlands in Department of Meta, Colombia - 1015_SJ02_MP02_20_MG | ecosystem: Environmental > Terrestrial > Soil > Wetlands > Peat | place...
CCGGCGTCGAGGGCACGCACACCTGCATGTTGTTCTCGGCGCACAGCTGCAGGAAGCGCTCGAGGCGCGCCGAGGAATGCTCGGGTCCCGCCCCCTCGTAGCCGTGCGGCAGCAGCAGCGCCAGTCCGCAGAAGCGCTCCCACTTGGCCTCCCCCGAGCTGATGAACTGATCGATGATGACCTGGGCGCCGTTGGCGAAGTCCCCGTACTGGGCTTCCCATACCACGAGCGAATGAGGCTCGGTGGTGGCGTAGCCGTACTCGAAGCCCATGACCGCCTCTTCCGAGAGCACCGAGTCGATCACCTGTACGCGCGGCTGCGGGCTGGCGACGTGCTGCAGCGGTATCCAGATGGCGTCGGTGTTCTGGTCGTGCAGCACCGCGTGCCGGTGGAAGAAGGTACCGCGGCCGCTGTCCTGCCCCGTAATACGCACCGGGAAGCCTTCCTCGAGGAGCGAGCCGTACGCGAGCGTCTCGGCGAACCCCCAGTCGAGGGGCAGCGCGCCCTGTACCATCTTGCGGCGATTCGCCACCAGCTGGGCGACGCGCGGGTGCAGCGTGAAGCCCTCCGGGACCGTGGTGAGGCGCTCGCCGAGGGCGCGCAGCCGGGGCAACTCGACGCCCGTCGGCACGCGCTCGGTCCAGTCGACCTGCCCGTACGCGCTCCAGTCCACGGTGTACTTGTTACCGATCATGCCGAGCGAGGCGCGCGCCTGCGGCCGCCCTTCATCGAGTCCGCGGCGGTATTCCTCGAGCATCCCCTGTGCCTGCGCCTCGGTGAGCAAGCCGGCGGCGATCAGCTGCTCGGCATAGAGCTGCCGCGCCGTCGGATGCTGGCGGATGGCACGGTACATCGCCGGCTGCGTGGCGGCGGGCTCATCCGCCTCGTTGTGGCCGTGGCGACGATAGCAGACGAGGTCGATCACCACGTCCTTGCGGAAGCGCATGCGGTACTTGAGCGCCAGTCGCGTCACGAAGACCACGGCTTCGGCATCGTCGGCGTTCACGTGGAAGATCGGCGCCTCGAGCATCTTCGCCACATCGCTCGAGTACATGGTCGAGCGCGCATCCGCCTGCACCGAGGTCGTGAAGCCGACCTGATTGTTGATGATGACGTGCACCGTGCCGCCGGTAGAGAAGCCGCGGGCCTGGCTGAGCTGCAGCGTCTCCATCACGACGCCCTGCCCGGCAAACGCGGCATCGCCGTGGATCAGCAGCGGCAGCACCCGTTGTCCGTGCTCGTCCGCGCGCCGCTCCTGACGGGCTCGCACCGAGCCCTCGACCACCGCATCGACGACCTCGAGGTGCGAGGGATTGAACGCGAGCACGGCGTGCACGTTGTGATCCCCGGTGCGCAGGTCCGCCGAGAATCCCTTGTGGTATTTCACATCGCCCGAGCCCTTGAGGCGCAGCGGGTCGTAGGTGCCTTCGAACTCCGAGAACAGCTCCGCGGGCGACTTGCCGAGGATGTTCACCAGCACGTTGAGACGGCCGCGGTGTGCCATGCCGATGACCACTTCCTCGACGCCGTCGGCGCCGGCGCGCTGCATGAGGTCATCGAGCAACGGAATGAGCGCATCGGCGCCTTCCAGCGAGAAGCGCTTCTGGCCGACGTAGCGCGTGTGCAGGTAGCGCTCGAGGCCCTCGGCAGCGGTCAGCTGCCAAAGGATGTTGCGCTGCTCATCCGCGCTGAAGCGGTGGCGCAGCCGCCCTTCCTGGAACTCATCCTGCAGCCACAGCCGCTCCTCCGAGTCCGACATGTGCGCGAACTCGGCGCCCACATCGCCCGCGTAGATGTATTGGAGCTGCGCGAGGATGTCGCGGAGCTTCAGCCGCTTCGGCACCGCCTCGATGCGGCTGCCGGTGTAGAACTCGGTATCGAGGTCCGATGGCGCGAGGCCGAAGTAGTCGAGATCGAGCACGCGTGGCCGCGGACGCGGCATGAGTCCGAGCGGATCGATGTTGGCGAGGAGATGTCCGCGGTTGATCCAGACCTGGATGAGCCGTGAGACCGCCGCCTGCCGGGCGTTGGCGGCGGGAGCGGTCGCGCCCGCGGTCGCACCGGCCGCAGCCCGCTGCGTGATGGCGGCGCGGATCGATCCGTGCGCACGCTCGGGCGCACCGGAGGCGAGCTGCGCGAAGTAGCTCCGCCAGGGCTCCTCGACGCTCGCGGGATCGCGAAGAAACTGCTCGTAGAGCGCGTCGAGGTATTCGGCGTTGCCGCCGTAGAAGGGTGTGGGTTCGAGCATGCGGGAAAAGCGCCGGCAGGCCAATAGTTTAGCGGAAAAGGCACCGGGGCGGATAACGCCCTGGGTTATCGCCTCACGAACCGTTCAGCAGGCGAAATTCGTAGAGAATGAGCGCTCCATACACCGCGAGCACCACGTACAGCAGGACGCCGACCGGCAGGCGGCGGCCAAAAGCCCTGACGCGCGCCAACTGTGTCAGCAGCACGACGCCCGTCGCCGTGAGCCCGATCTTCACCAGCGCAAACGCCACCACCGAGTCGCGCAGCAACGGTGCCATCAGCGGGTTGACCTCGTACGCGCCATCTTCGAGAAGCACGAGCGTCAGAAAGCCATCGCTGCAGGAGAAAGCCACGATGAGAAGCGCGATCGCGAGCCACTGCGGGTGGTGCCAGTCGACGGAGCTCACGGCACTCTCGCCCGCGCGTCGCGGGCCACGGCGGCGCGGTTTCAGGCTGCCGTAAAAAAGCGCGCGCAGCACGCTCCGCCGGCGCTCGGTACGCCGGCGCTCGGGTGGCTCCGCCATCGAGGGCGGCCGCTCGTTCACTTCCATGAATATGCCGTTGTTGTTCGCTGATTCAAGCGGTCGCTCGTGCTCATTGTAGCCGCCGGCCCGTGAGTCATTTCCACGGGGAAGCGTGACGCGGTTCACAGCACGCGCGCAGCCCCTCAGCCCCGGGGGCCGGCCGCTCCGCCCTGACCTGTCATGACCGCGTTATGACAGCGCCGCGCACTCCTCTATATGATGGGCTGCGGATGCCCACTCCGGTTCCGCACCCCGACGGCCTGCCCGTACCACGGCGTTACTGGGCGGTTACCGCGATCGCGCTCGCCATCACGATGTCGGTGCTCGACAGCACCATCGTCAATGTGGCGCTGCCGACGATCGCCCGTGACTTCCATGCGAGCTCTGCCGCCTCGATCTGGGTCATCAACGCCTATCAGCTCGCGATCCTCATGGTGCTGCTGCCGCTTGCCTCGCTCGGTGAGATCGTCGGCTACCGGCGCGTCTCGCAGACCGGGCTCGCGGTGTTCACGCTCGCCTCGCTCGCCTGTGCCTTCGCTCCGGGGCTGCTCGCGCTCAGCATCGCGCGCGTCGTCCAGGGACTCGGGGCGGCGGGCATCATGAGCGTGAGCGGTGCGCTGGTGCGCTTCACCTACCCGCAGCGCTACCTCGGCCGTGCGGTCGCCATCAACGCGTTCGTGGTGGCAACCGCCGCGGCGCTCGGCCCGACCATCGCCTCTGCGGTGCTGGCGGTGGCGCACTGGCGGTGGCTCTTCGGCATCAACGTGCCGCTCGGAGTGCTGACGATTGCCATTGCGCTCTACGCGCTTCCGGACAGCGAGCGCACCCGGCGGCCGCTCAACCTCGCGGGCGCGACGCTCTACGCCGCGGCCTTCGGCCTCATCCTCGGAGGGCTGCAATCGCTCGCGCATCACGCCGCAACACCACTCGCGCTCGGCGAGATCGGTGGCGGCTGCGGGCTTGGCTGGCTCCTCGCGCGGCACGAGCTGCCGCGCACTTCACCCATCGTGCCCTTCGACCTGCTGCGCATCCGCGTGTTCTCGCTGTCGCTCGCCACCTCCGTCTGCTCGTTCACGGCGCAGATGGCGGCGCTCGTCGCGCTGCCGTTCGAGATCCAGCGTCTCGGGCACAGCGCGGTGGAAACGGGGCTCTTCATGACCCCCTGGCCGCTCGCGCTCGCCCTCACTGCGCCCGTCGCCGGCAGGCTCGCCGATCGCTACAACGCCGGGATGCTCGGGGGAATCGGGCTCCTGCTCCTCTCGCTCGGCCTCGTGCTGCTTGGGCTCTTTCCCGCAAACGCGAGCCCCGCCGGGTTCATCTGGCGCATGGCGCTCTGTGGCCTCGGCTTCGGGCTCTTTCAGTCGCCGAACAACCGTACCATCATCGCCTCCGCGCCCCGCGCGCGCAGCGGTGCGGCCGGCGGTATGCTCGGTGTCGCGCGCCTTCTCGGCCAGACGATCGGCGCGGCGGGCGTCGCCATCCTGTTTCGTGCCTACGGGGTCGCCGGCTCGAATCTCGCGCTTTTCATCGCGGCGCTGCTCGCCGCGACCGGCGCGGTGGTGAGCGCGCTGCGGCTGACCGGCCCGCGGGGCGGAGGAGTCACATGACGAACACTTCGGTCCAGACATCGGCCACTCCGGCGCCGCTGAAGCCTCCGTTCTCGCTCGCAACCGCCACCGCCAAGGTGAGAGCGGCCGAGGATGCCTGGAACACGCGCGATCCGCAGCGGGTCTCGCTCGCCTATACCGAGGACTCGCAATGGCGCAATCGCGCCGAGTTCTTCCAGGGGCGCGCTGCGATCCAGGAGTTCCTGCGTCGCAAGTGGAGCCGCGAGCTCGATTACCGCCTCATCAAGGAGCTCTGGGCCTTCGGTGAGAATCGCATCGCCGTGCGCTTTGCCTACGAGTGGCACGATGACTCCGGGCACTGGTTCCGCTCCTACGGCAATGAGAACTGGGAATTCGATGCGAGCGGGCTCATGCGCCGACGCATCGCCTCGATCAACGACGTCCCGATCAGCGAAGCGGAGCGCAAGTACCGCTGGCCGGCGCCGGGACCGCGGCCGGGCGATCACGCCGGCCTCAGCGATCTGGGACTTTGACCTAGACGCTCGCCTTCAGCAGTACCAGCTGCCGGCTCCAGGCTTTCTCGGCCTCATCGTGGTTGTAGACCTGGGAGTCCGGCGGGCACCACCCGTGCAGTGTGCCCGCATACACTTCGATCTCAGCCGGCAGATGCGCGTTGGCGAAGGCCGTGCGCAATACGTCCTTCGCCTCGGGCTGGCGCTTATCGTCGTTCTCGGCGATCGCAAAGAGGTAGTGCGCCTTCATCTTCGGCACGAGCAGATGCGGGCTGTCAGGCTTGTCGGTGACGAGGTTGCCGCCGTGGAAGGAAGCGCCGGCGCCGACGCGATCGGGGAAGGCGGCGGCGGTGCGCATGGTGAACGGTCCCCCCATACAGTAGCCCGTGGTCGCGAGCTTGCGCTTGCGGTCGACCGCCGCCTGCGCATCGAGCCAGGGCACGAACGCCGTGGCATCGGTCACAACGGTCGTCGGCGTCAGTGAGCCCATGAGCGTCATGAGCGCTGAGCGGGTCGCCGGATCGTTGAAGTCGGCGTGCTCGGGCGCAGTGGGTGCGCGGTGGGTGCGATAGAACGGATTCACCACGAGCACCGCGTACCCTGACTCCGCAAGTCGCTTGCCCATCTGCCGGAAGGCAGGACGCAGGCCGAAGATGTCCGGCCATACGAGCACGCCTGGGGAGGCGCCGCGCGAGGGATGCACGAAGTACGCATCCGCGGTGCCGTCGGGGGTCTTGATGTCGACTTCCGACTCCGCGACCTCGACGGTATCCGCCAGGGCCGGCAGCGCGGAGAGGAGGCCCGCGCCGAGGGTCAGTGCCCCGAAGCCCCGTCTCGTGAGCCCCGGGGAGCGGAGCTGGTACTCGAGCGTGTCATCGAGCGCTTCGTGGTCGCACATGATCTCGGTCCTCGGGTAAGGCACGGCATCGCGGGCGGCATGTTGCCCTCCGACCGATGACCCTCGCAAGCGGGGCCTCACTCCCCAGGATGGGGCCGACCGACTAGACTCCCCCGGCATGGAAGCTGCGCGAAACCCGGACTACGAGTTCGACACCGCCATTTCCTTCGTCCGCGGCGACCTCGAGCTGGCGCTCGACTTTGCAGAACGCCTCGCGCCCGAGCTGCGCGTCTTCGTGCACGCGCGCGAGCGCGAGACCCTCTCCCCGGACGACGGCCTCGAACACGCGCGTACGGTGTTTCTCACGCGTGCCCGCCTGAGTCTCGTTCTGCACCGCAGCGCCTGGGGCGGCACCGCCTGGAGCGCGGCCGAAGAGGCCGCGATCAGGGAGCGCGCACGCGCTACCCACTATCGCAGTCTCATCGTCGTGACTCTCGATGGCGCGCCGGCGCCGGACTGGCTGCCCGCGGATCAGCTCCGGTTCGATCTCGAGAGCTACCCGATCGAGCAGTTGCTCGGTGTCATCAAAGCGCGGGCGCAGGAGCTCGGCGGACGGCTGCAGCGGGCTTCACCCACCGATCGCGCCGCCGCGCTCGAGCAACGCCAGGCATTCGACGCCGAGACCGCGCGATTGCTCGAGGGCGGCACCGCGGCGTGGGCCGGCGCGCGCCAGGCACTCCTCGGCGCGATCGAGGCACAGGCTTCCGAGACCGCCGCGCGCACCGGCTGGGAGATCGAACACGGGCCGGGCGCCTCGATCGGGGGCTTCGTCGTGGTGCTCCAGGGCCAGTCGATCCAACTCAAGGAGTGCGAGCTCGAGCAGGCTTCAGCACGCCGCGCCTACCTCGAGCTGCGCGAGTACGACACCCGCCTCTCGGTGGAGCGCGATGGAACAGGCCGCCCGGCCCAGGAGGCCCCGGCGGTGGCGCGCGTCACACGCCTCGAGCTGCGCCGCCGGCCGACCATCGGCTGGTGCTGGCACATGGACGGCAAGATACGACCGGCGGCCGAGACCGCCGAGGCGGTGCTCGCAAAATTGCGCGAGCGCGTCGAGCGCGAGCTGCGACCGAAGAGCTGGGAGCCCTAGCCCCGGAGCCCCGGTCGTGCCGGGGTATACTCGCGCGGCAAGCGGGCTCGAGTCAGGACATACGTAGCAGGGCGTAGCATGAGTATTGAGCGGGAATACGGCTGGATGTGGCTGCAGGCGCTCGAGCTCTCCGACCAGGCGGAGCGGCTGCAGCGGCGCTTCGCGCGTTATCTTGGACCGGGCACTGATGCGATCAACTGGGAGCCCCCGGTGGACATCCAGGAGACCGACGATGGGGTCGTTCTGCTTTTCGCGCTGCCCGGAGTCGCTCCCGAGGATATCGAGGTGCGCCTCGAGCGCAGCGCGCTCACGGTGAGTGCGCTGAGACCCCTGAAGCTCGCGCAGCGTAACGCCGTGATCCGCCGGGTGGAGCTGCCGCACGGGCGCTTCGTGCGACAGATCCCGCTCTCGGGACCGGCGCTCAAGATCGCGGGCACCCAGCACGTGAACGGCTGCCTCGAGGTGCGGCTCGTGCGGGCCGAGCGGCGCGAGTAGCCCATGGCGGAAGTCAACGAGCCGGATGCCCGTCCGCGGATCGAGCTGCCGCCGCTTCCGCCGGGCGCGATTCCCATCGTGCCGATTCGCAACGTCGCGCTGTTTCCGGGCGTGGTGCTGCCGATCTCGGTCGGCCGCGAGGTGAGCATCGCCGCGGCGCAGGAGGCGGTGCGCTCGGGGCACAAGATCGCCCTGCTCGCGCAGCGCGACCCGAGCGTCGAGAAACCGAGCGCTGCCGATCTCTACCAGATCGGCGTCCTCGGCACGCTGCTGCGTTACGTGACAACGCCCGAGGGAGCGCATCACCTCGTCTGCCAGGGCGAGAGTCGCTTCCGCGTGGTGGAGATGCTGCGCGAGACGCCCTACTTCGCCGCCCGCATCGAGCAGATCCCCGAGCCGCAGACCACGGGTCCCGAGATCGAGGCGCGCTTCGCGCTCCTCAAGCAGCGAGCCGGCGATGCCCTGGCGCTCCTGCCGCAGGCGCCTCCGGAGCTCGCGCAGCTCATCTCCGGAATCGAGTCCCCCGGGCAGCTCGCCGATCTCATCATGAGCTTCATGGACGTGAAGTCGGCCGAGAAGCAGGAAGTGCTCGAGACGATCGATCTCAAGGAACGGCTCGACAAGGTGACCAGCATCCTCAGTCATCGGGTCGAGGTGCTGAAGATCACCAAGGACATCAGCGAGCGTACGCAGGCGGCGCTCGGTGAGCGACAGCGCGAAGCGGTGCTGCGCGAGCAGCTGCGCACGTTGCAGAAGGAGCTCGGCGAGGGCGACAGCGCCGAAGGGGAGCTCGCCGAGCTCGACAAGGGAATCGCGGCCGCAGGAATGCCGCCGGAGGCCGAGGAGCATGCCCGACGGGAGCTGCAGCGGCTGAAGCGCATGCAGGAAGCGAGTCCCGAGTACGGCATGCTGCGTACCTATCTCGACTGGCTGATCGCGATTCCCTGGAGCCGAACGGATACCGAGGACATCGACATCGAGCGTGCGCGACGCATCCTCAACGAGGATCACTACGGTCTCGAGAAGGTGAAGCGTCGCATCCTCGAGTACCTCGCGGTGCGCAAGCTGAACCCGCAGGGCCGCAGCCCGATTCTGTGTTTCGTCGGACCGCCCGGAGTCGGCAAGACCTCGCTCGGGCAGAGCATCGCGCGGGCGCTGGGGCTCAAGTTCGTGCGCGTGAGCCTCGGCGGCGTGCACGATGAGGCGGAAATCCGCGGGCACCGGCGCACCTACATCGGCGCGCTGCCGGGCAACATCATCCAGGCGCTGCGCAAGGCGGGCACCCGCAACCCGGTGTGCATGCTCGATGAGATCGACAAGCTCTCGGCGAGCTTCCACGGCGATCCGAGCTCGGCCCTGCTCGAGGTCCTCGATCCCGAGCAGAACTCCGCTTTCCGTGACAACTACATCGGTCTGCCCTTCGACCTGAGCCGGGTGCTCTTCATCGCGACCGCCAACGTGCTCGATACGGTCTCCGGCCCGCTGCGCGATCGCATGGAGATCATCGACCTCAGCGGCTATACCGAGGAGGAGAAGCTCGAGATCGCCAAGCGCTACCTCGTGCAGCGGCAGCTGAAGGCCAACGGGCTCGATGCCGCGAAGGTCACGGTCAGCGATGCGGCGTTGCGTCGCATCATCAGCGATTACACCCGCGAAGCGGGCTGTCGCGGCCTCGAGCGGCAGATCGGCGCACTGATCCGCAACGCCGCCATGCAGATCGCCGAAGGCAAGGCGACGAGCATCCGCTTTGACGAGTCGGACGTGGAGGCGGTGCTCGGTCCGACACGCTTCGAGAACGAGGTCGCACAGCGCACCAGTGTTCCGGGAGTGGCGACCGGACTCGCCTGGACTCCGGTCGGCGGCGACATCCTGTTCGTCGAGTCGGCGCGCGTGCCGGGCAGCGGCAAGCTGATCCTGACGGGGCAGCTCGGCGATGTGATGAAGGAGAGCGCGCAGGCGGCCTTGAGCCTCATCAAGGCTCAGGCAGCCGAGTTCGGCATCGATGTGCGGCTCTTCGAGGCGAGCGACATCCACGTGCACGTGCCGGCCGGTGCCATCCCCAAGGACGGCCCGAGCGCCGGTGTCGCCATGTTCGTCTCGCTCGCCTCACTCCTGCGGCGCGAGCCCGTGCGGCCCGATGTCGCCATGACCGGTGAGATCAGTCTGCGCGGCCTCGTCCTGCCGGTGGGCGGCATCAAGGAGAAGACCATCGCCGCCGCCCGCGCCGGCATCAGGCGCGTGATCCTGCCGGCACGCAACCGGCGCGATCTGGAGGACATCCCGGAGAGCACGCGTGCGGCACTGAACTTCGTCTTCGTGGACCACGTCGCCCAGGCGCTCGAGGTGGCCTTCGCCGACGGCACGCCGGCGGATGATCGATCCGCGGAGCCCGAGTCTCTGCGCTCCTCCGTCGGTGTGACACCCGCGCGGAAGGAGACGCCGCGCCAGCCCGGAGCGAGCCTCGGCCCTACGCCGTAGCGGTGCTCCCCATCCGCTCCGGCCCGCGGGAGCTCAGCGTTGCCATAGAATCTGTGGGGCCTCGAGCGGCACCGCGATCCCTTCGATTCCGGCTACGATGCGCGGGGTGAAATCGCTCGCTGGACGCAGTGCGGAGACGCTCGCGGTGTAGAGTCGCCGTTGCGCCGCCGCCCCGGGCGCCGGGGCGCTTGCGACCATCGGCTCCCGAACCGGCGCGTGGCCCTCGCCGGAATCGGCGTAGAGCTCGACGCGCAGCAGGCGCGGATCGAGTGCGCCGCAATCCACCTCGACGGTGAAGTGATGCGCGCTATCGCGCTGCTCCACCGCCATCGTGCCAAAGCGCAGGTTGCCCCAGTCCCGCTCGAGCCGTTGCAGCTGCGCGGCGATCTGCGCACCCGGCGCCCCACGCTGACCGCTGCGCTCGCGGTATGCCGCCGCCGCGGGCAGGTAGTAGCGCTCGAGATACTCCCGTACGCAGCGATTTGCCGAGAAGCGCGGGGTGAGCTGCGCCGTGCTCGCGCGGACGCGCGCGACCCAACGTCTCGGGATTCCCTCGCCATCGCGCGCATAGAACTCCGGTATCACCTGCTGCTCGAGAAGCTCGTAGAGCTGGGTGGCCTCGGCGGCGTCCCAGGCGGGATCTTCGCCGTGCTCCTTGCCGTCACCGAGCGCCCAGCCGACATCGGGTGCGTAGGCTTCCGCCCACCAGCCATCGAGCTCCGAGAGATTGAGGCCGCCGTTGGCGAGGATTTTCATGCCGCTCGTGCCACAGGCTTCCCACGGGCGGCGCGGCGTATTGATCCAGACATCGACGCCGCCGACCAGGTGCTCGGTGAGGCGCATGTCGTAGTCGCTGAGGAACACCGCGTGCGGGCGCACGTCGCTGCGGCGGACGAACTGCACCCACTCGCGGATCAGCTGCTGGCCCGGAAGGTCGGCCGGATGCGCCTTGCCAGCGAGAATGAGCTGCACCGGCCGCTGGGGATCGCTCAGCAGACGCAGCAACCGCTCACGGTCGTGCAGCAGCAGGTTGGGTCGCTTGTAGGTGGCAAACCGCCGCGCAAAGCCGAGTGTCAGGACACGGGGATCGAGAGCCTGCGCGCCGTCGCTGATCGCCGCCTCGCTGAAGCCGGCGGCGGTGAGTTGCCACCTGAGGTGCTCGCGTACGTACTCGACGAGCGAGGCACGCGAGGCGCTGCGGGAGGCCCAGATGGCCGCATCGGAGGTCGTCGCGAAGCGGGTGTCGACGTTTTCGAGGTCCTCGGACCAGCGACGCTCACCGCAGACTCGCGTCCAGAGCTCGTCCGCCTTCGGCGAATCCCAGCTCGGGGTATGCACGCCGTTGGTCACCGAGCCTACCGGCACCTCCTCGACCGGCCAGCGGGGGAACAAGGGCAGGAAGATGCGCCGGCTGACCTCGCCATGGAGTCGGCTCACCCCGTTCACCGCACCGCTGCCATGCATGGCGAGATACGCCATGTTGAAAGGCTCGGCCCCATCTCCCGGGTCGGCCCGACCCAGGGCGAGGACGCTTTCGATCGGGATGCGCAGCTCCTCGCGCGCGTACGTTCCGAGGTATTGCTCGATCAGGTGCGGATCGAAGCGATCGAAGCCTGCGGGAACCGCGGTGTGCGTGGTGAACACATTGCCGGCGCGCGTCACGGCCAGCGCGGCGTCGAATGCCAGGTTGCTCTCGCGCATGAACGAGCGGGCACGCTCGAGGATCGCGAACGCCGCGTGCCCCTCGTTCAGGTGGCACACCTCCGGCGGCTGCCTGAGGAGCTCCAGCAGCCGCCAGCCGCCGATGCCGAGCGCGATCTCCTGCTGCAGTCGCAGCTCGGGTCCCCCGCCGTAGAGCTCGCTTGTAATGGCGCGGTGGGCGGGATAGTTGGCCGGGTCGTTGCTGTCGAGGAGATACAGGTGCAACCGACCGATTTGCACCTGCCAGGCGCGCAGCCAGAGAGCGCCGGCGGGGAACGCGAGCCGCAGACGCAGCCACTCGCCGTCCGCGCTCCGCAGCGGCGTCACCGGCAGCTGTCCGGGGTCGTTGTAGGGGAAGAGCGCCTGTTGATCGCCCTCCGCAGTGATGACCTGGCGAAAGTAGCCCTGCTGGTACAGCAGACCCACCCCGATGACCGGTGTGCCGAGGTCGCTCGCGGCCTTGAGCTGATCACCCGCCACGTTTCCGAGCCCGCCCGCGTAGATCGGCAGCGCCTCACTCAACATGAACTCCATGCTGAAGTAGGCGACGCGAGCGAGCGCACCGGGATCGTGAGCGCGTTGAAACCAGGCCGGCGCATGCTGCGCCTCCCGCGTGGCGGCGAGCAGCACCTGGACTCGGTCACGAAACCCCGCGTCGGCGAGCAGCTGGGTCAGACGCTGACGCGAAACCGTCCGCAGCACGATCCACGGGTTGCGGGTGCTCGCCCAAAGCTCGGGCTCGAGCTGCCGCCACACCTCGTCGGTGGCGTGGCTCCACGAGCAGCGAAGGTCGAGCGCGAGCCGCCGCAGCGCAGCGAAGACACCATCGGTCTTATCGGCGAAGCCACTATCGATGTGCTCGATCATGAATCTTCCTCGAGTGTGTCTTCAGTGACGGGGAGAGCGCGCCGCAGCGGCCGGCGGGGTCGACCGCACTACCGGGCTGCACCCTGAATTGTTCGAGGTAACTCACCGCGCCTCCCTGGAGTTTAGTTCGCCTCCCGATTTTCCTACACCCGCCCGCCGGACACATCCCCGGCGCCGTGGGATGGCGGCGACCAGCGTCTGCGCGCCCGCGGGTCCAATGCGCTCGACCTGCAGCGATCCCCATTGATATTATTTATCGGCTTAATTAATACTTGACCGATGAATCCCGGTCGCACTGCGCGCCGCAGTATCGGGCGTCCCCGTCCGGTCGCCGGCGTCGACCTGCGCGAGCGGCTGCTCGATGCCGCGCTCACGCTGTTCAGCGAGCAGGGAATCGGCGGCACCACTCTCGCGGAGATCGCCGCCAAGGCCGGGGTCACCCCCGCGATGGTGCACTACTACTTCACCAACCGTAATCGGCTGCTCGATGCGATCGTCAAGGAGCGGCTCCTGCCGATCGTGCTGGGCGTGTGGTCGCCGCTCGCCGAAAGCAGGGAGGTTGTGCCGATGCTGCGTGGACTGGTGCAGCGCATCTTCAAGGCGACGGAAGTCAATGCCTGGCTCCCGTCGCTGTGGCTGCGCGAGATCGCGAGCGAGGGCGGTCAATTGCGCACGCGCCTGTTCCGGCTGGCGTCCTTCGACTACGTCCGACACCTGATCAGCACCGTCGCGGCCGCCCAGCGTCGTGGCGAGATCAACCCGGAGCTCGAGCCGCGGCTGGTGCTGATGTCCGTGATCGGCAACACGATGTTGCCGCTCGCGACGCTCGGCATGTGGCAACAGCTGCCCCCGGTACTGCAGGGCGTCAATCGTGAAGACATCGCGCGCCACGCCGAAGCGCTGCTGGTGAGCGCCTTCTCGAGAAATCCTGCGGCGGCGCGCGAGGGCTAGCCGTGGGAATCATGGCACGGCTCACCGCACCGCTCGTCTCTCAGTCGACGCTCAGCGCTCGGCTCAGCCGAGCGCCGGGCGGGGGCTGGACGCTCGCCAGCGTGGCATCGCTGATCGCGACGCTGGTGCTCCCGGCATGCTCGGGCTCGCCCCGCACGACCTACCAGGGGTACGTCGAGGGTGAATTCGTCTATCTTGCCTCCTCGCAGCCCGGACACCTCGAGCATCTCGCGGTGGTACGCGGGCAGCAGGTGGCCGGCGGCGCACCGGTCTTCAGGCTCGAGGCGACCGAGGAGGAAGCCGAGCAGCGCCAGGCGCAGCGGCAGTTGGCCGTCGCCGAGGCGCAGCTTGCGGACATCGAGACCGGCAAGCGCCCGCCGGAGGTCGATGTGATCCGCGCTCAGCTGCTGCAGGCTCAGGCGGCGGCGCGCAAGTCGGCCGAGCAACGCGAGCGCGATGAGGCGCAGTACCGCGCCGGCGGCATCTCGCGCGAGCAGCTCGAGGCGACGCTCGCGCAGGCGACGAGTGATGCCGCCCACGTGAGCGAGCTGCAGAGCCAGCTCGAGGTCGCCCGCCTTCCGGGTCGGCAGCAGCAGCTGAAAGCGCAGTCCGCGCAGGTGCTGTATGCACAGGCGGTGCTCGCCCAGGCGAACTGGCGGCTAGGGCAGAAGTCGGTCGCGGCGCCCCAGGCGGGGCTCGTCTACGACACGATGTATCGCGAAGGCGAGTGGGTCGGGGCCGGGAACCCCGTGGTGCGCATGCTGCCGCCGCAGAACATCAAGGTGCGCTTCTTCGTTCCGGAAACGGTGCTCGGGAGTATCACGGTCGGCCGCAAGGTGAGCCTGCACTGCGATGGCTGCGCGTCCGAGATCCCCGCAACGATCACTTACGTGTCCTCGGAGTCCGAGTACACCCCGCCGGTCATCTACAGTAACGAGACCCGCAGCAAGCTCATCTACATGATCGAGGCGCGGCCGACGCCGCAGGATGCGGTGAAGCTCCACCCCGGCCAACCGCTCGCGGTGTCGTTGCTGTGAACGCCGCCGACACTCCCGCGATCGACGTCCACGGGCTCAACAAGAGCTTCCGCGACAAGCACGTCGTCACCGACCTGTCGCTCCGGGTGCAGTCGGGGGAGATCTTCGGGTTCCTCGGGCCCAACGGCAGCGGCAAGACCACCTCGATCCGCATGATGTGCGGACTGCTCACACCGGATTCGGGCAGCGGGACGTGTCTTGGCTACGACATCCTGACGGAAAGCGAGCAGATCAAGCGCAACGTCGGCTATATGACCCAGCGCTTCTCCTTCTGGGAGGATCTCTCGATCCGCGAGAATCTCGACTTCGTGGCGCGCGTTTACGAGATGGCCGACCGCGCCCAGGCGGTGGACCGGGCGATCCACGATCTCGGCCTCACCGATCGGGCCGAGCAGCTCGCGGGGGAGCTCTCCGGTGGCTGGAAGCAGCGCCTGGCGCTCGCGGCGTGCATGCTGCACCAGCCACGCCTGCTGCTGCTCGATGAGCCGACCGCCGGAGTCGATCCGACCGCGCGGCGCGACTTCTGGGACGAGCTGCACCAGCTGGCGAGCCGCGGCATCTCGGTGCTGGTCAGTACGCACTACATGGACGAGGCCGAGCGCTGCCACAAGCTCGCCTTCATTGCCTGGGGAAAGCTCCTCGTGCAGGGCACGGCGGCAGAGGTGGTGGCGAGTCAGCACCTGAGCACATGGACGATCCACGGCGAGCACCTCGCGGAAGTCTCGCAGCGACTGCGCGGGCGGCCGGGCGTCGACCAGACGGTGGTGTTCGGCTCATCGCTCCACGCCATCGGCCACGATGGAGCGGCGCTCGAGAGATCCGTCAGCACGGAAGCTGCAGCGGCGGGGCTTCGGGCGGAGCGCATCGACACCGGGATCGAGGACGTGTTCGTCTACCTGATGAGTAAGACCACTCCCCCCGAAGGAGCGCCGGCCTCATGAAGCGCCGGGAGTTCTTTTCGGCCGCGCGCTGGTGGAGCGTGGTCCGCAAGGAGTTTCTGCAGCTGCGGCGCGATCGCATCACCTTCGCGATGATCGTCGGCATACCGATCATGCAGCTGACGCTCTTCGGCTACGCCATCAACTCCGACCCGAAGCATCTCCTGACCGGACTCCTGGTGCAGGATCACACTGAGTTTACGCGGACCTTCGTCGCCGGGATGGCGGCCTCCAACTACTTCGACCTGGTGCGCGAGCTGCCGAACGAGGACGCCGCGCGCGCCGCGCTCGCCCGCGGCCAGGTGCAGTTCGTCTTGACCATCCCGCCGGATTTCACCCGCCGGCTGTTGCGCGGTGAGCGGCCCCCGCTCCTGCTCGAGGCCGATGCGACCGACCCCTCGGCCACCGGCAATGCGATCGCCGCCGCACTGCAGCTGCCGCAGTCGGTCGCCAGCAAGGATCTCGTGGGCCCGCTCGCGCCGCTCGCCGGCGGCCAGCCGCCCTTTGAGGTGCGCGTCCACAGTCTCTACAACCCCGAGGGCATCACCCAGTACTTCATCGTCCCGGGTCTCATGGGGGTCATCCTCAGCATGACACTGGTCCTCATGACCGGGCTCGCGATCACCCGGGAGCGCGAGCGCGGCACCATGGAGAACCTGCTCGCCATGCCGCTGCGGCCGCTCGAGGTCATGAGCGGCAAGATCGTGCCGTACATCCTCATCGGGCTGATCCAGGTGAGCATCATCCTCGGGGCCGCGCGGCTGATGTTCAACGTCCCCTTTGCCGGAAGCCTCATCACCTTCTACTGCGCCGCGCTCTTTTTCATCGCCGCGAATCTCACGGTAGGTATCTCGCTCTCCTCGCTCGCGCAGAACCAGCTGCAGGCCATGCAGCTCACCATGTTCTACTTCCTGCCAAACATCCTCCTCTCGGGGTTCATGTTTCCGTTTCAGGGCATGCCGCGCTGGGCGCGCTTCATCGGCGAGGTCTTGCCGCTCACGCACTTCAATCGCCTGATGAGAGGAATTCTGCTGAAAGGCAACGGCCTGCCGGATCTGTGGACCGACGTCTGGCCGATCGCCATCTTCATCGCGCTCGTCATGTTCGTCGCGCTGCGCTTCTACCGCAGGACGCTCGACTGATGGAGAGGATCCTCATGCACACACGCCCTGTGGTTCCCGTGCGTCTTCCTGCTGGGGTGGGTCTTGCTGCGGGCTTCGGTTTCCTGGCTGCCGTCGGACTCCTTTCAGCCTGCGCGGTGGGCCCGAACTTTCCGCAGCCGGCCGCACCGCCGACCGCGCAGTACACGGAGGGCGAAGAGCCCCGGAGCACCGCGGCTGCGCCAGGTGATGCCGGCACAGCGCAGCACTTCGTGAGCGGGGCGATCGTGCCCGAGCGCTGGTGGGAGTCGTTCCATTGCGCTGCGCTCGACGCACTCGTCGAGGAGGCCCTCGCGCACAGTCCCACGGTGCTGCAAGCGCGCGCACGCCTCAAGGAAGCGCAGGAGGATCTCACCGCTCAGAGCCGCGGCACGCTCTATCCGACTTTCGACGCCCAGCTCGGTGTTAGCCGGCAGAAGATCAATCCCGCGGCGTTTGGATTCCCTCAATTCCCTCCCTCGCCGCCCTTCACGCTCTACAACGCCCAGGTGAACGTGTCTTACACGCTGGACGCCTTCGGCGGAGTCCGCCGCATGATCGAAGGCGCGCGGGCGCAGAGTGAGTACCAGGCCTACGAGACCGAGGCGGCCGAGCTCACACTGGCGGCCAACGTGGTCGCCGCGGCCATTCGTCAGGCGGACCTCGAGGCGCAGGTCGATTACACCGAGCGGCTGCTCGAGTCGCAGCAACGGCAGGTCGCTATCGGCGAGTTGCGTTACCGGGCGGGCGGCATTGCGCTCGAGGATCTGCAGAATCAGCGCAGTCAGCTCGAGCAGCTGCGTGCTACGCTCCCCCCGCTCAGGGCCCAGAGGCAACAGGTCGATCACCAGCTCGCCG
>Ga0187783_10001491_pt1 | contig 17300 bp, 15 predicted proteins | sample 1015_SJ02_MP02_2_FD_132471 | JGI IMG/M metagenome (GOLD analysis project Ga0187783, IMG submission 132471) | Tropical peat soil microbial communities from peatlands in Department of Meta, Colombia - 1015_SJ02_MP02_20_MG | ecosystem: Environmental > Terrestrial > Soil > Wetlands > Peat | place...
CGGGTTCGGATATTGCGGGGGCGCCTCGCCTTCGGCGTGCACGATTCGCGGATAACGAGCGCCCTCGTCGTCAACGAACTTGGCGAGACGTAGCCGCACGCGCCAGTTGTCCCCGAAGTCGAAGCCTCCTGAATCCCCTCGAGCGAGCAGGTCGTCCTTGCAGCCCAGGAGGGGGATCCGCGCGCGATCGCGACACTGGTCTCCGGTTCTCATGAGCACGTAAAACGCTTCGCCCGAAGCCTCTGCTCAACGCCCGAGGATGCGGAGGTGCAGCGCAAGAGGCTCTGATCGTCCTGTACCAAGAGATCGGCATGCTGCGCGCGGCCGCCGCTCTGGCGTCGTGGATGTTTCAGATCGTACGCAACGAGTGCATCCGCAGAACGCGACTTGCGCTGCACAAACCCGTCGCCGCGGCGACGGCCGAACTCTCCGCCGAAGACGCCGCCCTCGCCCGTATGGAGATGGAGCGGATCGTCGACTGCATCGCAGGGCTTGCGCCCGAGCAGCGCTCGGTCCTCGTCCTGCGCGACATCCAGGGCCTATCAGGGGCAGCGACCGCCCAGGCGCTGGGCCTCAGCAAAGCCGCGATGAAGTCGCGCCTGCACCGTGGGCGCGAAACGCTCCGTGCACAACTCGGCACATCTAGCGACGCGAACGCCCACCGGGGTGCCGACGATGCCTGACCGACGCACCCTCGCCGGTAGCTCCCTCGCTCGAGACCTCACGAAGGGGGCGATCGGCTTGGCGCTGATCGGCTCGGGGCTCGCGTTGACCCAGATCCTCGGCCCAGCAGCGCTTCTGCCAGCTCCCCTCGGGTCGGTGTAGAGGAGACAGACACCTTGGATCACCATGAGGCTGACGTTCATCATCGGCGGCTCAGTCGGCCGCCTGCCAAATGGAACTCACAAGCTAACCCCGGCGACGTCGACGGACGCCTTTCCGGGCATTGGGACAGCTGAGGCAGCCGACGCTGCCAGGCGGGGCGACCCCTGCTCACGGGGCTTTGGTCACACTGGACGCATGACCCAGTCGCCGGGGAAAGCGTTCAGCTTCACGTGTTGCGTGGCGAAAAGTGGCATATGGCACTTGGAAAGACCCCTATCGCTACAGACAACCAGCACGTACGCCCTCGTTGCCGGCGGACGACTCAACCTTCCATAGCTCCACGAAGCAGAGCGCTCTAGCAAACGATTCAGCTGGTACAGAGCGACAGACAATCGGCGTAACGAGAACGGGACAAAACAAGTCAAACCGTTTACCCCAAACTAACTTCCATACCCATAACTACAACTAACGCTGTGCAGCGCCATAAACCCCACATACCAGACCGCTATTGCCATTTCAGGGCGTACGCCGGCCTTCTGCTAACCACGATCGGGGCAGCATGGTTACTGTGTTTCTCATCCGCGTCCGCTAGCCCGCCCTACTCGATGGAACCAACCATCAACTCAGTCACGGTCAGCAACACATTCAACACTGCCACGGCTGGAACCCCAGCCGAACTACGCGATTCCTGCGCACAAGGTACCCCCGAAGAAGCCTGCAAGAACACGCTCACAACCGTCACCACCAAAGTCACGTACCCTCCCGGGGCAATCCAGTATTGCGCGGGCCCGATCGTTTTCGGCCTGAGCTCAGACGTCAACGCGGAAGGCTACCTCTCGCCCTCCTGGCCCGGCGGCGATTACGAACAAAACTGCGGCGCGTTCCAAGGCTGCCCCCAAACCGGGCCATGCGTAACAGAAATTAGCGGCTACCCGTTCGTCTATGGCCTCGCTCGCAACTGCACAAACACGAGCTACGACGTCGAGACATCCATCGAATTCCTGGGCAACGGCACGTCGTACTCCAAGACCTACCCCGTCAGCATTCCGATCCCCCAAGCGTGCGAGAACGGCGGAGTCGGAGGAAGCGGCGGAAACAACGGACGAGGCAACAACGGAGGCGGTGGCACGACCGCCTCGAACATAACGATGAAGAGTGGCTCAGCAACGATCAAGCACGCCAACGGCAACGAGCAGACATGCGAGCACACCTGCCCCTCGGATATCACGTTCGGCGTCGGAGACATGATCCTGACCGGTCCCGGAACGTACCTCAAAATCACCACCGAAATCGGCACGGTGCTCCTCGGACCAAACACACGCATAGGGCCGCTCACGAAGAAACAGGTCGAAATCAACGGCGGCAAAGCCAGCTTCAAACTACTCCCCACGGACTGCCCCATCCTTGTCGCATCACCAATACCACTCGACGGATTCAGTACCAAAGTAGGAACATTTGCGACTATCCGTACCCCATGCAAGAACGCGGACGTGGTCGTCGCAGGAGGCGCCAAAGTAGAGACAGTGACAAACCTCGGCAACACCACAGAGGTGAAGGCCGGAAGCAAGCCGCCAGTCGCCGTTGGCAAAAACGACTTCACGAACGTCAAGAACGGCAGAGTCGAACAACCACTGCGCCTCAAGCTGAAACCCTGCAGTCTCGCTCAGGTCGGATTCGGGGCGTTCTGCCCCCACTGAATCACGATGAGAGCGGCCACACGATACAACACGTGTCGGTGCCGAAAACTCGATCACGCCCACAGTCCGATCGTTTTTCGCCACACATAATCAGATTCAACCCCACACGCAGGCTCGCAACACGACCGCTTACGTCCGGGCGAAGCAAGCGCCCTCGCCGGCCTGGCCGACGGGCCTGAGCCTCGTCGTGGCTGTTGCGTAATGCTGAGGTGTAGCCGCTGCGGCAGCCCGACAGAGGCTCGGAGCACCGCAGGCGACGCGCAGCCCATCCCTCGCCTACCCGATCCCGGTCAACGCAAGCCGCGATCGCCAACGCAGGGATTCACAGGACAGCCACCCTCCAAAGCGCAAGGCTCGCCGCCTCATGTTGGATCGCCTCGCCGGTGGGGCCGGCTGTCCAGCGTGGAGCCTGGCATCTGGGACGAGCGTCCATACGTCCAGCGTGAATCAGGCGACAGGCTAGCCATGGGAGATGCCAGCTTCCGACACGAGGAGTCACCGACATGCTTCACATCGAGCTCCAGAGGAACGGCGGGATCGCCCCCGGCTACCTCGCCGTCCCCGCCTCCGAGTGGGGACGGGCGGTCATCGTCCTTCAGGACTCGGACCCTGACGGAGACATCAGGTCGATCTGCGATCGTCTCGCCGGTGAGGGTCTCTTCGCGCTCGCGCCCGACCTTCGCCGCGGCGAGACGACCGTCCAGCCCGTCGACGCAGAAGGGCAGACGATGGCCCTGTCGATGCAGGCCGCCGAACAGGACATGCTCAGCGCCGTCCAGCACCTACTCTCCACTCCGGGTGTCCAGGGACCGAGCGTCGGGGCTCTCGGCTTCGGCTTCGGGGGCGGTATGGCCCTCCGGGCGGCGGCGGTCTGCCCGGAGATCGCCCCCATGGTCGTCTACTACTGCACCCTCCCCGGCGGAAGGCCCGACTTCAGCCGGATCGCAGGGCCGGTCCTCGGTCACTTCGGCACAGCGGATGTGTTCATCTCTCTGAGGGATGCAAAGGCGCTCGAACTGGACATACGTGCGGCGGGCATCGAGGTCGAATTCGACAAATACACCGGAGCAGCGCATGCGTTCTTCAACGACACCGGCCGTCTGGGTGCCTACGATCCGTCAGCCGCCGAGCGCTCCTGGGAGCGCAGCGTGAGCTTTCTACAGGCCGCGCTTGCTCGCTCTGGGATGACTCACCGATCTGATAGTCGATTGGCACACCAATTCACCTGAGAGCGGGCTCAGCTGAGCATGCTGTTGGATTCCCGCAGAGGCAGCCTGCTCGCCAGCCTGAAGACGGGGCTCAGTGTCCACGAGGTGCCGGCGTGAAGCTCGGCGTTGTCGTGTCGTGGGTCGTTCCGCAGGATTCGCTCCACCGCAGGACGAGGCTTCTGTAGTCGCGTCAAATGCCCGATGGAGGAGCCTCTCAGCGCCTTAGCATCATATGAGCTAGTAAGGCATCGCCTGCCGTGGGCCGGTGTTCCGCGAGCGTCATTCGTCCGTCAAGCGGGGTGGGCGGAGTTGACCGTGGCCCGACCCGAGCAGCGACCGCGCTTGGCGCGATCACGCGGCGGATCCTCCAGTGTCGCCCGGCTCGCCCCCGGCGTGGCAGTCGGCGTGTAGCACGATCGCGTGCGCAGGCAGCCGCCTCACCTCGGCATTAGTGATCATGCGAGGGGCCTCGCGCGGGAGAAGCACGACGAGCGGCTCATAGACGCCGAGCACCTCGCCGCAGTAGGTGCACCAAGGCGGCGGAGGGTGTTCACTCACCCTTAAACCCCTCGCATGCCACGCCCACTGCGACGTCCGTGGCAACCTCGCTCCTGCACGGGTAGTTCCCCGCAGGGCGTGAGAGGGGAGAAGGCGGCCTCCTCTCGCTGCCCCGAGCTCGGCCCACGTGACCATCGCGCCTCAGCTGCCGCCGGGCGATGTGCCGAGGACCATTAGCGTCTTTGTCCCCGTTACCCGCCCGCTGCGGCGCAGCAGGTCGATTACCCGCTTGAGGTCCTCCACGTCCTTGACGCGGATCCACGCGAGCGCGTCGGGATCGCCGGCGGTCGTGAAGATCGTCTGCACCTCGGGGATGCCCTCGCCGACCCTCGCGATCTCATCGACGGGCAGGTTGCCGGCGAAGCGCAGCTCCGTGAACGCCTGCAGCGGCTGGCCGAGCTTGCCGTGGTCCACCTCGACCGTGTATCCCGTGATGACCCCATCGCGCTCGAGCCGGTCGACGCGGCGCTTGACCGCCGCCGAGGAGAGCGACACGCGCCGGGCGATGTCGGCGAGAGTGCGGCGGGCGTCGAGGCGCAGGAGCTCGATGATCTCCAGATCGGTGGCGTCGATTCCCGAGGCTGGTTCGTGCACGCAAGGATCCTACACAAAGCACGCCTCGACGTTGGTAATCTTGCGTCGTATTGCCATTTCTGCAGGTGTGGCTTGCGTGAAGCAGCCCGGTGGGCTTCGATTCATCCGATGTCCATCACCGCACCCGCCGTCCCATCACCAGCGGCCGACGCATCGCTCGAGGTGCTCGAGTCGGTGCAGCGCCGCGTGCTGTGGCTGGCCACGAGCATGGTCCACCACGCCAACAAGGTCCGTCGCACGCCATCGGGCCTGAAGGTCGGCGGGCACCAAGCCTCCTGCGCGTCGATGGTCAGCCTCATGTCTGCGCTCTACTTCGAGCACCTGCGGGCGCCCGACAGGGTGTCGGTCAAGCCGCACGCGGGACCGGTGCTGCATGCGATCAACTACCTCCTCGGCCGCCTCGATCGCCAATACCTGACCGAGCTGCGCTCATTCGCTGGCCTACAGAGTTATCCGAGCCGCACAAAGGATCCCGACCCGGTCGACTTCTCCACCGGCTCGGTGGGCATCGGCGCCACTGCGACGCTATGGAGCGCGCTCGCCCACCGCTACGTCGCCGGGCACTTCGAGGTGCCCCGCGGCGGACGCCAGGTCGCGCTTCTCGGCGACGCCGAGCTCGACGAGGGAGCGATCTGGGAAGCGGTCTGCGATCCGATGGTCGCGCGGCTCGGTGAGGTGCTCTGGATCGTGGACGTCAACCGCCAGTCGCTTGACCGCGTCGTCCCCGAAATCGCCGTCGCGCACAGGGTGGCGATGCTTCAGGCGGCCGGCTGGCACACGATCACCGTCAAGTACGGCCGCCGTCTGCGCGCCCTCTTTGAGCGTCCGGGCGGCGAGGCGCTGCGCAGGCGGATCGATGAGATGGCAAACGAGGAGTACCAGCGCATGCTGCGCAGCCGGCCGGGCGAGCTTCGCGAGCGGCTGGCGGGCTCGGGGCCGGATCGACGCGAGCTGCACGAGCTGATCGGCGAGCTCGAGGACGAGGAGCTCTCAGCCGCGATCAGGGACCTCGGGGGACACGACCTCGGCGATCTTCTGGAGGCCTTCCGCAAATCCGACGAGGTGCGCGACCGGCCGGTCGTGATCTTCGCCTACACGATCAAGGGTTGTGGGCTCCCCACGGAGGGCCACCCCGGCAACCACTCCGCACTGCTGTCAAACGCCCAGTGGGAGCGTCTTGCCATCGAGCTCGGCGCGGACACGGCGGATCCGTGGAAGGGCTTTGAGGAGGGCTCACCCGAGCAGGAGCTGTGCCGCACGGCGGCGGAGCGTCTGCAACGCGAGGGTGTCGAGCGCCACACGCCTCCGGCCGTCCCGGTCGAACTCGGCCGCTCCCACGGCGGCGCGCTCTCCACGCAGACGGCGTTCGGCCGCCTCCTCTTCGAGATTACCCGCGAGGCGCCCGCCGTCGCAGCGTCGCTCGTCTCCGTGAGTCCGGACGTCGCCTCGTCGACGAACCTCGGCGGCTGGATCAACCAGGTGGGCGTGTGGAACGTCGGCGAGCGCATCGACTGGTTCGCCGACGACGGCGACACGCTCGTGCGCTGGCGGGAGTCCGAGCACGGTCAGCACATCGAGCTGGGGATAGCCGAGGGCAGCCTCGTCGGGCTGCTCGGCGAGCTCGGCGCGACGTGGTCGCGCGACGGGCGGCCGCTGCTGCCGATCGGCACGCTGTATGACCCGTTCATAAACCGCGCGCTCGAGCAATGGTCGTTCGGCATCTACGCGGGCGGTCAATCGATCCTTGTCGGCACCCCGGCCGGGGTCACGCTCGCGCCGGAGGGCGGAGCGCACCAGTCGATCATCACGCCCTCGGTCGGCCTCGAGCAACCGGGGTGTGTAGCCTGGGAGCCTGCGTGGGGACAGGACCTCGAGTGGATCCTGCTCCACGCCCTCGCCCTGCTCGGACGCGAGGACGGGACGTCCTCATACCTTCGGTTGAGCACGCTCCCGATCGAGCAGTCGCTCGCGCGCGTGCCGGAGGATCTGCGCGGGCGCGAGCAGCGCCGACGAGAAGTGCTCGCCGGCGGTTACCGGCTGCTTCAGGCGAGCAGTACCCCTGAAGTCACGCTCGCCGGTATGGGCGCGATCATGCCCGAGGTGCTCCTCGCCGCTCAGGAGCTCACGCAGGCCGGACTAGCGATCGATGTCGTGTGCATCACCTCGGCCGATCTCATCTTCAGGGCGTTGCAGGCCCGCCAGGGCTTGCGCGAGGGAGACGACGCCGTCCTCGATGCCCTCTTTCCACCGGAGCGCTCAGCGCCGATCGTCACGGCGCTCGACGGGCATCCCCACACGCTCGCGTTCCTGGCGGCGGTGGACGAGGCGCCGGTCGCGTGCCTCGGAGTTCAGGGCTTCGGACAGTCGGGTGACGTCCAGGATCTCTACCGCCATTTCGGGATCGACGCGGAGACGATCATCGGCGCGGCGCTCGATCTCATAGCTTGCGGGCTGACCTCCATCTCACTCTCGAGAAAGCTGGCGAGCACCCCCGCGCAGTACCCGGCCTGACCGTCCTAAGAACCCTCACCCTACTTGGCGATTTTTGCGCCAGTTTTGCGCCAGCTCTTTTCCGGCTCGGGCGGTTTCGAGCGGTCCCTAGCGGACTCGCGGGCGCCGCCGGCAGCAAGCAACGCAGCCTCAATCGCCTGCAAACCGGCGGAATCCGCCGGAAAAAACGGAAGGGGAGGGATTCGAACCCCCGAGACGGCTCAACGCCGCCTAACGGTTTTCAAGACCGCCGCATTCAACCGCTCTGCCACCCTTCCACGGGCGCTCGCGGCGCGTGGTGCGCTCGCGGCGCGTCGAGTCTAGCTGCGGCCCCCGCATACGGGTGGCCGCAGGCCTTTGCACGCCGGTCGCCGCTGGGCCCGGCGGCCCCCGCGGCCGCGGGATCAGGCTCTAGACTGGCACTCGATCCAGGGAGAGGTGGCCGAGAGGCTGAAGGCACTCGCCTGCTAAGCGAGTATGGGGATCAAACTCCATCGCGGGTTCGAATCCCGCCCTCTCCGTTTGTCAGCGACGAGCTCGCCCGGGTAGGAGATCGATGCGCGCGCTCTTCGTCGGCGACGTAGTCGGCCCGCGCGCCGTCGAGTGGCTCGCCGAGCGCCTGCCGGCGCTGCGCGAGCAGCACGACGCTCAGCTCATCGTCGTCGATGCCGAGAATTGCGCGCCCGACGCCGAAAGCATGACGCTCGCCGGCGTCGAGTGCCTGCTCGCGGCCGGCGCCGACGTGATCACCGGGGGCAACCACGCTTTCGACGGCGAGGAGGTCGATGCCGTGCTCGCGCACGAGCGGGTCGTGCGGCCGCTCAACGTGGGCGCCGATGTGCCCGGTCGGGGCACGTTGACGACGCGTGCCGGCGATGAGGAGGTCCGTGTGGTCGTGCTGGCCGACAGCCTCGCGCTCGAGGTCGCGCCGCCGCGAGCCCACATGACCCTCGCGCCCTACGACGCCTTTGCCGCGCTCGCGCAGGGGCCGACGACGATCGTCGAGATGCATGCGCTCTCGGCGATGGCAAAGGAGTCGCTGGCATGGGCGCTCGACGGCGAGGTCGCCGCCGTACTCGGCACGCACACGCACGTACCCACGCTCGATCTGCACATTCTGCCCCGCGGCACGGCGCTCGTGACCGAGGTCGGGATGACGGGACCGGGCGACGGCCCGCTCGGCATGGACCCACAGCCCGTGATCGAGCGCGTGCGCGGCCTGCCACCGAACGAGCTGTCACCGATCCGCCCCGCCGGCGGCGAGATCGTCCTCGGCGCGGTCGCGCTGGAGGTGCAGGACGGGCTGACACGATCGCTGACGCGGGTGCTCTAGGCGTTCGCGCGAACGCTCAGTTAGCTAGGCTCCCAACAGCAGATGAGCGAGCTGGTCAGCGACAGCGCCCCGGCCGCGAGCGAGGCCGCGGCCGTCGTCGATTCCAACGACGAGGCGATCCGCGCCTGGGATGGCCCGCTGTATGAGCGCTTCGTGCGTTTTCGCGAAACGATCACCACGGGGCTGGGAGCGCACGGCGAGGAGGCCCTGCGCCTGCACGCGCCGGCACCCGGACAGCGCGTGCTCGACATCGGCTGTGGCTTTGGCGACACCACGGAGCGGAGCGCCGGGCTGGTCGAGTTTCGGGTGGCCGGTGGGGAGCTGCGGGCGCCCGCGTCGACGTGGATCGTGACCGCGCGCGCGCCCGAGCAGGCCGCCGGCGCCTAGCTATCGGTCGTCGGGGCGGCCCTCGGGCCTTCGTCGTCCTGGGCGGCGACCGCGAACACGACATGCCGGCGAGCCACTGTCAGGTAGCGGTGGTGCTCGTGTGGGCCGCCGTCCAGGGGGGCGATCGTGACATCGGTGAGCGTGATGAAGTCGCGCTCGGAGGCGTTGAGCACGTCAGAGACCCGGCTGCGAAAACCGTCGCGCGCAAGCGTCATGAAACCGTCGATGCGATGGCGCTCGGTCTCGAAACGCACGCGCTCGCGGCGATGGTCCATGCTCTGCTCGCCCGATCCATCACCCGGGGAGCGCTCGGCGCCTGCCATCCATCCAGCGTACCGTCAGATTCGCCCGGCGAGCGCGTCTGGCGGCGGTCTTGCGCACCACAGGGCGCCGCTCAGCGGCTGACGAGGAACGTGCGGTGCACGGTCGTGCGCAGGCCCGTCGGGCCGGCCGCGACTATCGTCACGCGCGCGGTGAGCGCGCTGCGACGGCCGAGCTCGCGGCGGATGCGACGCAGCCCGACGGGCCCCAGTCGCAGGCGCACGTGGCCCGCCAGGGCGCGGGGCAGGGTCCGGTAGGCGGCGATCAGGCGGACGCTTTCGCGCCGCGCACGGGGCGAGATCGTGGCCGTCACGAGGATCTTGCAGCCGCGCTGGCAGCTGACCAGCAATGCGAGCGCGCCGCGCGAGAGAACGCCCGCGGAGCGCGCCAGGCGGACCTGGAGCAGCGGCGCCACGTCGAGCGGAGGGGGCCAGCTCGCCTCGGGCGCGCAGCCGGTGGCGGCTGGAGACAGGGGCTGGAAGCGCTCGACGCGGTTGTTGTTCGTGTCGGCGACGTACACGTCGCCGGCGCAGTCCACGGCGATCGCCGTCGGCTGGGAGAACTCGCCGGCGAAGATCCCGCGGATGCCCCACTTGTAAAGGAATTCGCCGCTCGGGCCGAACACCTGCACGCGATTGTTTTCGCGGTCCACGACATAGACGCGCCCCGCGCCGTCGACCGCGATCCCCGTCGGCTCGTGGAAGGCACCGTCGCGCGAACCGAGCGAGCCCCACTGGGCGAGCACGCCGCCGCCTGGGGAGAGCTCGACGACGCGGTTGTTGTCGGTGTCGGCGACGTACACGTCGCCGTTCGGCGCCACGGCCACAGCCTGGGGATGCAGGAACTGCCCGGGTTCGCTACCACCTGCGCCGTTGCCGCCTTCTGCGCCCCATTGAGCCTGCAGCGTGCCGCTCGGGCCGTACACGAGGATGCGGTTGTGGCCGCTGTCGGCCACGTACACGTCGCCGCTGGCTGAAGCAACGGCGACAGACTGGGCGCCGTTGAGACCCGCTCCGCCAAGGTCGGCCGGGCCACCGATTTCCGACAGGTAGGTGCCGTCGCCCCACATGCGGGCAAGGCGCGCGTTGCCTTCGTCGGCCACGTACACGTAGCCGCGCGGGTCGACGGCGATGCCCGCGGGCCGCTCGAAACCCGCGCTGTGGCCGCCGGCGGCGGTCCACGCGCTCGCGAACGCGTCGCTGCCGGAGGCAAACAGCTCGACGCGGTTGCCGACCGTGTCGGACACGAGCAGTCCGCCGCTCGGGTCGGTCGCCAGCCCGCGCGGCGCCGTGAGCACGCTGAGCGCGTGGCCCGAGGCGCCGATCGCGCGCCGGAATTCCCCTTCAGGCCCGAACACCTCGATGCGGTCGTTCGCGGTGTCTGCGACGTAGGTGTCCCGGGCCGGGTCGCTCGCGAGCGCGCGTGGGAACGCGAGCTGGCCGGGTTTGGAGCCGAACCCGCCCCAGGCGCCGGCGAAGCCGAGCTGGGGGTTGAGCTTCACGACCCGGTCGTTGATGTCGTCGGCGACGTACACGTCGCCCGCCGCGTCGAGCGCGACACCGTAGGGGAAGCCGAACTGGCCGGGCCCCGTCCCGGGCGAGCCAGCCGCGTCTTCGAACACGCCGTCGGGGCTGAATTTCTCCAGGCGGTGGTTGTCGTCGTCTGAGACGATCACCTCCGATTCGTTGGCGGCCACGCCGCGGGGGTAGGAGAACTGGCCGGGCCCGCTGCCGCGCGAGCCCCATTCCATCGCTTCTTCGCCCTGGAGGTTGAAGCGCTCGATGCGGTTGTTGCCCGAGTCGGCGACGTAGACGTAGTTGCCCGCCACGGCGATCCCGCCGCCTGGCGGTTGGCTGGGATTCTGGGAGGAGTAGAAGCGGAACTGGCCTAGCCCGCTGCCGCTGTGGCCCCAGGCGGTTATGAAGTTGCCGCCAGGGCCGAACTTCTCGATCCGGTTGTGGCTGGAGTCGACCACGTACACGTTGCCGGCCGCGTCGGTTGCGAGCCCGCCGATCGGCCCGAACTGGCCCTGCCCGCCGCCGTAGGAGCCCCACTCGGTCTCGAATTCCCCGTTCACGTTGAACTTCTGCACGACGTAGCTGAGCTGGTCGGCGACGTAAACGTCGCCGCTGCTGTCGAGCGCGACCGCCTCGGGATAGCGCAGCACGCCCTCGGCGCGCTGGCCGATGATCTGCACCCCGACATAGGGACACTGCGCGGGGCCCGAGCCGGCGCACGTTTCAGCCGCCGCGCGCGGGGCCCCCAAGAGCGCCAGCGCGGCGGCGAGCGCGCCGCACGTGCCGCAGGCACGCGCGGTGGGGCGAAGGCGACGGTGGGTCATCGCAGGATGACAACACGTTTTCGCTCGCGCGGGTGCGGTTCGCTGCGCCTAGGCCACGCGTTCGGGCTCGCGGGCCGCCAGCCCGGCCCGCGTGGCCGGGGCGACCGGGCGCGCGGCAGACCTCGACGGCCGGTTTCGCTCCTCGCGCACGATGTAGAGAGGCCGGTGCTTGACCTCGTCGTAGATGCGCCCGACATACTCGCCGATCACGCCGAGCGCGATCAGCTGGATGCCGCCGAGCAGCAGGATCGCGATCGTGATCGAGCTGAAGCCGGGCAGGTAGGAGTCGGTGAGGCGCAGCACGAGCACGACCGGGATGGCGACGAACGCGACGCCGGCCGACAGCAGCCCGGCGTACGTGGCCAGCTGCAGCGGCAGGTGCGAGAAGGATGTGATCGCGTCCAGCGAGAAGCGCAGCATCTTGCGCAGCGTGTACTTGGTCTCGCCGGCGTGGCGCGCGTCGCGCTGGTAGGAGACGGCCGTCTGGCGAAAGCCCACCCACACGGTCATCCCGCGCAGGAAGCGCGAGCGCTCGGTCATCTCGAGCAGCGCGTTGAGCGCGCGGCGGTCGAGCAGGCGAAAGTCGCCGGAATTGGGCTCGAGATCGACCTGTGCGAGGTTGTCGAACAGCTTGTAGAACCACGAGGCGGTTGCGAGCTTGAACGCCGTCTCGCCGGTGCGGCGCTCGCGCACGGCATATACGACGTCCGACCCCTGGCTCCACTGCGCGACCATCTCGCCGATCAGCTCCGGCGGGTCTTGGAGGTCGGCGTCGAGCATCGCCACGACGTCACCGGCGGCGTGCTCGAGACCCGCCGTGAGCGCGGCCTGGTGGCCGAAGTTGCGCGAGAGGTGGATCACGCGCACGCGCGGGTCGCGCGCGGCGAGGTCGTCGAGCAGCTCGGGCGTGCGGTCGCTGCTGCCGTCGTTGACGAGCACCAGCTCGAACAGGTAGTCGGCGACGGCGGTCAGCGTGCGCGCCACGAACTCGCCGATGAGCTCCTGCTCGTTGTAGACAGGGGCCACGACGCTGAGCAGCTTGGGCGTGCGGAGGGCTGTATCCGACATGGTTATTGGACGAGCCGCCCGATCAGACAGCGTCGGGAATGTGGCGACCCCGCCTTAGGTTACCCCCGCCGGCTGTCGCCAGAACGATTTCTTGGACAGTTTGCAGCAGATCCTTAAGCTCAACCTGAAACTATCGTTCATCCTGTGGGGAATGCCTTCTCCCCGCATGAGCAAGGATCCTCCGTCCGGCGCGAGCGACACCCTGGCCCTCCGCGTCCTGCTGGCGCCGCTGCCCGGCGCGGCCCGCCCGGTGGTCGTGCAGTTCGTGAAGTTCGGGATCGTCGGAATCTCGAACACGCTGATCACCTTCGCCGTCTACACGCTGCTGTTGAAGGTATTCGGGGTCTGGTACCTGGCGGCGTCGGCGATCGGCTTTATCGTGGGCGCGGTCAACGGCTTCCTGCTCAATCGCGCGTGGACGTTTCGCGGCCACGTCGGCGACTCGTTCACACCGGTGCGCTGGGGCATCGTCCAGAGCAGCGGCCTAGCGCTCAACGAGGGGCTGCTCTACCTTTGGGTCGACGGGCTGGGGATCAACAAGCTGATCGCGCAGGCGCTCGCGATCGTGATCGTCACGACCGTCACCTTCTTCGTCAACCGTGCGTGGACGTTTCGCGTTCGTGCGCCCGCCCGCGCGAGCCCGCCGGGCTAGCGGAAGACGGCCAGCAGCGAGAGGCCGGCTGGGATGCGCCCGCCGTGGCCGATCAGGTCCGCCTCGAACGCCAGCGGGCGCTCGAGCAGCCAGTTCAGCGGCTCGGTGGGGACCCACAGGTCCAGGCTGGACTCGGTCGTCTTGCGGTTCAGGCGCTCGAGCAGGCGCAGCGTCACGGCGGCCGGCAGCAGCAGCGAGTTGAAGTAGGTCGTGCGCACGCAGCGCCAGCCCGCGTCCTGGGCGACGGTGAGTAGCGAGTCGCGCGTGTAGCGGCGATGGTGGTGGTTGACTTCGTCATGCCCGCTCCACAGCCAGCGATAGGCGGGCACGGTCACGAGCAGCGGCCCACCGGGCGTGACCACGCGGCGCAGCTCGCGCAGCGCGCCGACGTCGTCCTCCAGGTGCTCGATCACATCCAGCGACACCGCGAGGTCGAAGCTGTCCTGCTCGAACGGCATCGCGAGCACCGAGCCTTCGATCACTTCGCCGGCTTCGCGCCCGCGTGCCAGGCACACGCTCGTCTCAGACAGCTCGACGCCCGTGACTGTGCCGTGGCGTGCGAGCTCGACCATGTTGCGCCCGCTGCCGCAGCCGGCGTCGAGGATGCGCGCGCCATTGGGGACCGGCAGCTCGGAGATGACCTGCTCGAGCACCCTCCGCCGCCCCCGATACCACCAGTGACGATCCTCGGCGCGATGGGTTTGCAGCTCGTAGTCGCGATCCATCCGAGAGCATCTTTTCCTAAAGCGCCCACCGTGCGCGGTCTGCCCGTTGCGGCTGGGCCGCGTCAGCCCCCCGGCGCCGCTCGGATCGCGTAGTAGATCGCGCCACCCGCAGCGCGCCAGACCGCGAGCGCCCGATCGCTGGCGGGATCGAGCGCCACGCGCGCCGGGCCGCCGAGCGGTGCCGGAGCGACGACTTCGGGCGCCGCGAAGATCACCCGGCCCGGGTAGGCGTCGATGCCGCGGGCCGCCAGCAGCGTCTCGCGGGCGAGATCGGGGCGCCCCGCGCCTTCGCGCTCGGGCTCGTCCCAGAGCACGATCGCGTCCCCGTCGGGTCCCGGTGCCAGGCCGGTCAAGAGCGCGTCCTGCCGGGGGGCGGAGATCGTGTCGACGCTGCGCAGGCCGTTGAGATCGATCGCCGCCGCACGCACGCTCCAGCGCCCGGCGCGCGAGCCGGCCCACGCCATCATCACGCCCTCAGAGCTCAGCCGCACGAGGCTGGGCGAGCCGGCGGGCGCCGTCAGCCCGTCGGGGTCGGCGAAGCTCTCGAGCAGCCGCGGGGCGCCGAAGCGCACCCCGGTGGCCGACATGTCCAGGAACACGCTCGTGTGACCCGAGCGTTCAGCGCTCCACGCCACGATCGCGCGGTCGTCGTCGCTCAGCAGCGCGGCGATCCTCACGCGCGAGCCCGCCGTGCCCAGGCGCTGCGCGGCGTGCGGCGAGCCGCGCGCCGGCATATCGCGGGCGTAGACGCTCGCGCCCTGCGCCCACACGGCCAGCGCGTCGGTGCGGTAGTCGAGCGCCACCGTGAGCCCCCGCGCCGGGCCGCCGCGCGACAGGCTGAAGCTGGCGCGCGCGGCGAAATCATGCGCGAAATAGCGCTCGATGTGGAGCGAGAGGACGTGCTCGTCGCGCGCCGGTGCGGCCTCGGACAGCAGCGCGACATCGCCGAGGTAGGCGGTCGCGAGCGCGGGCGTCGCGGTGGCGCCGGCGCCCGTGTAGGCCACGGCGAAGCGCCCTCGCGCCGTGCCCTGCACGACGCGCTGGCCGGCGCCGGCACGTGCCGAGCGCGCCCCGGCGACAACGATCTCTCCGTGCGGTCCGCTCGTCGCCGCGAGCGGGGTTGCCACGACACCGCCCGGCGGCGTGCGCAGCGGACCAGGCGCCGACGGGACCTCGCCGGCGCCGATCACCGCGAGGCTCGCTGTTTCTGGCGCTCGCCCCGTGGCTGTCCGTGCGCACGACCCCTCGCCCCACACGATCGCTCCCCGCCCGGTGGCGTGATCGGGCGAGTCGCTGGGGAACAGCACGCGCGGCGTCCCCCCTCCCGAGCATGCGGCGAGGGTGGCCGGCGTCGACCAGCCCGCGCCACGCGCCGAGGTCGCAGGCGACCCGGCCGGGTGACCGCCGAGCTGGATCGCGAGCAGCGCGGTCGCGGCCAGCGCCGCCGCCGCCAGTCGCGCCGGCCAGCGGGCCGGCGCTGAGGCCAAGTGGGTGCGCAGCGTGCTCAGGCGGCCGTCGGCGCGAGCGCTGAGCGCAGGAAGCCCACCGTGCGCTGCCAGGCGGTATCTGTCAGCTCGGGGTCGTAGGTGCCCAGCCGGTTGTGGTCGTTGGCGAAGGCATGGCCCGCGCCCTCGTAGTAGTGGAACGTGACATCGACGCCGGCGTCGCGGATCTCCTTTTCGAGCGTCTGTGCGGCTTGCAGCGGGACGAATTCATCGCCGGTGCCGAAATGACCGAGAACCGGACCGCTGATCTTGGAGAAGTCGGGCTTTGCGTGCGGCAGGACGTAGTAGTAGGTGGCCGCCGCGGTGATCTGCGGGCACGACGCCGCCGCCCACATGGCCAGGCCACCGCCGAGGCAGAAGCCGACGGCGCCGACGCCCGACCCTTCGACGCCCGGGCGCGAGCTGAGGTACTCGGCGGCGCCGCACATGTCCGCCACCGCGCGGTCCATCGAGAGGGCCATCATTTTCTGTTCGGCCTCGCTGGGCTGGGTCGTCGTGTCGCCGCGGTAGAGATCGGGAGCGAGCGCGTAGAAGCCCTCCTCGGCGAAGCGGTCGCACAGCGCGCGCACGGAGGCGTCCAGACCCCACCACTCGTGCATGACGATCGTCGCGGGTCCGTGCTCGTCGGTGGGGACGGCGAGGTAGCCGGGGACGGCCTCGGCGCTCGTGGCGAACTCGACATCAGGCATGGTGCGTCGCTCCTTTTTGCGGTTGACGGCGTCGCCGGTGCTCGCCGGCACTGGCGGGATACTGTCACGCTGGACGCAATCAGCGCCCCAGCGTCCGCAGCAGCTCGCGCGCGTGGTCGCGCAGGCCGTCGAGCTGGGAGCGCACCTCGCCCAGCCCGGCGCGCAGGTCGGCGTCGCCGACCTCCACCGGCAGCATCGAGTCCTGCAGCGTGGCGAGCGTGGCGTCGGCGCGCGTGGCAGCCTCGACAGCTTCGTCGACGAAGCCGCGGGCGCCGTGCGAGGGCGCGCCGGGCGTCGCCGGCGCGAAGGCGTGCTCAGGCAGGCCGTGACGGCGCGCGAACTCGGAGTGGGTGCGTCGCGCGCGCCCGTAGGCGACCTGGACGGGGCCGAACAGCGTGCGCTCGAGCTCGTCGGCCTTGCGCTCGTCGAGCAGCTCGTAGGCCTCGCCGAGCGAGCTGAGCGCGGCCCCGATCTCGGCGATCGCCTCGGCGAGTGCGTCGAGCAGCTGCTGGCGGCCCTCGGCGGTCGTGTAGGGCATGACGTCCCAGCTTAGGAAGCGCGAGTGGCCGTGCGCGGGCAGGACGCGACCGCGACCGGGCGCGAGCGGCGGATATGGTTGGGGGCCGGGCCCGGCGACGGGCGGCACGGATAGGACACGGAGGAAGCGATGGATCTCGTAAATCACCAGCTGCTGCTGGCCGCCCGCCCGGTCGGCCTGCCCCAGGACAGCGACTTCGAGCTGGTCGAGCAGCCTGTCGCGGAGCCGGGCGAGGGCGAGGTCGTCGTCAAGGTCCTTGTCCTGTCGCTGGACCCGGCGATGCGGGGCTGGATGCGCGAGGGTCGCTCCTACGTGCCGCCGGTGCAGATCGGCGAGGTCATGCGCGCCTTCGACGGCGGCGTGGTGATC
>Ga0187783_10001492_pt1 | contig 17295 bp, 15 predicted proteins | sample 1015_SJ02_MP02_2_FD_132471 | JGI IMG/M metagenome (GOLD analysis project Ga0187783, IMG submission 132471) | Tropical peat soil microbial communities from peatlands in Department of Meta, Colombia - 1015_SJ02_MP02_20_MG | ecosystem: Environmental > Terrestrial > Soil > Wetlands > Peat | place...
GGCTCGAGGTTTTCCGGCTCAATGCCGAGCTTCTCGCGCGCGATCTCCATGATCGGACGTTTCTTGGCGGCTTGCGAGATTTCGATGTCGGACTTCGGCAATTGATGTTGCGAGGCAGGCATTGTGTGACGATCCATGACGAGTCCATTTTTGCAGCGCCGTGCAAGTGCGTCAATTTGCCGATAACGAATTCGATTTCCGAATCCTACGTAATCTTACGGCATGACCGGGTGTTTTGCTTTATCCATCAAGAGCTCATTCAAAACCAACTCTGGCCGACCTGAAAACCGACAGGCGGCTTTAACAGTGTTGGCAAGTAGGCAGGCTATGGTCATCGGGCCAACACCACCTGGCACGGGTGTGATTGCGCCAGCAACGTTGCGCACATCGAAGGCGACATCTCCAACGATGCTCTGCTTACCACGCATCACCACTCGATGAATGCCGACATCGATCACTGTCGCACCTGGCTTGATCCAATCGTTACGAACGAGTTCACGCTGTCCCGCGGCAGCAAAAAGAAGGTCTGCTTGCCTGGCGAGCGCAGGTAAGTCTATGGTTTTGGAATGCGCTACCGTAACCGTCGAATTCTCGGCGATTAGCAAATATGCGAGGGGCTTGCCGACCACCATCGAGCGCCCGATCACCAGCGCCTTGAGACCGGTGATCGGTCTTACGCTTTTTGCCAGTCCGACGCACGCCAACGCCGTGCACGGTGTCAGCGCTGGCAGCCCGATCGCGAGACGTCCGACGTTGACCGGATGAAAGCCGTCGACGTCCTTGCCGGGATCGATTGCGCTGATCACCACACGATTGTCGATCTGCGGTGGCAGTGGAAGCTGAACCAAAATACCATGCACGTCGACGTCCCTATTAAGGCTTTCTATTAACGTCAGCAATTCGAACTGACTGACCGATGTCGGGAGGTGATGACTGACCGATCGGATCCCAGTCTCGACAGCCCTTTTCTTCTTGGTTGCAACATAGACCTCGCTCGCGGGATCATTACCTACCAGAATGACTGCAAGACCTGGGATGATGCTGCGACCAGAAAGGCTAAAAACCGCATTCTTAACGCGTGCAAATAATTTAGCCGCAAGGGCTTTGCCATCGATCAGAACTGCAGGCATGGAGAGGTGCCTTTATTCCCTTTAATCGAAGTAAAAATCACTGGTTTAGCGTGATCCGAAAAGAGAGGTGCTTCGAGCATGATTAGCGGTGCTCTTCCTCGGATCTTATGCAACGTCATCCCTTGCGATCCGCGGCGGCAGGCGAATAACATAGATCGAGCCAATCAGAACGATAACCAAAGCTCCAAGCACTCCGAGCTCCAGCATCGAAGCTTGAAAAAGCGGGACGTTCTCGGCGCGCCAATGGCCCGGTTGGGTTATTTGCGATGTTTCGAGCGTGATCACCAGGATCCGTCTAATGCACGCGATCAGTCCGACGATCAGAAAAGGTTCGCAGACCAGCGTCCTTGTCCTGATTGAAACTTGGACAGTATTAAGGATTTCGACGAGCATTAAGACCAATAACAGACGATCGATGAGCTGGAAAATGACGCTAGTGCCCGCCCAGTCCTGCAAGCCGTCCCACAGAATTTTCGCCGCTCCAGCAACAGCAAGAAGTAACGTGAGGATCAAAAGCGCGCCAATCGCGAGATAAACGACTTCTTCGACACTTTGGATAAGATGAGCGCCTTTCGCAGCTCGGCCGTTATGGCTCAACTGGCTATCCATCGCACAATTCCAATGCCGATTCCCGACGAAGCTGCTCAGGCTTCGTCACGCCGCCTGCGCAATATTAAGTTGTGACCAGATAGCAGCGAGAGATTCCGTTAGGTGTTCGATGTCGGCGTCGCTATGCAATGGCGATGGCGTAATGCGCAGACGCTCCGTGCCCCGCGGAACAGTCGGATAGTTGATTGGCTGAACGTAGACGGCATGCTCGTTCAGAAGCAAATCACTAATGTGCTTGCATAATACCGGATCGCCGACCATCACCGGCACGATGTGGCTCGGATTTTTCATATGCGGAATCCCTGTTTCATCGAGCCGACTGCGCAGCAGGGCCACGCGTTCCTGAATGCGTGTACGCTCCGCCGAACTTTGCTTAAGGTGACGAATGCTCGTCAGCGCTCCTGCGGTTACATGAGGTGGAAGTGAGGTAGTAAAAATAAACCCCGAGGCAAAGCTGCGGATAAAATCGCACAATGCCGCAGAAGCGGCGATGTAGCCGCCGATCGTCCCGAACGCCTTGGCCAAGGTTCCCTCGATGACGGTGAGTCGCTCACTCAGTCCTTCCCGTTCTGCAAGGCCGCCACCGCGAGGTCCGTAAAGACCGACCGCATGAACCTCGTCTAGATAAGTCATGGCGCCGTGCGCTTCGGCTACGTCGCAAAGTTGCGCAATCGGTGCGAAATCTCCGTCCATTGAGTAAACGGACTCAAAAGCCACGAGCTTCGGCGTGCCAGACTCGATATCTGCAAGCTTGCGGTCGAGGTCGTTCGGATCGTTGTGTGCAAATATACGTGTTTGCGCACGGCTATGCCTGATGCCTTCGATCATCGAGGCATGATTGGATGCGTCTGAAAGTACGATACATCCAGGCATGCGCGCTGCTAACGTCCCAAGCGCCGCCCAATTCGACACGTAGCCCGACGTGAACAGCAGTGCGTCTTCCTTGCCGTGAAGGTCGGCAAGTTCGCGTTCTAGCATGACGTGATAATGGTTAGTGCCGGAAATGTTGCGTGTGCCGCCGGCTCCGGCACCACAGCGATCGATCGCTTCGTGCATGGCTGCCAGTACCGAGGGATGTTGACCCATGCCCAGGTAGTCGTTCGAACACCACACGGTCACTTCGGACGGTCCATGGCTGCCATGATAAGTAGCACGTGGAAAATTGCCGGCTTGACGTTCGAGGTCAGCGAAGATGCGATAGCGACCTTCTTTGCGAAGGCCCTCTAGCTGTCGCCGGAAGAATGACTCATAGTTCATTGTTCCTCCAATTGGCGGGCGCTGCGTGATCTAGTGCTCCGCCTTGCCCAAATTTTCCACTTGCCGCGCGCGTTCGGTGAATGCATGTCTTAAGCGGTCCTCGAGCCGGCCGCGCGCTGTCTTCATCAGTTCGCTTTGGCACGGCGCCATATCACCAATTACAGCATCAGCGGTATCGGAATTTGTCGTATATTCCGGCGAAGAGGCCTTCGTTTGCATCGCATCACCGTCTGTTTTCTCTTTTGATCATCGAGGGCCCTCGATCTCGCTGACGACGGATCGCGCGGCTATGTCCACGGACAAAGACACAGTGGCGGACGGGCAAGTACGAACGGACCGCGAGCGCATCCCCCACCCCCAAAGAGCGGAAATCGGCAGCGGCACCACCATGAACCAATGCTCCAACACGCCCAGCCCCAACAAAGACGCGAGCAACATGTACCCCGTCCTACCGAAAGCAGTCGCGTCACCGCTGAGCGCCCGCACGACTATAATCGTAGTGACTGTCGTCGCCGCCGTGACAGCAAACGGAAAGAACGGGCTGACCGGCCCTTTGGTAAAGAAGGTTGCGAGGTAATTTAGTCGATCCGGCAAGAACTCCTGATTGAGCACCGGCACTCCGAGGAAAAGGTTGATCTTGGCGCTTAAGCGCATTGCCCACAAAATCAGAAACGTCCACGCTCCGATTGAATTATCGGAATTCCAGGTTGCTCCAATGACAGCGATACCCGAAAGCACAAGTGCAATCTCGTGATAGACGATGGATCGGACGGCGAGCGCGACCCTAAGCCAGCCAGAACAGTCTTTAGCGCAGGCTTTATTGCTGGGGCCGGTAATGGCACCGGTCAAAAATGCAAATTCCTGCGTGCCCCAAACTAGGAGCGCGCAGGCAAACGCCGTATAGGCGCCAATCACCCTGGTGTCGGCGGAACTGAGCGCCAAGCCGTATAGCGACGCTGCGAATAATACTCCCGCACCGATTAGGCTCAGACGCGGCGCCCGAAGGGGCCATCCGACCAAATAGAGCACGACGCCGGTGCTGAACCACCAGACGAATAGCGCAAAAAAGGCTACGACGGCTGGGTGCGACAAGAGTGTCATCAGTATTACCAGGCTGGAGCGAGAGTTATCTGTTGGGGCAACACGTTGAGTTTGGCCGGCACCAAATAAAGCCTCGCGAAGGTCGCCGCCGCAGCAACGCCGAGACCCAAGCGCCTGACTCGGGCGGCAAGACCGCCTTGGGTCTTCGCTATCGTAATTCGTTCAGTGATCCGCCATAGCCGATCGAGGCCGGCGCGAAACGTCGGATGTTCCAGATCGAGAAGCAGGGGGAACACCTGTTGCGATATCTCCGACGTGATGCGGAATACGGTGAAATCGTACTGAGTCGGATCGACGCCGAGCGCTTTATGGAAGGCCGGGCGCATGTGATCGCGGACATACATCGTGGCAAAAACCGCAAGCAGAAAAAATTTGATCCAAAGCTTGTTGCGCCCGGCAAGCAGCGCGGGATCAGCGCGCATCAGAAGCGCAAAGGCCTCACCGTGTCGAAATTCGTCGTTGCACCACCGCTCGAACCAGCGAAAGATCGGATGGAACAGCCGGTCAGGATGACGCTCGAGCTGCCGATAGATCGTTATGTAACGCGCGTAACCGATCTTCTCGGAGAGATACGTCGCGTAGAAAATGAATTTTGGTTTAAAGTAAGTGTATTTTTTTGCGCGCGTGAGGAAACTCAGGTCGATGCCTATGCCGATCTCCTTCAAAGCCTCATTGATGAATCCGGCATGGCGGGATTCATCGCGGCTCATATATCCGAACAATTCCCGAATATCAGGATTTCTTATCTGCTTTTTGATCTCCGCATAAAGCACGCATCCGGAAAACTCTGCGGTCAGTGAGCTGACTAGAAAGTCAACGAATTCTGAGCGCAGCCCAATCGGCAATTTGTTTAGGTCGAAGTCGAATGCATCGGTGCGGCGAAAGTGCGCCTTGTTGTGGTCGGCCCGCAGCTCACCAATCATTTTGGTCCATTCCGCACGCACGAGATCAACGTTGAGTCGATCCATTGCCTCGAAGTCGGTGGTATAAAACCGCGGACTCAGGATGGTGTCGGTCTGGGCCGCTTTAGTAGTCGCGTTGGTACCACCGCCTTCAATCTGGATCATAACGTTCTCCCGTCAGAGAAACTCACTTCGTAAAGTTCTGTCAGTTCAAGATAGCCCCTGAGCCGTGCCATGATGTTGCCGAAGAGTCCGGCGCGCACGACTGTGACGCAGCGATTGCAGAGCAGACGGTCGCCGAACGCTACGTTCGTTGGGGCGTCGTGGACGATGACCGTATCTCCGGGTCGGCTCTCGAAGCCTTCGATGTCGACATAGGCGTGGAGGCTTTCTGTGGTCTGCTCGAGATCAACTGTGCAAGGCAGTTCGATCGAGCGGCGGGCGGTGATCCAGGACGGCATCATCGGGACGCACTCCGGTCATTCATGAATTGGGCAAATGCCGCTAGGTTTGTTGGGCCGAAGGAAATTAGTTCGACTCGCTCGTGGGTTGCGGAATCTTCGATCGTCAAGCGGCCGTCGCTCCAACGCGTTAGCAGAAATGGCGGCTCAGCGCCGTCGTTCTCGCGGCGGCGCTCGCGCGCAAAGCTTCGCATCACGCCGCGGACAAAACCATTTGTTCCTGGCATTAGCACCACTACGGTTCGGTTGCTTCGCGCATCATCAACGACCACGGCGCCATCGTCACGGTCGATGAAGCGGAGTTCGCGGCTTTGTAGCGGTTGCGCTTCCGGCGCGCGCGTGGCACCGACACCGCTCACCCGCGCGAAACACACGGCGCAGAGCGCAAACACGATCAAAGATCCGGCGCCGATAAGCGCTCCGAGCGGGAAACGGCGGCTCTGGTTTTGCGTCATGGTGCCCCCGCGAATCACGCCGCCTGAGCGGCAGCGGCCGCCCCGATCGAAGCCGCGTTGTCGACGATGGCGGCGCGAACTACCCCAGAATTTGCTGCGCTGACGATGGCGCGCGCGAAAATCTCCGAAACCTGACGGGCGTCAGCGACAGCGCGCAGCATGGGTTCGGCTCGAGCCGCACGCCATGGCCGGACGTGCGGCCACAGCATCAGATACGCAAGTCGGTCTTTGCCGATGATGGCGAGCGGAATATCGCCGCTGCCGTCAGGGTAGTACCGCAGCGCCACTGCGCCAACTAAGCCGAACGGAATGTTGAGCGTTATCGGCAGCGCGACACCGAACTGCATGACGAGACGTCGGGTGGTGATCGTGTACTGGGTCGTTCGGCTCGACAACAACGCCATCAAGACAAGGACGCCGCACGCCACGCTGCACGGCAGAAGCAGCCACAGCACCGAAGTGATAGACGAAAGTACGTCACCCGCCACGATGCCCGAGCCTAGGCGCCAGATGGCGAGTAGGGCAAAATAGATGGCCACCTTACGCACGTGAAACGCGCGCAGTGCTAATCCATGCCAAAGTGGCCGGCCCTGCCAGAGAATCCGTTCGCCGGCAGGAAGTCCTCTGAGCGGCGCAGGCTTTTTTTCTAAAAAGGAGGTCACAGCAGTGGCCCCATGCGTTGGGGCGTGGCGTAGAGCGTGCCTCCAGCGTAGTAGCCGACGATCCGATCCTCCTCGCGCTTCGTGACCTGATTCTGGTTCGCAAGCGCCGGCACGTCGGCAAATTGCTCGGCGGTGATCGAGCGCACCTTCACGGTCCGGCTGCTCGGCCAGACTCGGGCCATCGTCATCGGCACAAGTGCGGTTCGCGGTCCGGCGGGCGTATTGACGTCGACTTCGAGATAACGAATTAGCGATTCCGCCCGGTCAATCCATACGTCCTTCACGGCCCCGGGGCTGTGGCCGTCGGCACCAACGATCGCCATGCCGCGAGGATCGGCATCGATCGGGACAATCGAAAGGTCGCTGAGCGCACGAAGCGGCACGATAACCGGTGCGCCGTCGACTGCGTGCTCCGGCACGTCGTCGCGATCGGCATAGGACGCCGGCCCGACGCCATCTTTCATGGGATCGCCAGTCGGCTCCATAGGCGAACCGGGCCATCCCAGAAGCGGCGCCACTGGCGCGTCCCGACGATCGGCCTTCACGCTCGGCACCGTGCGGATCGAGCCGTCGGCCATCGGGAACGACTTCGAGCCGGGAAAGGCGGGAAATCCCTGCACCGTGATGCGGTCGGAGCGATCGGACTCCAGTGGATAGCCTTCGCGTTTGTCCTCGCGCCGCAGATAGAAAATGAGGCCCGCGAAGAAAATCCAGAAGGCGTAAAGAACAACCTGAGCCACGTCGATGTAGCCGGTGATGGCGCCTTTCGGCATTGGATGACCTCCACGTTTGGCTAGCCGGTGATCCCGGCCAGCCCGAATTTTGTTGAACGCCGCTGCCGATCCGCGCGCGCGTGACGCACGAGTGGACCAATCGCGATCAGGGTTGCGAACAGAAGACCGATTTCCAGGTGGTAGACGAAATTGTATCCGGTAGCCGGCATGTTGAGCGCTACGCCGAGCGCACCGTCGGTCGCTAGTCTTGACACGAGGTCGCGCAATCCGCCACCGAGCGCGACCGCTGCCCCCGCCGCCGTCGCCTGCACCGCACCCCAGGCGCCAAGCGCCAGCCCGTATTGGCCGGTGCTGGTCAAGTCCATCGCCGCCGTCAAGGTGCCGACGGCGAACAGGCCACCGCCAAAACCGATGAGCACCGTTCCGATGCGCAGTAGCAACGGCGACAGTAACGGTGCCGAGAAAATAACGCACGAGAAGGCGGCGACGCCCGCGAGCACGCCCAAGGCCGCAAGTTGATAGGGGTCGCCGCCGCGGCCGAGCAAATGCGCGGCAATGGCAAAGCCGGCCAAGATACCCATGGCAAAGAGTGCAGTGAGCACTGTGGTCTGTGCCACAGTCAGGTGCAGGATTTGGCCGCCGTAGGGCTCCAGCAAAACGTCCTGCATCGCGAAGGCTGCGGTGCCGAGGGCGACCGTCAGAAATATGCGGGTGGAACGCGATTGACGGCGCAAGTCGGCCCAGGATTCGTTGAAAGACGGGCGCGGCCGGTTCGCAGCTGTGCGCGCGGGATCGCGCGGTTCCTGCTTCCAGAGCGCAATGACATTGAGTACGGTCGTCACTAGAGCGGCGCCCTGAACGACCTGGATCAACCGGATTTCACGGAAATCGGCCAACAGTTCGCCAAACACAAAGGCGCTTGCCACCATGCCAAATAACAACATGACATAGAGAAATGCCACGACGCGCGGCCGGGATGCTTCCGGCGCTAGGTCGGTTGCAAGCGCGAGCCCAGCGGTTTGCGCGGTGTGCAAGCCCGCGCCGACGAGCAGAAAGGCAAGAGCGGCCGCGGCATCGCCGACCCAGGCCGGGCCATGCGTGTCACCTGAGAGAACGATCAGCGCGAACGGCATGATCGCAAGGCCGCCGAACTGGAGGAGCGTGCCGAACCAAATGTAGGGCACCCTTCGCCATCCGAGTGCGGAAAAGTGATTGTCTGAGCGAAACCCAATCATCGCGCGCATTGGCGCGAAGATGAGCGGCAGCGACACCATGCAGGCGACGAGCCAACTTGGGACGCCAAGCTCCACAATCATGACGCGATTTAGCGTGCCGTTCAGCAGAACGACCGCGATACCGACCGAGACTTGGAAGAGGGACAGCCGCAACAGGCGCTCGAGCGGCAGCTCGGCCGTGGCTGCGTCAGCAAAGGGCAGGAAGCGAGCGCCGAGCCGTATCCAGCTGTGAGCAAGACTGGTCGTTAAGTTTTTCATCGCCGGCACAGCTCCAGCGCTTGTGAAATGTAAAAGCCGTTCTTGACGCGTCGGACCTGTGAAACCCGCCACAGCGCCAGCCGCGGCTCTTCGGCGAGGTGGCGAATCATCCGCTGTTCGGCGATCGGCTGGATCGCCGGCGCCCTGTTGGCACGCGGGAACAGGCGTCCGACGCCATGCATTAGCGCGAGAGTCGCAGTTCGCGGCGCGAAGGTGAACAGCATGGATCGCCGCGTGCGCCACGAGAGTCCGATGATTGCCTCGACGATATCTGCGCTCGTATAGTGAATAAGCGAATCCATCGCGACAACGTAATCGAAATCGCCGAGTGCCGGCGCCAGCATGTCGCCTGATGAAAACGTAATGTGACCGGGTCCAGAGACACCTGCGGACCGCGAGCGCGCAAGATCGATCAGGGTCAGGGAGAGATCGACGGCTACGACGTTCGCGCCACGCCGCGCCGCTTCGACGGCTAAAGCGCCTGTTCCGCAGCCCGCATCAAGCAAACGGCAGCCTGCTAAATCGGCCGGCAGGCGATCCAGCAGAGTGCTGCGCATCGTGTCGCGCCCGGCCCGCACTGTGGCGCGTATCCGATTCACGGGCGCATCCGAGGTCAGGCGCTTCCAGGTTTCGACGGCGGTGCGGTCAAAATAATCCTCGATCTGGCTGCGGCGTTCGACGTAGGTGATGCTGGTCACGTGCGCCCCTATCGATCAGTCGAAGCCGAGGAGATCGAAGATGTCGCGATCTTTGAGCGGCGTGGCTGCAAGCGGCTCGGAACCGGCCCACAGCGCGGCGGCAAGGCGAAGATATTCGTTCTGTACTTTCTTGATCTCGGGCGACGACTCCATTTCGAACAGCGTCGATTTCTTGAGCCGGCTTTTGCGAAACACGTCGAGATCGGGAAACACCGCGAGCGTCTTGAGTCCGGTCTTCTCATTATATTTGTCCAGCTGGTCGGTCGCGGCACTGCGATTGGCAATGACGCCGCCGAGCCGCACCGCGTAATTGCGCGATTTGGCCTGGATCGCCGCCACAATGCGGTTCATGGCGAAAATTGAATCGAAGTCATTGGCGGCGACAATGATGCCGCGGTCGGCGTGCTGAAGCGGTGCGGCAAAGCCGCCGCAGACGACGTCGCCGAGCACGTCGAATATCACCACATCGGTGTCTTCGAGCAAATGATGCTCCTTGAGAAGCTTCACGGTCTGGCCGACAACGTAGCCGCCGCAGCCGGTGCCGGCAGGGGGCCCACCGGCCTCCACGCACATAACGCCGCCGAATCCTTCGTAAACGAAATCCTCGGGGCGCAATTCCTCGGTGTGAAAGTTCACCGCCTCCAACGTGTCGATCACAGTGGGGACAAGACGCTTGGTGAGTGTGAACGTGGAATCGTGCTTGGGATCGCAGCCAATCTGCAATACGCGCCTGCCGAGCTTGGAGAACGCCACCGACAGGTTCGATGATGTCGTGCTCTTGCCGATACCGCCCTTGCCATACACCGAGAAGACTTTCGCATTGCCGATTGTCACGTTCGGATCCATCTGGACCTGAACGCTGCCTTCGCCGTCGGCGCGGCTCTCCCGAGGGATGCCCCTGATCGCGATGTTCATGCGGCCACTCCCACGATGCCCTCGATTCGATCTTCAAGCTCTTCGCCGGCCTGGCGCAGGACGTCGAGCGTCGCTTTGTCGGGCGACCAATAGCGGCGCTCGTGTGCTTCGATGAGACGGTTGGCTACTCTGGACGACGCCTTCGGATTGAGTGCGGCAATCCGTTCGCGCATCTGCGGATCTAGCATGTAGACCCGGGTGAGTTGCTGATAGACCCAAGGCGCCACTTGCCCGGTTGTGGCCGACCAACCAAGCGTGTTGGTGACGTGCGCCTCAATCTGACGCACGCCCTCGTAACCATGGGTGAGCAGTGCCTCGTACCATTTCGGATTGAGTGCGCGGGTCCGCGTTTCCAGCGCAATCTGTTCGGCAAGCGTACGCACTGCGCCGTCACCGCGTGTCTGATCACCGATATACACCTTTGCAGCCGCGCCGCGCGCGCGCCGGACAGCGCGGCTGATACCGCCTAGCGTATCGAAATAGTGATCGACCGTGGTGACGCCGAGCTCGATCGAATCGAGGTTCTGATAGGCGACATCCACACTGGCGAGAATGTGCGCGAGCAGCTCATCTTGGCGCGAGGCTTTGCCGCTGACAGCGTAGGCAAAGCCTTTGCGCCGCACGAAGGCGTCGGCAAGCTCGTCTTCGTCCTTCCACCCGCCATGATCGACGAGATGATTGACGCTTGCACCGTATGCGCCATCGGCATTGCTGAAAACGCGTAGTGCGGCTTGCTCGAGGTTGCCGCCGTGTTCCGCCTGATAGGCGAGCGCGTGCTTGCGCAAAAAGTTCATATTGCTTGATTCGTCAGCATGGGCAGCTAGCAGGGCTGCTTCCGCCAGCAGTTTCGTCTGCAGCGGCAGGAGGTCTCGGAAGATCCCGGAGAGCGTCATGACGACATCGATTCGCGGCCGCCCGAGCCTGGCAAGGGGCACCAGCTGCGCGCCGGAAAGGCGGCCGTAGCTGTCGTGACGGGGCTCGGCGCCGATAAGCCGCAGCGCCTGTGCGATCGGGCTGCCTTCTGTCTTGAGATTGTCGGTGCCCCACAGCACCATCGCAACCGTCTCGGGAATGCCGGAACCTTCTGTCAGGTGCCGCTGCAAGAGCCGGTCGGCTTGCCGCGCGCCATCCTCGACGGCGAATGCACTTGGTATGCGGAAAGGATCGAAACCGTGGAGATTCCGGCCTGTCGGTAGCACGTCAGCGTTGCGCAGCAGATCGCCGCCAGGCACCGGCCGGATGAAACCGGCATCGAGCGCATGGACGATCGCCGGAGTTTCATGATCCTCAGCGAGCAAGGCGTCGAGCGCCGCGCGCCGGCTCGAATCAGTAACACACGCCGCATCAAGGAGATCGGCACGTTGGTCGACGCTAGGGGGTCGGCCAATGATGTGCAGACCGTGCGGGATGAGGGTGTATTCCAGTTCCAGCACTGCGACGCGCAGGCGCTCGACCTCTGCTGGCGCATCGCCGACCGACCAAGCCGGTTCCGCGACAGCGAGCTCGACAGCCGCCGCCTGAGCCTGGATCAGAGCGGCGAGCGCGGCGCGCTGCTCGGCGTCGCTGTGAGGCTCCAGCGCCCGCCAGCGGTCGAGCGACGACTTGAGGTCGGCAAGACCGCGATAGAGTCCGGCCTTGGTGACGGACGGTGTCAGGTAGGAGATGAGCGTTGCTCCGGCGCGCCGCTTGGCGAGCACGCCTTCGGAAGGATTGTTCGACGCATAGAGATAAAAATTTGGCATATCGCTGATTAGCCGGTCGGGCCAGCATTCGCCCGAAAGCCCAGCCTGCTTGCCGGGCATGAATTCCAGCGCACCGTGGGTGCCGAAATGCAGCACGGCATGCGCACCGAATTCCTCACGTATCCAGCGGTAGAAGGCTGAGAAGGCGTGTGTTGGCGCAAATCCCTTGGCGAACAAGAGCCGCATCGGGTCGCCTTCGTAGCCGAAAGCCGGCTGCACGCCGACGAACACGTTGCCAAATTGCGCGCCGAGAATGAACAGCGCGCTACCGTCGGTGTTGTGCCGGCCGGGCGCTGGACCCCATTGGCGCTCGATGTCCGGCAGCCAGCGCTCCCGCCTGACGTGATCGTCGACGGTAATGCGCGTAGCTACGTTGGCGTCGGCACCGAAGCGCGCGGCATTGCCCTCAAGGAGCCGCGCGCGCAAGGCATCGACGCTATCGGGGACATCGACGTGGTAGCCGGCCCTCTTCAGAGCACCCAGCGTGTTGTGCAGCGAGGCGTAGACCGACAGATAAGCGGCTGTGCCCGTGCTCCCCGCATTCGGCGGGAAATTGAAAAGCACGACGGCAATTTTGCGCTCGCCGCGTGCTGTAAGGCGCAATGCCACTAGGCGCGCAACCCGCGCTGCCAGCATAGCTGCGCGCTCGGGATGTGCCGACATGTCGCGGCGGCCTCCTAGCTCCGCTGTCGAACGGCCGCCGAAAGTCATCGGCCAAATCGCGCCATCGAGTTCGGGTATCGCGACCATCATGGTGGCTTCGACCGGAGTCAGTCCGCGGTCGTCCGCCTGCCATTGTTGCAAAGTCTGAAACTCGACCGGATGTGCTGCGACGTAGGGCACGTCGAGCTCGGCAAGGGTTTCCTGGGCGGCTTTGGCGTTGTTGTAGGCCGGGCCACCAACCAGGGAAAACCCAGTCAGCGAGACGACCGCGTCGACGGTGGGGCGCCTGCCCTTCATGAAGTAGCGCCGCATCGCCGGCCGGGCATCTAGTCCGCTGGCGAATGCGGGTATCACGCGCAGTCCTTTGGCTTCGAGCGCCGCAATCACGCCGTCATAGTGAGCGGTGTTTCCGGCCAGTACGTAGGAACGCATGACCAGCACCCCGATGGTGCCGCTGGTGCCATTGCGGGGCAGATGTTCAAGGCGCTCGCAGACGCGCTGTCGCGCACGCGGATGATAAAGCCCGACATCGGGATAATGCACCGGTGGCGAGGCCCGCATTCGCACGCGCAGTTGCAGGCGAGGCCCACCGGCGTAGCGTGCGACCAACATGCGCACGAGATTCGCGAAATTCTCCTCCGAGCCGGCAAGCCAGTATTGCAGGGAGAGAAGATAAGTCCTGACGTCCTGTGCCTTGCCGGGGATGAAGCGCAACAGGCGCGGCAATTGCCGCAGCATCTTCATCTGACCATGACCGCTCGATCCGCTGCCGCTACGGCTGCCGCGTAGGCGCTTGAGCCAACCGATTGCGCCGACCGTCTCGTCGGTCATGCTGAACTTGCCGAGCCGCGTGAGCCTTACTACTTCGCCGGCCGACATGCCACAGACCATTGCGTCGCAATGATCGCGGCGTGCCACCAGCGCAGGCATCACGGCGCGGATATGATCCTCAAGAAACAGCATCGTAGCAATCACGATGTGGCCACGAGCGATATCAGCGAGGCAGCGCGCCAGAGCAGCGGGATCACAGCCCCACTCATCGGCTGCGTGGACGTCGAGCTCTAGTCCCGGCAGCTCGCGGCGCAGCGCGTCTCGGGCACGAGTGGCGGCGCCGGCAATATGGCTATCCAGCGTCACAACAACGATGCGGATTGCAGTCGCGTCAGCGGCTGAAGTGCGCTTTGGCATCGTATAGTGTCTCGACAGTAATCGTGGTGACTCGTCGCTCCTGAGCGAAGCGCTCGGTATTGCGGCGCGCTTTGCCGCGGACGAAGAACGGGATCTTCGACAACTCGCGCTCGGCATCCGGCGCCCAGGCCGTCATCGGCGAGGCCGAGATCGCGGCTAGAAGATCGCGCGATTCCGGTCCCGCATCGACTGGCGAAGCTCCAAGCGAAATATGTGAGGGTGCGGTGCCGTTGAATTCGCGATCTTCTCGGAACAGGCCCAGGAGGTGTTCCTCGAGACCCATCATTAGCGGATGCACAAAGGTGTCGAAGATGACGTTGGCACCCTCAAAGCCCATCTGCGGCGAGTAACGCGCCGGAAAATCCTCAACGTGCACAGGTGCAGAAATAACCGCGCATGGAATGCTGAAGCGCTTCGCGATGTGCCTCTCCATCTGCGTACCTAGGACAAGGTCGGGCTCGAGCTCAGCAACCTTGCTTTCAACGTCGAGGTAATTGTCGGTAATGAGTGGCTCGACGTCGTAGAGCTTCGCCGCCGTTCTCAACTCGCGCGCAAACTCGCGCGAATAGGTACCGAGCGCGACAACCTTGAAGCCGAGCTCTGTCCGGGCAATCCGCGCCGCAGCGATAGCGTGTGTGGCGTCACCGAATACAAAGACGCGCTTGTCGGTTAGATACGTCGAATCGACGGAGCGCGCATACCATGGCAGGCGAGACTCCTTACCGATCAATTTCGGAACCGATTCTAAGCCTGCGATCTTGGCCACTTCGGCGACGAATTCGCGGGTAGCGGTCACCCCAATCGGAACTGTGCTTACAATCGGCTGCCGGAACGATCGTTCAAGCCATTTCGCCGCCTGCATGGCAATTTCAGGATAGAGCACGACGTTAAAATCGGCCTGGCCAAGCCTCGTCAGGTCAGAAGCGGTGGCGCCCAGCGGCGCGGAAATGTGAACGTCTACTCCGATCTCGTCGAGTAACGCGGATACCTCGGCTACATCGTCACGGTGGCGGAAGCCGAACGCAGTCGCCCCGAGCAGGTTGCAACGCGGCCTGCGGCTCGTCTCTCGCTTTGACTGTTCGAGGTCAGAGGATAACCGGCCGGATCCCGCTAGCACGCGGACCAATTGGTAGAACGTTTCAGAAGCGCCCCAATTCTCCTTGCGTTGGTAAGCCGGCAGTTCGAGTGGTACGACCGGAATAGGCAAATTGAGTGCTTGAGCGAGGCCGCCTGGGTCGTCTTGGATCAATTCGGCAGTGCACGACGCCCCGACTATCATGACGTCAGGTCGAAATCGGTCGAAAGCCCCGCGCACGGCGTTCTTGAACAATTCTGCAGTATCCCCGCCAAGATCGCGCGCCTGGAAGGTCGTGTAGGTGACAGGCGGACGCTTGTCCTGCCGCTCAATCATCGTGAATAACAGATCGGCGTAGGTGTCGCCTTGCGGCGCATGCAGCACGTAATGCGCACCGTTCATCGCAGTCGCAATCCTCATCGCGCCGATGTGGGGGGGGCCCTCGTATGTCCAGAGCGAGAGTTGCATGTTCAAGCCACCAGCAAAGTCCGGCGCACAAGCGGACGCACGAATAGCTCTGCAAGATCCGCAACCTGCTCGTAGCCATGAATGGGCGTGAAGATCAGTTCGATTGACCACTTGGTCGTGATCCCTTCTGCCTCAAGCGGATTCGCGAGACCAAGACCGCAAACCACGAGGTCAGGACGTGCGGCGCGACAGCGATCCAGTTGCCTTTCGACGTCCTGTCCCTCACTAAGGAATGTAGCGTCAGGCAAAAGCGCGAGTTCTTCGGCGAGATGCTCGCCATGCAGGTAGGGTGTACCTACCTCTACGAGCTCCATGCCGAGTTCGCGAGACAGGAATCGCGCCAGCGGCACTTCGAGCTGAGAATCCGGGAAAAGAAAAATACGTCGACCGCACAACACGTCGCGGTGTCGCGCCAGAGCGCAGATCGCCCGTTGTCGCGCCGGCGCTGTGACGGTTTCAAATCGCGACTGGTCGACTGCAAAGGTTTCGGCCGCTGCACGCAGCCAGGCGGTGGTGCCCTCGACGCCCAGCGGGAAAGGAGCGCGCAAGCGTTTCGCTCCGCGTTGTTCCAACGCCCGCGCGGTATCGGTCAGGAACGGTTGCGCGAGCAAAAAGGACGCGCGCGGACCGACTGGAGGTAGATCCGACGCGCGCCGAGATGGGAGAAAACGCGTTGGACCGATACCCAACGCGAGGCACAGGCGTTGAAGCTGGTCTTCAACGACCTCCGCAAGCGCACCGACAATCAGAAGAGACCTATCGGCGTTCGGCCTTTCTTGCGGAAGTTCCGGCACGAGCGCAGCGAGACAGGAGTCCTCACCTTGGGTGAAGGTTGTCTCGATTCCGCTACCCGAATAATTCAATACGCGTACCCGCGGCGAAAGTTTCTGCGAGAGCCGTGCGGCAGCGCGCGACAGATCAAGCTTTATGACTTCCGACGGACAGGAGCCGACCAGAAACAGGAGCTTGATGTCTGGCCGACGCCCCAGCAACTCTTGGACCACACGGTCGAGCTCGGCGTTGGCGTCGGCGAGTCCAGCGAGATCGCGTTCATCGATGATCGCCGTCGCAAACCGTGGCTCAGCGAAAATCATCACGCCTGCGGCTGACTGGATCAGATGTGCGCAAGTACGCGAGCCAACGACCAGGAAAAAAGCGTCTTGAATCTTGCGATGTAACCAAACGATACTGGTGAGCCCGCAGAAAACCTCGCGCTGTCCGCGCTCGCGTAATACCGTCCGTTCCGGCCTTGTGGCCGCCCTTGATGCGCAGAGCGTCGCAAGCGAGGTCACGGCGCCAGCCCAAGCGCGCCGAGCGCAGTCGCACGCGGTTGGCGACGTGCTGCGCGCAGCTTTAGCAGGAATTGTGTGGCGTTGACCGCGTAGGCCGCGTAGGCCGCAAGTGCAACCAGCATCAGACGGCGCGACGCCAATGCATTAGAAGCCAGGGCAACAAGATAGAGCGTATGCAACGCCAGTACGAGAATGCTGAAAACGTCTTCCCAGAGAAACGGTCGCGCGAAAAGATAGCGACCAAAGACCTCACGCTCCCAGATCGATCCGGTGATCATGATGGCGTAGAGCGTGATCGTCTTGATCACGACCGAAGCCGTCGCCAACGCCAAGCCTGTTCCCCAGACGAGATAGCGCAGCACCAAAACGAGGCTGACAAGAAAAATTACGAATTGAATCGGTGCCAATACAGCCTGAACAATGGTCCACGGCGAGGCATCGCGGCGCAGA
>Ga0187783_10001493_pt1 | contig 17293 bp, 11 predicted proteins | sample 1015_SJ02_MP02_2_FD_132471 | JGI IMG/M metagenome (GOLD analysis project Ga0187783, IMG submission 132471) | Tropical peat soil microbial communities from peatlands in Department of Meta, Colombia - 1015_SJ02_MP02_20_MG | ecosystem: Environmental > Terrestrial > Soil > Wetlands > Peat | place...
CGCCGGGTCCGCGTACGCCAGCCGGCCGGTCCACAGCGCCAGCTGCCCGGCCTCGGCGGCCGGGCGGGATAGGTAGCCCCGGGTGTCGGTCACCATGGTGTCCCAGATGCGGGCCACGGCCAGCCAGGCGCGGCGGCTGCCGGCGGCGTGGCCGGCGGCGGCGTCCAGGCCCGGAGCCAGGGCGTGGTAGCCGAGCTGACGGGCCCGCTCGGCGAGGGTCCGGTACACGGTTTCGGTGTTGAAGCTGACCACGACGTAGCTGGCCGCGGCGTGGCGCATCGAGTCTGCGGTCAGGTCCGGCGACCATGCCGCCCGGCCGGCCAGGTCCCGGCGGGCCTGGTTAGCACGCTGCGCGGTGGCGATGATGCCCGCGCACAGCTCGCGGACGGTCGCCTGCGGCGGCGGCAGCTGTACCGAGGGCGTGAGGTTGACCGGGATGGCCTCCAGCAGCCGACGATGCTCCAGTGTCACCGGTGCCTGCCACTGGGCCGCCTGGACGACCGCGTCGAGTTCCCGGAGCTGCCCGGCAGTGCCGCGCAGACGCTGCCAGGCCGCGATGGTCTCCGCGTCCGGGCTGCCGGCCAGCGGCAGCCCGGACAGCTGTCCGGCGATCGCCCGGGCGTGATCGGCCAGCCCGGCCAGCAAGGCCCGGTTCAGCGGCGCCGAGCCGATCACCGGCGCCCAGTCCGACAGGGCCCGCCGCTCGCCGTCAGGAGTGGTGGCCAGGTGGGTGTGCAGCAGGTCCCGCCCGTAGGTCAGCGCGGCCGCGTAGCCGTCCAGGCGCGCGGCCAGCGACCCGGCCGGGAGCACCGGCGTCCGGGCTGTCTCCTGCCGCAGCGCTCCGGTCATCAGGGTGGTCGCGGTCCGGGCCCGTGCGATGGCGTGCGCCCACGAGCCGTCCCGCACCCCGGTCCGGGCAGCGGCGATATCGCCGAGGTACCGGCGCATCACCATGACCGCCCGCAGGCTCGCAACAGTGACGTGCCGGACCTGCTCGGCCCCGGCCGGCGGATCCGGGTACGGCGGCGGCGACGCCAGCCGAGCGGCCTGCCGCCAGAAGTCACCGAACACCGCCGGGGCTGAGGCCTGGCCCAGGCGGTCGTCCGCGGCCATGATCAGCCCGGTGGTGCGAGCAGCTCGTGCATACGGGCCGCAAGTGCAGCCGCGGCCTCGCAGGCCGGACCGCCACCTGCCGCTGCTGCCTCCCGCAGGCGGGCCACCAGCGCGCGGCTGAGCCAGGCGACCCGATCAGCCACCTCGACCGCCGCAGATGACGTCATGGTCCCGATAAGCGGGGAGCCCGGGCCGGGAAATGACCTGGCAGCAGCCACCGCGTCGCGGCCGTCGGCGGCGGCCGCCGCGGCCAGCACGAACGCGGGCAGCAGCGGCCCGGCATGGTCCTCAGCGCCGCGTAGCGCCTGCAGCGCACAGTCGAAAGCGCCGTACGCAGCGGCAAGCAGAGCGGAAAGGTCCTCGGCCCGCAGCACGGAACCGACGGCCTCCGACAGGTCATCAGAACTGGGCGTAACGCCTCCCTGGAACAGTCCGCCTCACCCCCGCCATGATTGCGAAGGCGGGAGCTAGGGTACCGAAGCCGCCCGACGCCACCGGCGCGGAAACGGGCTGTCTGAGACAGGTCGGCGGTGAGCCTGGATGCCGTGCTCGTCGGCGAGAGCCTGGTCATCGAGAAGGATCCGCGCAGCGCCGTCGCCGACCTAGTGACCGTAGGCTCGCATCCCGCGCTGCGAGGCGAGCGCAGGTGATCGCGACGGACCCAGCCGATATCGCTCTGGTTTCCGACACGTCCGGCATTTCCCGGCGGCCGGAACGGCATACGCAGGGGGTTCGCCTCGAAGTGCTCATGGCCGCCCTGCACGAGCTCACCGCCACCCACGAGCAGGCAAGGAACGACCAGGCGTTCACTGCCGAACTCGACGGCCTGCTCAACAGCTACGCCGGGCGGACTCCGCGGCCTCACTCAGCCGCCCCGCAGGTACGTGACCGTGCCGAGCTGATCACGCTGCTGCGCGAGCAGAGCGTGGAGCTGTCGGCCTCCCAGGTGGATCGCCTGGTCACCAACAAGCCAGAGCGCCTGTCGATGTAGGGACTCATCACACTGTGCGGCATCCTGGGTTGCACACCGGCCGACCTGATCGACGCCTGTCGACCGCAAGACCGCGGGCGAGCCTGCCGCTGCGGTGGTGGGAGCTCAAACCCGCCCGCGGCGGGAACGGGCCTGCATCCTGGACGAGGAATAACACCCCGCCATGCCTCGTTCACGCCACAGAGACCCTGTCAGGGCCCAGTGATAACTTGAGACTTGCGACACGGCACAACGTGCTTGCCTTACCTCGAAGCACCGTCTTCGGGGGCGGCAACGCCGGCCGACCTGGCCGGTACGCCTTGAGGGAAACACCGAAGGTCGCTGCCGCCTTCCGCAGCGCCAAGGCTTGCCTTGGACACCCGGGAGGGGGATCGCGAAGGGCACTCGCCCCGAGCTCCCCAGCATTATTGGCTGAGCTCGTGAGGAGCGAGATGAACGCGATTTCCCTTGTCGACGAGTCCCGCCTCGTCGCCCTGGTGAGTGACACCACCACCGCGTCCCGCCGGTGGGCCGAGCGCGCCGCCTGCGCTGATCTTCCGTCCGGCATCGATGCCTATTTCCCCGACGACGGCGAGCTGCCGCCGGTCGGCGCTCTGGCCCGATGCCGGTCCTGCCCTGTAGCCACGGATTGCCTGGCGACCGCGCTCATCCATGAGTCCCAATCGGGCTACCGCTTCGGCTGGTGGGGCGGTGTCGGGCCCGATGGACGTGAGGAGCTCGCCCAGCGCCTCGGCATCGAGACCATGCCCGTCGAGCTGGACATCCGCGGCCCCGCGGATCTCGCCCGGCTCCTGCGGTCCCAGAACCTCACTATCCCCTCGATCGCCGCCAAGCTCGGTTGCACCGAACGCACCGTCTACCGCTACCTCGCCAACTCGGCGGCCTGAGCCAAGGAGCGCAGCATGTCCAAGACCATCGACGAAACCCTTCTTCCCCGACCTCCCCAGCTGCTGGACGTTCCCGCCCTGGCCCCCGCCACCCGGCGGGCGGCCGAGCGGCTCCAGGAGCAATTCAGCCTCTCGTCCGAGGCAGCTGAGGCCTTCGCGGCAGCCGTCGTCGATCCCGCCGAGATCCGCAAGGCGGCCGACAATCCCGAACAGCTGTACGTTCCGGGCGGGACGCTTTACGGCCTACGCACTCGGGTGTGGACCCGCCGGGTCATGCCCGACCCGCGCAACCCACGGGTCGGGCCCGCCCGCCGGCACCCCGTCGCCGTCCCGCCCGGATCCACCGAGGAGTCGCACTTCCGGCCCATCCCCGAACCGGACCCCGCGCCCGACGGTCGGCCGGAGCTCGGGCTCGCCATCGAGAGCCGCGAGCACCTGACGTGGGCATCGGTGATCGCCAAGAAATACATTCTCAAGGACAACGACTGGCGCCTGTCGATCCGCAATCAGGGCGTCATGACCGAGGTCTGGCTGTCGGCGGTCACGCTCGTGCACGGCGACGGCACGGCCGCCGTGACCGTACCGGTGACCTCCGAGGGCAGCAGCCGGATCGTGGCGTGCCACGACATCCTCGACATCCGCTCGGCGGACGTGCCCTACTCGCGCGACGACCGCGCGCTGCGCTCGATCGTGCGATCGCTCAACGAGGCGGTCACCAACGGCCCCACTGCCGAACAGGCTGAAGCGCTGCGCTGCGAGACCGTCCCCGCGCTGCTGCTGGTGGGCTTCGAGCCCCACCTCGGTTCCACAGCGACCTTCGCCACCGCGGTGCGGTCCCTCGTCGCCCTGCGCCATGTCGAGCCTCCCAGGCCGTGGAACGAAGCGGCGAAGATGGGCTCGATCGCCGACGCTGTGCTCGAGGCGCTCACCGACCAGGGGCTGCTGCGCCCCGAGGAGGAGCTCTGGCTTCTCGGCGCCCTGACCCCCGAAGAGGCCGAGGCCAAGGGCTTCTCGGCCGATCCGGCCGTACGCGCCGCCCGCATCGTCCGGCTTCTTACTGACACCGACCCTACGGTCCACCAGACGATCCGCATCGCCATCACCGGACAGACGACCAAGCAGCGGATCACCAACAAGTTCAAGCTCGAGGTTGCGGCCGCCCTGATCCTGCGGGCCGTGAGCGGGGCGGAGGAAGGCCAGAAGGTCTCCGACATCTATCGCGCACTGCAGACCGGCTTCGCCGACGTCCTCGCGTCCGAGCCATGGCAGGCGACCTACCGGGCCACCGGCGACATCGTCGCCGAGGCGCTGCGAGAGGTCGGGCGAGATGCGGGGACCGGGCCCGCGTCGCTCGAGCTCGCCGCCCGTGCAGCCTTCCCGCTCGTCGTCAGCCGCCAGCTGTTCCCCGACCGCGGCACGAAGGACAACGACCAAGTCGACCGGCGGCAGCCCGGGACGGTCATCGACCGGATGCGGACCAACGAGTGGGGCATCCGTCAGCTTGGCCAGGCCATTACCGATCACGCCGCCGGTCGCAGAATCCGCGCCGTGTCACCGGCAGGCGAGCCTATTCCGCTCGACAACGGCGATGGCGAGCAGATCGTCACCGACAACTGGCTCCGTCAGACCTTCCCCCCACCAGGCCGGCCCGTCGCGCCGGCCGCCCCCGACACGGCCCACGAACGTTACCTCGACGCCATGGCCAAGCTCGGCGAGACGATGGACGCCATTGACCGCGCCGTCCGCCGACTGCTCACCGTCGAGGGCGTCGACGGCCGACCTCTCATCCAGACCGAAGGCGTCGACCCGGCCGACGCCGACGCCTGGCTGGAGGACGTGATGAAGCTGATGCAGCTCATCCCAGTGTGGCGCAACACCCACATGTCGCGCTACGGAGCCAGCACCTGGCCGGCGACGGGCTGGGACGCGCCCGGGGACGACGGCACCGACCTCGATCAGGAGGATGCCGACAACGAGGCTGGCAGCTGGGATTACGAGGAGACGCGGTGATTCACCCAACCCTCGTTCGGCCGCCCTCCTACCCTGATGAGGTGGCCGATGACCTGCACCGGTGGCCCGACGCGGGGCACGCGCTGCTCGCGGAGCTCGCCGCCGCCCGTGGCCGCACCGCTCTCATCGCCGCCACCCCCTTCGCCGCAGACGGGCTGGTCGAGCGGCTACGAGACGACCTCGACCTCACCGTCGTGTCCCTCGGCCAGGCCCTTGCCGATCGGAAGGAACCCCCCACAGGCGACGAGATCGCCCTCGCGTCCGCCAACGCCACGGTGATTACCGACATCGACCTCCTGTTCTGGCCGACCTCGCCCGCCCGCGCGCTGCCGATCCTGACCGCACACGCCCGGCACCGGCCCACGATCGCCGTGTGGCCGGGCCAGATATCCAGCGGCCGCGCGACCTACAGCGCGCTCGGCCGCCCCGACCATCAGGACTTCGCTGTCCGGGACGTCATCATCCTCCGCCCCCGCACTACCAGATTCCCCGACGAGGTCCCGTTCAGCATCGAGAGGATCCTCCCATGAAGTACGCCGATCTGCTCCAGCCCGCAGAACCGCTCGAGACTGTCAAGCAGATCCGGGAGTCCGCCACGCTCGAGAACGCCACGCGCGACGTCGAAACATTCGTGATCTCCGATCGCATGGCCGATCAGCTCAGCAAGATCATCATCCCGGCTCTTCGTTACGACGCGGTCGGGGCCACCAAGAAGAAGGGCATCTTCATCGTGGCCACCTACGGCACCGGCAAGACCCATCTCATGTCGGTCATCGCCGGCGTCGCGGAGCACGCCTCGCTGCGCGACAGGCTCCGGCATCCGGGCGTCGCTGAGGCGGCCGAGGCCATCGCCGGAAGGTTCAAGGTCATCCGGTTCGATATCGGCGCCACCAGCCTGCCCCTCCGGGAGATCGTCTCCACCGAGATCCAGCGCGGGCTCGCCCACCTAGGCGTCAACTACACGTTCCCCGACTGGTCCACCGTGACCAATTCCAAGGATGCCTTCGCGGACATGATGGCGGCCTTCGAGGCCTTCTACCCGGATGAGGGCCTGCTGTTCGTCCTGGACGAGCTACTCGACTACCTCCGCGGCCGCAAGGATGGGGAGCTCATCTACGACCTCGCATTCCTCCGGGAGATCGGCGAGATCGCCGCCTCCACCCGGTTTCGGCTCATCGCGGGTCTCCAGGAAGCCATCTTCGACAACCCTCGGTTCGCCGGGGTTGCCGACGCAATCCGCCGAGTCCGTGACCGCTTCGAACAGGTACGGATTGCCAAGGAGGACGTCGCGTTCGTCGCGGAACGCCGCCTGCTCAACAAGGACGCCACCCAGCGAGCCAAGATCGCCGAGCACCTCCTGGCGTTTGCTCCGCTGTATGAGGGCATGGCCGAGCGCATCGACGAGTTCGTCGCGCTCTTCCCGGTGCACCCCGACTACCTGCGCACCTTCAACGACATGCGGATAATCGAGAAACGCGAGGTGCTTCGCACCGTCGAGTACGAGGTCGCCCAGCTACGCGATACCGAGGTGCCGGGCGATCATCCCGGCCTGATCTGCGCTGATAGCTACCGCGCCCGTCTCGCCGATGACCCCTCGGCCCGCACGATCCCCGAGGTGCAGCTCGTCCTCGAGAAAAGCGACGTGCTGCGGAGCAAGGTGGCCAGCGCCTTGCCCGAGAAGCAGTACGTCGACACGGCGCTGCGTATCATAGACGGCCTGACCATTCACCGGCTCACCACTGATGACGTGAACCGGCCAATCGGCATGACCCCCGAGATGCTGCGCGACGAGCTCTGCCTGCTTCCTCCGAACCTCCCCGAGCGCGACGCCCTGTTCCTCAAGACCACCGTGGACGCCATCGTCCGCAAGATCCTCACTGCGGTGAGCGGCCAGTTCCTCTCCATCGACCCTGAGAACGGCCAGATCTACCTCGACGTCACCAAGGACATCGACTACGACCAGCAGATCGAGCGGCGGGCCGAGACGCTCGACGAGAAAGAGCTTGACCGAGCCTACTACCTTGCCATGGAGCAGGTCCTCGGCGTCAGTGACGACCCGTACGTCGCCGGCTTCCGCATCTGGCAGTACGACCTTGCCTGGGCTGCGGCCAACGCCGATCGCCGGGGCTACCTATTCATGGGCGCGCCCAACGAGCGCTCGACTGCGCAGCCGCCGCGGGACTTTTACATCTACTTCATCCAGCCCTACGACCCACCCCGCTTCACGGACGAGGAGAAGCCCGACGAGGTCTTCGTCCACCTGGCCAACCCCGCCGAGGGGTTCACTGTCGCGTTGCGCCGCTACGCCGGGGCGACAGCCAAGGCCAAGGAGTCCACCGCGACCCACCGCCCCGTCTATGAGGACAAGGCCCGGCGGGCGCTACAGGAGATGGTGGCGTGGCTGCGAGCGAACATGGCCACTGCCATGACCGTTACCTACCGCGGCGACACGAAGCCGCTCGGCGCCTGGCTGGCCACCGTTCCTGGAGAGCGCTCCAAGGTCCAGGAACAGATCAACGCCGTCGCGTCGACCGCCCTGAACGACCACTTCGCCAGCCGCTACCCCGGCTACCCCCGCTTCTCGCGGCGCATTACCCCTTCCACCCTCGAAGCCGACGTCCGGGTCTCCCTCACCCAGATCGCCACTCGCCGGCCAACAGCTGCCGGCACCGCTATCCTCGAAGCCCTCAAGCTGCTGGCCATGGACGGCACCGACCTGCGATCCGACGGCAGCTACGCCGCCGAGCTGATCGCCAAGCTGGACGCGGCCGGTGGGAAGGTCCTCAATCGCAGCGACCTGCTCCAGCCCCTCGACCCCGGTGTGCCTGCATGGGGTCCGTGGCACCTGGAGCCGGTCTGGCTCGTGGTGGTCGCTGCGGCGCTGTGCCAGCAGGGCAAGCTCGAGATCAGCATCGACGGGCAGCACATCGACGCTCTCGGGCTCGACCGGCTCACCCGCTACGGGCCCGACCAGCTCGCCGCCTTCGACCATCTCGCTCCACCCAAGACGCTGCCCATCACCCGGCTCCGTTCCGTCGCCGCTCTCCTCGATATCGCCCCTGGCGCTGTCAAGGACGCCGGCGCGGACGAGAAGCTCGCCATCGAGATCGTGACCAAGACTCACGAACTGTTGCGCCGCGCCGACACAGCGCTGCGCGCCGTGGCTGATCGCGTCGAGCTGTGGGGCGAGCCTCTCTTCGACCTCGTCGACGAGCGGGCCCAGCGGCTTGAGCATCTTAAGGGGCTTCTCGGCAACCTTAAGGTCCGGGACACCGCCGGAAAGCTCAACAGCCTCAAGCTGGACGATGGCACGATCAGTGAGGCCAAGGAGGGTAAGGATGAGCTCACCCACATAGAGGAGGTACTCGTCGGCCGCGACAAGCTCACCGCGGTCGCCGACTACCTCCGTGAGGCCGTCGGCGTCTTCAGCGCCGGCGTCGACGAATCCAAGGACGCACTCGGTCTGCGCACCGAGATGACCGACCTGCTCAGAGCAGGCAGTCCGATCGACCCCGCCCGAGTCGTCGCGCTGCGCAACGACGCCGAGGAGCTCCGTCGCCGCTTCGCCGACCTCGCCTCACGGGCCTACCGGCACGACCACGTCGACGCAGCCGGCGACGCCCGCAAGCGCCAGCTCCTCGAAGGCCCCATCGCCGTGCTCGACTCACTGCAGGCCGTGTCGATCCTTGCGCCCGGACCGCTCGCCCAGCTCCGCACCGACCTCGTCGAGATCCGCTCGCTCTTCGAGATCGACGAGACCGCCCTCAAGAGCTCGGTCCTGCTACCCGGTCACACCCCGCCCCGTCCGATCGACGGACCATCGGCCAGCGCCCGCCTCGAGGACTGCGAACGCCGGGCCGGTGACCTCCTGTCGTCGTGGACCGACACCCTGGTCGACAGCCTGAACGAGAAGGAAATGGCCGAGCAGATCGGCTACGTCAGCGATCCCACGGCACGGGCCGAAATCGAGGCGCTGGCGAAGAGGCGGATGCTGCCCGACCGCATCGACAGCGCCTTCATCGACGCCCTCAACCAGGTCTTCACTCGGGTTGACATCCGTCACGTCTCACCTGGCGAGCTCACCGCCGCCCTGTTCCCCGCTACCTCGCCTGCTACCGCTGACCAGCTCCGAGAACGGCTCGATGTCCTCATCGACACGCTCACATCGGGCGCAGCCCCTGACCGGGTGCGCTTCCTTCCGAGAGGAGACAACGACTCGTGACCGACTTGCCCGCCGAGCCGACGGAATGGGACATCGCGGAACAGCGGCGCCGCCTCGCCGAGCAGCTTGCCGAACTCCGCGAGCTTCCCGGTGCGCCCATCGGCGACGACGCTGACATCCTCGGCATGTCGCTGCCGCCGTACTACACGGCCTTCCCGAGCCCTGACCTGACCGGTTGGCTCGAGGCGACCAAGCCGGGCGGGTACGACGAGCGCGACTATGTCGACCCCGGGCCTTTCACCACCGACGTTTCGGAGGGCAAGTCCAACCCGTTTTACAAGGCCCACTCGTACCCCACCAAGGTGCCGCACCCGGCCATCATGCGGTTCCTCCTGCACTACACCCAGCCAGGCGATGTGGTTCTCGACGGGTTCTGCGGCACCGGGATGACCGGCGTCGCCGCCCAAGCCTGCGGCATGCCACCCAACGATCTGCGGCGGAAGATCGAGGCAGACATGGGCAAGGTACGCTGGGGATCCCGCCGGGCCATCCTCTCCGATCTGTCACCGGCAGCCACGTTCATCGCCTCGGGGGTGAACCTTCCGGTTGACGCCGAGGCGTTCGACCGCCGCTCCGCCGAGATCCTCGACCAGTTCGAGGCCGAGTGGGGCTGGATGTATAAGACCACCGACGAGCGCGGCCGCGAGCGTACCATCGACTACACGGTGTGGTCGGAGGTCTTCACCTGTCCGTCCTGCGCCGGCCCGATCATCTTCTACGAGGCCGCGTTTAACCCGCGAACCGGCAAGGTGAGCGACATCTTCCGCTGTCCGTCCTGCGGCAAGGAACTCAACAAAGACCGGGTCGAGCGACGGAAGTCCACGATCCGCACCCTTGCTGGCGATGAGATGGATCGCATTGAGCTGCGCCCGGTGGCGGTACAGGCGACAGGTGCGCCGACATTGAAGCCCGTCGACGAGGCCGACCGCGCAGTGCTCAGGCGAGTCGCCTCAGCAACGCTACCCGGCCCCGTGCCGACCGACGCCCTGCCCATCGATCGCATGGTCCACGGATCGAGGTTGGCCCCGAAAGGATTCACCCATGTCCATCACTTGTGGGGAGACCGCGCGCTACTTAGCCTCTCGGCGCTTTGGATGCTTGTCTCCGCCGAACAGGATCCGCTGCTTCGGAACGCACTGTTTTTCTGGATCGAGCAGGGCCTCTGGGGTTTGTCATGGATGAACCGACACAAGCCACTACAATATGGGCGGCTTGGGGGCTCGGCAGTGAACAACTACATGTCGGGCGTGTACTACATCCCGTCGCTCGGCGCGGAGTGCTCGGTCCGCTACAACCTAGAAGGAAGCAGCGCGGCCCGGGGCAAGCGCAAGTCGCTCGTCAAGACATGGCACGCGTCGCCGTCACAGGTCGGCAACGTCGCCATCTCAACGGCTTCATCCACCCGCTTGGCCCTCGCCGACGCGTCCGTCGACTACGTCTTCGTCGACCCTCCGTTCGGGGAGAACATCCCGTACTCGGATCTCGCGATCCCCGTCGAGTCCTGGCACCGCGTCCTCACGAGCACCGGTGAGGAAGCGGTCATGGCCCGCGCGGCGCGGTTCGTCCGCACGCTCGCCGAGTACGGCGAACTGATGGAGTGTTGCTTCACGGAGTTCCACCGAGTCCTGAAGCCGGGCCGCTGGATGACAGTCGAGTTCTCGAACTCGTCGAACGAGGTATGGCTCACTATCCAGCACGCGCTGGCCAAGGCGGGGTTCGTCGTCGCCGATACGCGGATCATCGATAAGGAGAACCTCTCGTACCGTCAGGTTACGGCGACCAACGCGGTGAAGCGCGACCTAGTTATTTCGGCGTACAAGCCAGTCGGCGAGCTAACGGAGCGCACCGGGCCCGGGGCGGCCACACCGGAGACAGCGTGGGCGTTCGTGCGCGAGCACCTGCGCCACCTGCCGGTGACGGTGGAGCAGGACCCGAACGGCGAGTTGCGGGTGATCCGGGAGCGGCTGCCAGATCGGCTGTATGACCGGATGGAAGCGTTCCACCTCACCCGGAACCTGGCCATCCCGGTCACCGCGGCGGAGTTCTACGATGGGCTGTCCCAGCGGTTCCCCGAGCGCGACGGAATGCACTTCCTCGACGAGCAGGTCGAGGCCTACGAGCGGCAGCGCATGACGATCAAGGACCTGAAGGCAGCGCAACTCTTCATCACTGATGAGGAGTCGGCGATCCAGTGGCTCCGCCAGTTCCTCAAGAGTCGGCGCTCGCCCCAGCCCTACGCCGCGATCCAGCCGGAGTTCTTCCGCGAAGTGCAGGCGGGTCTACCGGACTGGGAGGAGCCACCCGATCTGAAGGTGCTCCTGGAGCGGTCGTGTCTGCAAGACGATCAGGGCCAGTGGTACGTGCCGGACCCGAAGAAGGAGGCCGACCTCGAGAAGCTGCGCAAGCGAGAGCGGCTCAAGGAATTCGCCACCTACGCAGTTGGCAAGGGCCCGCTCAGGCATTTCAGCCTCTCGGCAGTGCGGGCCGGGTTCTCCGACGCATGGGAGCGCCGCGAATTCGCCTCGATCGTGACTGTCGGCAAGCGGCTTCCCGCGGACGCGTTCGCCCAGGACGAGCGGCTCCTCTTCTATCTCGACAATGCCGAGCAACTCGCAGGCTAAGGTGGAACCCGCCTGGTGGCCTGCTCTTGGCGAGGCCGTGATGGTCCTGGCCACCGAGGAACTCTGGGGCCGATCTATCGCCACTGTCGCCGTGCCCTCCACGAGTCGGGTCGAACGTATCGCCAGCACCGAGCTTCAGCCCCTCGCTAGCCGCCAGTGGACTACCGAGGAGGTCGCATGGCGAGCCGCGACCGGCCTGGCCTGGCGGTCAATGGCCGACGGCGAGCCGCTGGCCGTCGCCGAGGGTGGCATTGAACCCCTACCCCACCAGCTCGCCGTGCTTGACCGCGCCCTGGCGACAGACCCCCTGCGCCTGCTGCTAGCGGACGAGGTCGGACTGGGCAAGACCATCGAAGCCGGGCTCGTCATCACCGAGCTGAAGGCACGAGGCCTCATCCGACGGGTCCTTGTCGTCGCGCCCAAAGGCGTCCAGCTTCAGTGGATCGCGGAGATGGCCGACCGGTTCAACGAGGAGTTCGTCCTCGTAGGCGTCGGCGGGATTCCCGTCGACGCGGGAGTCGATCCCTGGCGGGCGTTCGACCAAGTGGTCTGCTCAGTCGACGCCGTGAAGCCGATTCGGAGCCGCGCCGGTTGGGGTCCCGAGCGCGTCGCCGCACACAACGATCAGCGTGTCCACGCCATCGTCGATGCGGGCTGGGACCTTATCGTCATCGACGAAGCCCATCACGTCGCCGGATCGAGCGAGGACGTCGCTCGGCACCAGCTGGGCCGGCTGCTCGCGGCGGCGACGCCTCGGCTGCTCTTGCTGTCCGCCACGCCGCACTCCGGAAAGTCCGACGCCTTCGCGCGCCTGCTCGCGTTGCTCGACGACGCTTTCCTCCATGGCCGGCCCATTGACCGAGCCAGCGTCGGGCCGCTCGTCGTGCGCACCGAGAAGCGACACGCCACCGACAACGACAGGCGGCCTCTCTTCCGACCTCGAACGACAATTCTCTCCACCGTTCCCTACGGCGGCCGGACCGTCGAACGTTCGCTGTACGAGGCCGTCACCGACTACGTGCGCCATGGGTACCGGCGTGCGCAGGCCGAGCACCGCCCGGCCGTGGGGTTTCTGGTCCTGCTCATGCAGCGCCTCGTCTCCTCCAGCACGGCGGCTATCCTCGCCGCGCTCGAGCGGCGCCTCATCGCCGTCACCGCCGAGGGCCAGCAACTCCGCCTCTTCTCCGGGCGGGCCAGCGAATGGGGCGATCTGACCGGCGAAGAACAGCTCGCCGCCCTGGCCGACGCCCAGGGAGCGGCCTGGGGCGACGAGCGCGCCGAGGTCGAGCTGCTCATCGACCTCGCACGCAAATCGAGCGGGTCGGGCATCGACGCCAAAGCTAGGTACCTGCTTGACCTGCTCGGTCAGATCGCCCGAGCGGAAGGCGATCCATCGGCCAAGGCGGTGGTGTTCACCGAGTTCGTGCCCACCCAGGAGATGCTCCTCGACATACTGGCTGGTGCCGGCATCACCGCGGTCGCCATCAACGGATCGATGTCGATCGGCGAACGGCGCGACGCGCAGGACGCGTTCCGCGCCGACGCACGTGTGCTCGTATCGACCGACGCGGGCGGCGAGGGCGTGAACCTGCAATTCGCCCACGTGGTGGTCAACTACGACTTGCCGTGGAGCCCGACGCGCATTGAGCAGCGCATCGGACGGGTGGACCGGATTGGCCAGGCCCAAGACGTCACCGCTCACAACATCGTGCTGGAGTCGTCAATCGACGCCCATGTTCTGGCCGTCCTGCAGGACAAGCTGGCGGTAATCCTCGCGGAGCTCGGCGTCGACAAGACGGGCGACGTGCTCGCCAGCATCGAAAGCCACGTCGATGACCTGTACACCACCGCGCTCCTCGACCCCGACCGACTGCCGAGGGCAGCAGATGCTATGGCCAATGACGCCAGGGCCGAGGTCGAAGAGACCGAACCGCTGCGGCACGCGATGGGTCACAGCCCCGCCCCCGCGCGACGCGCGACACCGACCACCCTGCGCCGCTGGCTAGACCTTGGCGCTCGCGCGGGCGAACAGCTGCGTGCCTCGGGTCGTCGGGCCAACGGCAACCTCCCTGACGTGGTGGCCGGGGAACCGGTCCCAGTAGTGAAAGGCTCCGTAGCCGGCTGGTGGACGATGTGGGAAATCCGCTGCGGTGCCGAGCGGACGGCGGCAGCGCTGTTCATCACCGACACAGGAGCCGTCCGGCCCGACCTCGCCGATCGAACCTGGACCGCACTGGCGAGCGGCATCCAGGTCGGGCTAACCCGCCCGCTCAGCGTCGTCGAGCTGGACCGGCTGCGGTCACTAGCGGCGGATCATGAATATCGCGACTCGCGCCGGACAGTTCCATCGCTCTCGCTCCGACTTGCGGTTCGCGTCGAACCATGAACAAGTGGGTGGTCAGCCAGCTCGCTTCGATCCGCGACGTCAGTAGGGGCGTCGTTGTCGTCCTCGACCAGGATAGGCTCGTCGATCCCGGCGTGCTCAACGGCCAAGTGCACGCCGTCGAGGACTGGTGGACGCTGCGTGCCGTCTATGAGCGATACGGCCGACGGCGCGACAACGAGCTTCCGCCGCTCGTGCTCATCGTCCATGGGACGCTCGCCACCGAAGCTTTGCCATGGGACATCGAGCAGTCAAGTGCGCGAACGGTCGTCGTGAGGTTGCCCGGGCCGCCCGAGGTCAGGGCGAGTCTGCGAGAGCTGGACGGGGACGAAGTGGACCGGGCCGCCCCTGCCGTCGCCGCGTCACCCAGCCAGCCCGAGGCCGCGCTCCTGTGGTCCCTCACCGGCGTGCACATCCACGGTGCGGCGCTATCCACCGCAGACCAGCTGCGGGTCGCAGCGAGGCTGGCCCTGCGAGTTCGACCATCGCTCGCGACCGCTGCGTTGGCGCGGCGATGGATCAGCGAGCCGGTCGCACTTGGCCTGCTCGCCATCCCGCCGGACTGCCGTCGCCTACAGCAGGCTTGGGACGCCTTCGTCGCCGGTCACGACCACACGTGGGGCGCCACATTCGCACAGGCAAAGCCGGAGATCGGCGCGCTCTTCAGCGCCGGATTCCTCGAGCCCGCCGTCACGCAGACGGCTCCCGCCGGTTGGCCGCACATCGGCGTCCGGCGGCCTTCGAACGAGGAGCGCGCGCACGCGTTGCTCGATGCTGCGCCTCTCCACGTGCCTGAGGATGCGGTCGGCTGGCGCACTGTGGCCGAGTGGTGGGGTGACTTGCGTCGGCTAGTTGCCTCTGGCCCGGCCGAGCTCAGAGACGCCGCATGGAGCCGGTGGAGCGAGCTTGACTCCGCCTTTTTGCCGTGGCTACGCGACCGGTACGGCACGCTGCTGTCGAGCTCGGCCCCATGGCCATCCGCCGTGTATCGCATCGCACCCTTCCTCGCACGCCGACTGCGCGGCAAGGCGGCCGAACGCGTGCTGCTCGTCGTGCTCGACGGGCTCGGCCACGCGCAGTGGGCGCACCTCCGTGAGCGTCTAGAGTTCAACGTGCTGGAAGCTGGCTCGACGTTTGCCCTCGTACCGACCTATACGACGGTATCGAGACAGGCGATCTTTGCCGGTGATCTCCCCGCCTCGTCGCCGAGCACGCTGTGGAGTACCCACCCCGAGGCGCGGCGCTGGAGGGAACACTGGGCGGCGGAAGGCTTCAATGTCAGAGGGGTGGCTTACCATCGGGTCGAAGGTCGCCTACCGCATGATCATCTGGGATTCGGCGACGCTTCCGTCATCGGAATCGTCATCAAGATGGTGGATGATCTCATGCACACTTCGGAAATTTTCGGCGATGCACAGCTGATGGCCAACCTCGACGTCTGGGTGGCCAACGGCTTCCTCGTCGATCTAGTCGCTCGCGCCACCGCCGAGGGGATCGAGACCTGGATCACCGCCGACCACGGCAACCTCGAGTGCATCGGCACCGGCTCGGTCTTCGAGGGCGTCGCCATCGAGTCGGCCGGCAAGCGGCTGCTCCGCTACCCGAACCTAACCTTGCGGCGCGAATCCGGGGCAGATGGCATCGTCTGGGACGACATTCCCGGCCTGCCATCCGCTGCCGAGCCGTTGTTGTTCGCTGCAGGGCGCACCGCCTTTACGAACAATCGGATCAGCGTCAGCCACGGAGGGCTGAGCTTCGACGAGGTCATCGTCCCACTCGCGAGGGTGGCGGCATGAGCGCCGGCGGCAGCATCGGCATGGTCCTGGACCGCGCTCTCACAATTGACCTGCTCGACGTCGCCCTTCGCGTCGCAACTGAACATCGCAACGATCTAGCGATGCGCCAGCTTCTCGGGGTAGCGTTGCGCGACCTGGTGACACCGCAAGAGGCAGAGAACAAGACGAAGAAGGTGCTAACCCGCGTGTGGGTTGCACCGCCGGCGAACGCGCAGCCCATGGTCGGGTGGGCGATCGAACACCAAGATCAGTTCGCCGACCGGCGAGCATTGCACTACGGCGCGCTACTCGCCACGTTCCCCTTCTTCGGAAGCATCGCCGCGGCTGTCGGACGCCAGATCCACATCGACGGCACCGCCGACCGGCGGGCGGTCCGAACCCACGCCCGCGTGACATTCGGTGAGCGCGAGTTCATCGACGCCGGCGCATCGAAGAGCCTCAAGACCATGAGGAACCTCGGCCTCCTGGACGGTCCACGAGATGGGCCCTACCACGTCGGCGCGCGACCGCTCGTATCAGCCTCCTTGTCGAGCTGGTTCCTGCACGCACTCATCCTCACGCGCCAGACCGAGTCCGCGAACGTCGGCGACCTGTCACACGCATTCGAGCTCAGCTTCTTGGAGATCGTTCCAAGCGCGCCGCCCTACCCCTTCCTCGAGCTGCATGCTGAGAACGGCCGCACCGTCGCCGTCGCTCAGATGGGCTAGCGATGATGTCCATGGGTACGGCCCGGCTGTCAAGCCAGACTGGGCAAAGATCGGCAGTGGACTTCCTCTCGTCACCCGTCACGCAGCTGGTCAGCTCCCGCCCCGGCTCGGCCCGGTTATGAACGAGCTAGCGGCGGCGATGAGCTGATCCGGAAGACCTGCTGATGGACTTGGGCCGACAAACGAGTCATCAGGCATGTCGGCGCGTTCTATAGCCGGGTGCGCGATATGGGCCAGGGCCGCGCTGAGAAGCATCCGCGCGCCCTGCTGGTGTCAGTGGGCTGCGTTACCTTCCCGCCGTGCAGAGCCAGCACCCGGACACATTCATTAGAGCAATGATCCTGGCCCGGGCCGCGATGGCTCGACCCGCGAATAGCTTGCGCCTCGGAGAGGCCGGCCCCTGATGACGACGATAGTGTCGCTCCGCTCCGGGCATGACGTCCGGTATTTCACCAACCACGGCGGGGTAGGCGGCTGCGTCGGCGCGATGGCGTACTACACGAAGGCGGACGAGCCGCCGGGCCAGTGGTATGGCAAGGGCGCCGCCAGGCTGGGCCTGGCCG
>Ga0187783_10001494_pt1 | contig 17291 bp, 17 predicted proteins | sample 1015_SJ02_MP02_2_FD_132471 | JGI IMG/M metagenome (GOLD analysis project Ga0187783, IMG submission 132471) | Tropical peat soil microbial communities from peatlands in Department of Meta, Colombia - 1015_SJ02_MP02_20_MG | ecosystem: Environmental > Terrestrial > Soil > Wetlands > Peat | place...
ATCGCGAGGATAGAGGTCTGGCTCGTAGTAGTCCCTAGTAGCAGCCATCTCGCAACTTCTCCCTCCACAGGACTAGCAAACGCTGCCTATGGGTTTGCCTGCTATGGCCTTCGGTTTAGCCCACTACCGGCTCAGGCAATGGCTGGGTCGGCCGGCTATCTAGTTCTGGTTTGCTTGCACGGTCTGGTCTGACGTCTTATGGTGACGTCCCTTCGGCGCTGCAGCCTGGTGCGCTGCAGTAGCCTGCTTCGACAAGAATTGCTGGTCAGTTTGGCTGCCCGGTGTCTCGCCTGTTCCGCCATTTCTGAAGACGAAGAAGCTGAATCCGTGCAGCCCGATTTCCGTGGCGCCGCCGATCGCGGCAAGCGCGACCGCGGCCGCGGTGCCCCAGGTGGCGATGCGCATAGCCCGGAGCTGTCTCGTTGCCCTCTGCGGTTTGCTGGCAGGCGCTGTCCTCGACCTGGCTGGCCCGGCCGGCCTGGTGCTCGGCCCCGTCGGCCTGGTGCCCGGCCCCGCTGGCCCCGTTGGCCTCGGCGGTCTGGTGCCCGGCCCGGTCGGCCTGCTGTCTGGCCGCGTCGGCCTGGTGCCCGGTGGCGCCGCCGTGCTGGTCCGCAGCGCCGACGTCCTGCGGGGCAGCGCCGTCCCGTCCGGCTCGGTGCCTGGCTCGGTGTCTGGTCTCGCCGGCAGGGTGCTCGGCAGCGCTGACGTCGGGCCGGCCAGCGACGGCCCGGCGCCTGGAGGCAGCGGAGGCAGCGGAGCCAGCGGAGGACCGGCCAGGCCTTCGGTGACATACGCGGTCGCCCGGCCGAGCTCGCTGAGCATTGACTCGAGCCGGGCCCGCATCGCTGCGGCCTCCTGCTCTGCGGCCTCGCGTATCGCGGCTGCCTGGCTGGTGGCCTGCTGGGTTATGGTGTCTGCGCGCTGGGTCGCCTGCAGGGTTATCGCGGTCGCGTCGCGCTGCGCGGCCTCGCGGATCGCGACGGCCTGCTCTTCCGCCTCCTGGGCGATCTGCGCGGCCTGGTCGTCAGCAAGCGTGAGTACCTGTCCGGCGATCCACAGTTCGTCCGCGTCCGCGGAGTGACCGTTGTGGAACCCCGCGGGGGCGGATCCGGCGCCGGCTCCGAGTGGGCCGGTCTCGCGGCGGTAGTCAGTGATCTCCGGCCCGCGGGGGCCAGCCTGCCACTGGTAACCGTTGGGATCGCGGCTCGCCGGGCCCGGAGCGGGCTGGCGCTGATAGCCAACCGCCTCACGCGGAGCGGGACCGGGCGCGGGCGGGCGCTGATAGCCGACCGCCTCGCGGGGGCTTGGGCCCGGGCCTGGCTGGCGCTGATAGCCGACCGCCTCGCGCCGAGCGGGACCGGGCGCGGGCGGGCGCTGATAGCCAACCGCCTCACGCGGAGCGGGACCGGGCGCGGAGGGGCGCTGATAGCCGACCGCCTCGCGGCGCGACGGACCAGGCTGCCGCTGGAAGCGGTCATCCTCCCGGTGCACCTGACCTTGCCCAACGCCTGCCGCATAGCCGTTGGCCGCCGCCGTTGCCAGCGACTGATGCCGTCCCGAACTGGGCGCGTGCCCCGAAGCACGCGGCGCGCGGGGGCTGGGTAGGGGCCCCGACGGGTGGTCGGCCGGTAGCAGGATCCGCGGCACCGGCGCCGACGGATGATCAGGATGCAGTACAGGCGGCGGTCCCCAGTCTTGCCAGTCCAGCCACTCGTGCCAGGAGTCGCCGTCGGACGCCACGTCCCAGCCTCGCTCGGCGGCAGCCCCGTCGTAGCCCGCTCGGCCGTATCCGACCTCGGCCCAGGATTCAGCTGTACTCACCGGCGCACCAACTGACGCCAGCGACGACCTATCAGACCTCCGGTGCTTAGGGACCACGTGGCCTCCGACAGTAGGCGCGCCGCGGCCAGCAGCTGGTCTCGACGCGCGTGGCTGGAGATCAAGCTAGCTCCATGCCCGCCACAAGCTAGGGGTGGAACTCGCCTCCGCACAGGGACGAGAATCCCTCAGGGGGACAAGAACCCCTTGGGGGGGCCTGTTGAGCGAGGGTGCTGCCAGCGGCGAAGGAAGGCCGCCGATCCGGTCGGTAACCGCACCCTCCCGGCCGGATCGGCGGCAGCACCGACGAGTGACGCTTCGGCCGCCCCGTCGAGGCCCGGCGCGGCCCGGCTTATCGGCGCAGTCCGCTGTGCGCGCAACTGGACTGGACGCACAGCGGACCACGACAGTCAGCACCTTCCCGCCTCTCGACATGCGCGGCATGGGCTGAGGGTCACCAGCCACCCGAGCCGCTGCCCGAGCTTCCGCTGGAGCCGCTGCCGGAACTCGTTGTTGCCGCTGCGAGCTCAACTCCGGTTGGCGTTATCGCCCACCACAGACCGCCTGAGGCGTTGAGGCCGTTGCCGTTGATCTGGCCCGGTGCCGTGTCACCCGAATAGGTGTACAGCGGATGACCGTCATAGGTGAGCTGGGTCTGGCCGTTTGCGCGCTTGATCGTCCCGAATCCGTGCGGCAGCGTGCCGGCGAGCGTAGCCGCCGTCGCGATGACCGGCGGCCAGTAGTCGACGCACGAGCCGGTGCACATCGACTGGGTCGCCGTGTCGTCGGCGAACCAGTACAAGGTGAGCCCGTCGGCGTTGGTGAGCACGGTTCCCTTGCTCGTGCTCATCGTCTTGATCGCAACCGAGCCGACTCCTGCGTCAGCCTGATTCGTCGCGGCGGCGGCCGGATGGGACGATCCTGCATTCGCCGAGCCGCTGTTGCTCCCGCAAGCCGCGAGTACGAGGGCCGCGGCCGCGAGACCGGGGCCCACCCACCATCGGTAGCGCATGGCATGTCTCCTTCGTGTGATGCGGAAGCCGCACCCCGCGGCAGAGTAGGGCCGCTCAGCCCGGCCCGGATAGGGACCGATAACCCTCAGGGGACGGGAAACCCCCGGGGGTCTCCACCCCTGGTTTGGCCGAGCGAGGCACGCCGGGTGTCTGCCTGGCAGCTTCCCCGTCGGCCGGCCCTCGCACGCCCGGCGCAGCCCGCAGCCGACGATCGCCGTCGGCCAGCGGGTGAGCGACGCGGCAACCGCGTCACCAGCAGCTTCGCCAGCAACGCCCGATGACGAGTCGCCGCTCGGTCGGCGACCGGGCTCGGACGGACGGTGTTCCAGGGAAGTACTGAATAGGATTCGGATGACTGTATGTAGGGTTGCCGTACACCGAACGTCAGCGAAACCGCATCGTGCTGCAGCCATCGGGAAATCGCGAAAGTCAGCCTGATAAATCCACAGGTTCGTGGCGGAGATGCGCACAACAGTGGCGAGTCCGGCTTGGCTGCCTGGGCACGGTTCGCCGGCACGCCGTCGCAGGCCGGCCTCGCTTCGCTGTTCGGTCAACAAAGCTGCAGGTCAGGGGTGCAATCGCAGACAAATGATCAATCTGTGGCCACCGTCGGCGCACGTCAGCGCAATGAATTGAATCACGTACCGGTAACAGAGGCAGCGCTTAATAAGCCGAAGTGGCCATTGTTGACGGCTGGCTAGGCGTAGACTCCGAGACCTCACTAACCATCAGTTGTGGAGACAACGGAATCCAAGGCAAACGATGGCCGCGCCCCCCGCTCGCGTCACCGTCCGTGTAGTAGTGCAGTCGCCCCGCCGACTGCTCCGTGACACCTTGTCTGCATGTCTGGCCATTCGGCCCGAGATAAGCGTGGTAGGCAAGGTGGCGGAAACGGACGGCATCCTTGCGCTATGCGAGCTGCGCCAGCCAGACGTGGTGATCCTCGACGCAGGCCCGGGGCTGCGCCAGATCGCCGTCCTGGTGAGCGAGCTGAAGCGCAAGTTCCCTGAGCTGAATGTGATAGTGAGCTACCGCAATGCGACGGAGCAGGACGTCGCCGCCGCCTGCCGCGCGGGCGTCACCTCGCTCGTGCCCGAGTCGCACGGCCTGGCGGCGCTGCTCACGCTCTTGCGCCCGAGCAAGGCGCGGCACGCCCGCACGACCCCCGGCAGCCTGACCGACCGGGAAGTCGAGATCGTCGTGCTGACGGCTTCCGGGCACAGCGTTGGTGAGATGGCCGGCCTGCTCGGGATCAGCCCGCTCACTGTGGAGAACCTCAAGCGCCGCGTGTTCGCCAAGCTGGACGTCAGCAGCAGCGCGCACGCCGTATCCAGGGCAGCCTCGCTCGGCATGCTGGACCGCAGCGCGAGCCCGCCCCCCAGAGCGCGGGCGCGGGACAGCGAGGTGTCCACGGTGCTGACCGTGGTATCCGGCCAGCACTTCGCCGCCATCGATCAGATGGCGGCCGTCCTGCTCGCGACCCGGCTGCCGTTCGTGCTGATCCAGACGCACGAGCCCGTCGCCGACACGCACTGGGCACGCTGGCATCGCGGCCCTATCGTGGCCGCCCTGGCCGATCCGGGACAGGAGGACTGGGACCTGGTCGCGGAACTCGGCATCCCGGCAATCCTCGTCCACAGCAAGCCGGTTGATCCGCCGGAACTCGCCGAGGCGCTGGCCTCCGGCGCCAACGCGCTGATACCGGTCGACAAGATCGGCGACCACTTCCTCTCCGTCGTGATGATGGTGAGCCAGGGCTACCTCGTGGTCGGCTCGAGGCCGATGCGGCCGCTGATCGGAGCGGTGCGAGCGCGCTGGGAGGACGGCGTCGCGGGCGGGCTGGACTTGCCGGAGCTGACGGCACGGGAAAGTGACATCCTCCGCTGCCTCGCCCAGGGGTACTCGATCCGGCAGACCGCCCGAGTGCTGGGAATCGCTCCGAAGACGGTCGAGAACGTGCAGACCCGGCTGTTCCGCAAGCTTGGCGTCCGCAACAGATCCGGGGCGTTCGCCGTCGCTGATGCGTTCGGCCTGTTGCCCCCGACTGCTCCGCCCCCCGTCGGGATGGCCGGGATGGCCGGGATGGCCGGAACTACCGGGGGCCCCGGGGGTCACACGCCCCCCAAGGGTTATTCGTCGGTGTCCGGAAATGACCGGTGGCCTTAGCTTTGTGGGCGGCGAGGGGACCGCTGAGCAGTCCCCGAGGATCCTGACGTTGGCCTCGGGCGCGGATGCCGGATACGAACAGGAGTACCGAGGGTGACCTATATCATCACAGAGGCCTGCGTCGACCTGCTCGATAGAACCTGCATCGGGGAGTGCCCGGTCGACTGCATCTACGAGGGCGAACGCATGCTCTACATCCAGCCCGACGAGTGCGTCGACTGCGGGGCTTGCGAGCCGGTCTGCCCGGTCAACGCGATCTACTACGAGAACGATCTCCCTCGCGAGTTGCACGACTACCACAGGGTCAACGTCGAGTTCTTCACCTACCTCGGTTCGCCGGGCGGCGCGGCCAACGTGGGCAAGATCCATTCTGATCACCCGATCGTGGCCCGGCTGCCGCGGCAGTATTGACGCGGTCAGCCTGCGCTAACGCTCGCGGGGCGGTCCTGGCGGCTGTCGGGATGAGCCGCCGGGCGGCGCCACCAGATCGAAGGGCCGCATCGCGCGCATGAGTAGTGGCACCGGCGCCATTCCGGTACTGGCGCGGCGCCCGGCCGCCGCGCCTACGGCTACCACCGCATCGGTAAGCGCGCACAGGCAGGCCGCGCGCTGGTACCTGGCGTTCGCCGCGTTCGCCGGAGTGGTCTTCGCCGCGTCGGGTCAGCCGGTGCAGCGCACGTGGGGGGCCTGGGCCGCCGTTGGCTACGGGCTGGCCGCACTGATTGTCCTGCTGTGGGGTTCCCGCGGACGCGGGACCGCGCTGGTCGTGGCCATAGTCGGTGCACTGGCGGCCCCACTGACCTGGCAGGTGACCTTCGGCGGCAGCATGTCCAAGGCCGACGAGGACTCGCTGAAGGTGGTGGCCCGTTCCGGCGTGCTGCTGCTGCGGCACGGCACGCCCTACCTCCCCGCAGATCAGATCTCGCACAGCCTGCAGTACAACCCGTACGAGCCCGCGATGGCGATCTTCGGCCTGCCCGCGGCCGTCGGCCTGCACGGCGCGGCCGGCAACCCCCGGCTCTGGATGGGCGTGACCGCCGCAGTCGTCCTCGCGGCCGCGTTCCGGCTGGCGAAGCCGGGCACCGCGCTGCGCAGCACTGCGGTTGCCTTCGGCTCGCCGGTGCTGGCCCTCCCGCTCACGCAAGGGCTCACCGACCTGCCGGTGCTGGCGCTGCTGAGCCTGACGCTCGCCGGTACCGCCGGGTGCCCGCCACAGCGGCGAGCCAGGCTGATAGCGGGGATCGCCCTTGGCGCGGCGTGTGCCATGAAGGCAACCGCCTGGCCCGCCCTGCCGGTCATCGCCGCGATGCTCGCCGCGAGGGACGGCGCCCGGGCCGCGACGAGGTTCGTCGTAACGGCAGGCATCGCCGCGACGGCGCTGGTCGCGGTGACGGCGCCCGCCTCGGTGGCGGCGCCCGGAGCCCTTTTCGAGAACACGGTGCTGTTCCCGCTCGGCATGGCGAGGTACCAGACGGAAGCGGACAGCCCGCTGCCAGGCCACCTGCTCGCCGTCACCGGAGCCGCGGGACGCTGGGCCGCGATCGGCCTGCTGTGCGCGGCCGGCGTGGCGATGGTGGCGTCCCTAGTCGTCCGGCCGCCGGCGGACATCCGGGCGGCAGCGTGGCGGCTGGCTCTCACTCTCGCCCTGGTGTTCGCGGTGGCTCCGGCGAGCCGGTGGGGATATTTCGTCTACCCCGCGGCGCTGCTGGGCTTCGTGTGGATGACCAGCAGCCCGGCCGCCGCGGTCGAACCGGGCGTCCACGTCGGGGCGGAGCAGCAGCCGCTCGGCTAGCTCGCGCGCTTGTAGGCGCGGACAGCGAGCGGCAGGAAGACGATGAAGATGCCCGCGAGCCAGGCGATGCTCTTCCACAGGTTGGCCTCGATCGGGCCGCCCAGGGCCAGCGCGCGCATGGTGTTGACGACGAAGGTCACCGGCTGATTGTTCGCGAACGCCTGCAGCCAGCCCGGCATGGACTGAATCGGCACGAACGCCGAGCTCAGGAACGTGAGCGGGAACAGCCAGATCAGGCCGAACGCCTGCACCGACTCTTCGTCCTTGATGGCGAGTCCCGTGAAGGCAGCGATCACGCAGCACGTCACGCCGAGCGCGATGCCCATGACCACCATGAGGATCGCCGGCCCGGCCCCGTTCTGGAACCGGAAGCCGACCGCGTACCCGATGCCGACGACGATCAGGATGGTGATCGTCATCCGCATGGTGTCGGCCACCAGTCGCCCGGTGAGCACCGCGGACCGCGCCATCGGCATGGACCGCAGCCGGTCGATGACGCCCTTCTGCAACTCCTGCGCCAGTGCGATCGCGGTGCCGAAGCACGCGAACGCCGCCGTCTGCGCGATGATCCCCGGCATCAGGAAGTTGACATAGCCACCGGGGACGTTGACGTGGATCGCGCCGCCGAACACGTACCGGAACATCAGCACGAAGATCACCGGCTGGATCACGGTGAAGAACAGGTAGGCCGGGACGCGGAACCAGACCAGCAGGTTGCGCCGCGTGATCGCCATCGTGTCCGAGAGCGCCCAGCGGGCCCGCAGCAGCAGGCTCGGCTCGGCCAGCGGCGGCAGCGTGGCCGCGGTCGCGGCGGTCATGACGCCACCCTCGCGGTCGCGGCGTCGGCATCGCGCTGGCCCCGACCTCCGTCAGGCCCGCCCGGCCCGCCCGGCCGGCCCGGTCCGCCCCGGCCGCCGTCCGTTCGACCTCGGCCGCGGCCCGATCCACCATGGTCCGAACCGCCCCCGCGCCGACCGCGGCCTCGGCCGCCCCGGCCGCTCGGCAGGCCCTCCCCGTCCTCCTCGGCCGCGTGTCCCGTCAGCGCGAGGAACACGTCGTCCAGCGACGGCCGCCGCAGCGCCAGGCCCTGGGTCCGCACCGCGGCGGCATCCAGTCCGCGAACGGCGTCGATGAGCGCGTCGGAGCCGCGCCCGCCCACCCCGACGCTGACGACGCCGGTCTCCTTATCCGCGTGCGGCTCGCCCTCCCCGAGAGGGGAAACCGCCGCGACCGCGTCGCTGATCCGCGACCGGTCCGGCACGGTGAACTCCAGCACGTCGCCACCCACGCGGCTCTTGAGCTCGTCCGCGGTCCCGGCGGCGATGACGAGGCCGTGGTCGATGACGACGATCTGGTCAGCGAGCTCGTCCGCCTCGTCCAGGTACTGCGTGGTGAGCAGCAGCGTCGTGCCGACCTCGACGAGCGACCGGATGATGTCCCACATGCCGAGCCTCGACCGCGGGTCGAGCCCCGTCGTCGGCTCGTCGAGGAACAGCACCTTCGGGTCGCCCACCAGGCTGGCCGCCAGGTCGAGGCGACGCAGCATGCCGCCGGAGTAGGTCTTCGCCGTGCGGTTGGCGGCGTCGCTGAGGTCGAACTGGTCGAGCAGCTCGACCGCGCGGCTGCGCGACCGCGCGCGGCTCAGGTGATAAAGCCGTCCGACGATCTCCAGGTTCTCCCGGCCAGTGAGCTCTTCCTGGATCGCCGCCGACTGGCCGGAGAGCCCGATCATCCGGCGCACCGCCGCGGCATCCCGGACGACGTCGCGGCCTTCCACGAGCGCGAGGCCGCTGTCCGGCTGCAGCAGCGTCGTGAGGATGCGCACGGCCGTCGTCTTGCCGGCTCCGTTCGGCCCGAGGACGCCGAGCACCGTCCCGCGCGGCACGGCCAGATCGATGCCGCGCAGCGCCCGCACCTCCCCGAACGACTTGGTCAGTCCCGCCACGAAAATGGCCAGCCCCGCGCTGTTCTGCGCCACCCCGTCCCCTCCCGCTCTCGCCCGCCGCCCCGAACCTATCCCGTCGGCCACCGCGCCGGTCAAACCGGTAACGCCGCCGCACCCCAGCACGACCATAAGTAATATCGCGATTCACAGTCAAGCTATATCGCGTTTGACAACGCAGGGGGAACGGCGCTGGCTGTGGCCGCGGCCGTTCGCCGGGCCGCGGCCGTCGTGCCGCGCGCCGCTACGCTTGACGGCCGTGGCTGACATAGTCGTGCCGCTGACGATCCGCGACCTCACCCACGCGGACCTGCCGTCCTGCGCCTGGTCCGGGTCGGCCGCGCAGCTGGTATCGGTGGCCACGGCGCTGGACCGCGCGGAGCGCGGCGAGGCCGAGTATCTCTGCGCCTGCGCGCCGTCCGGCCTCCCAGTGGCGCTGTGCGGCATCGACTACGCCCGCAATCCCGGCGCGGGCACGCTGTGGCAGTTGCACGTGCACGCCGCGCTGCAGTCGCTCGGCATCGGCACGCTCATCATCGGTGCCGCCGAGCAGCGGATCCGCGCCCGGGGCCTCGACCGCGCCGAGCTCGCGGTAGCAGACAGCAATCCCCGCGCGCGGGCGCTGTACGAGCGGCTGGGTTACGTCGAGTACGGCACGGAGCCGCAAGGCTGGGACGAGCAGGCCGCGGATGGCCGCTTCGTCCGGTGCGAGACCCTGTGCAGCCTGATGCGCAAGGAGCTGCACCCAGTGCAGCCGATCGCCGCCGACGGCGCCGCACACGGCTGACCGGCGGCCGCCGCAGAACGCAGTTGCAGGCAGGCGGGGGCGATCAGGCGCTCACGCCAGGATGTCAACCGGGTCGCCGACGCGGATCACGCCTCGTTCATCGGGGATCAGGTTCTGGCCGAACACCAGATCCTGGCCGAGCCGGCGCTTGCGACCGAGCATCGTCAGCGGCTGCGAGCCCCGCTGGCCGGTCGCCTGGTCGGTCGTGGTGACGATGCATCGGCCGCAGGGCTTGGCCACCCGGAACGCAACGGCGCCGATCCTGATCCGCCGCCACTGGTCCTCCTCCCACGGTTCGGCACCAGCCACCACGACATTCGGACGGAACCGGTTCATGGGCACCGGCTCGTCCCCGTCGTCGGCCAGCCACTTGCCGAGCTCGTCCAGTGACGAGGCATTGGTGAGCAGCAGCGGGTAGCCGTCGGCGAAGCTGACCGTGTCGCCGGGAGCGCCGTACTCCTGGTCGACGGGCCGCCGCAGCGGGTCGTCGAGGTGGACCAGGCGCACCGGGCGGTCCAGGTAGCCCGACAGCCAGTCGTCGGCTTCCTGGCCCGCGGCGGCGACGCGCAGGCCAGAACGCCACACGCTGACCGGAAGCAGAGGCGCACCCGCGTCGGCGCGCGGCGCGGCGACGGTGATGCGTGCGCGTCCCGGTGCGCTCAGCGTGATCGCCAGGTCCGGCCCGTCGTACCGGGCGACGACGCGCGCAAGCTGTGGCTCTTCCCGCTGGCTCACGAACCGGCCCGTCGGATCGACCACCAGCCAGCGCCGGTCGCCGGCGAGCCCCCACGGTTCGACGAGCGATTCGCCGAGATCGACGGCCCGCATCGCCTTCACCGGGTAGACGTGGATCGAAGCCAGGTGCCTGCTCTCGCGCATAACGTCCATGATCCGGCCCGCGCCGTCGTCGTGCCAGCTCTCATGGTGCCGGGCGAATCCGCCGCGGCCGCGCGGACCAGCGCCAGCGCGCGCGTAACCCGCCGCTATCGGCATCTTTGCCGTGCACGCGTCGGCCACCGCTCTCGCGCGCGGACTCCTCGCGCCGCACCCTGGCCGCCCACCGTCGGGCGTCTAGCAGCCTGAACCCCGGCCACTCGAATATCGGCAGGTACCGTGCCTCGAGGATCAGCAGGGTGACGGCGGTGCCGACGCCAGCGATCAGCAGCTGGCCGTCCCCTGCCGCGGCTCCGATCGCAACGGCGGCCAGGATCGCCGCGGCGGTCGTCAGCCCGCGCACGAACTCCGGCCGCTCTTGCCGGAACAGCAGGCCAGCGCCGATGAAGCCAACCCCGGTCAGCACGCCCGTCAGCGCGGTAGGCGCGCCGTGCGACGCCAGCACGCCGACGACGCCAGCCCCGGTGCCGATGAGGGCGAACACCCGGTCGCCCGCGCCCGCGCGGCGTACATCTCGCTCGAATCCGACAAGATAGGTGAGTCCGGCCGCAGCGAGGACGTGGTACATCTCGGCAACGTCAGTTGTCACGGTCCCCCCGCGATGCCAGCAGGCAACCCCCCAACGGCAGGGTAGCTGCCCGCTTGCGGCTCGCGGCAGTCCGGCCCGCCCCGACGGTCGCCAGCCGAGGAAGACCTCACTCACCCCGCTCGAACAAGCACAGACCCGGCCGCGCTCCGTCCGGCCATGCGGACGCGGCAGGCCGACGTGACCAGGTTAGGCTCCGAGGAATCGGATGACCGGAGACGGAGCGGAGGTGAGCAAAGTAGCCAGGGAGCTGAGCGTCGTCGTCTGCGGAGCAGCGCCCACGTCCGACGTGGGCGCGCTGGTCCGGCTGGCTCAGCAGCGGTCGTGGACGGTCCGGGTGATCCCGACCCTGGAAGCACTCTCCTTCGTGGATCCCGACGAGGTCGAGGAGATAACCGGGCACAAGGTCGAGGTCGGCTACCGGTCACCGACCGACCCGCGGCCGCCGCGGCCGGACGCGCTGATCGTCGCGCCGGCCACCTTTAATACGGTCAACAAGTCCGCGCTGGGCATCACGGACACCCACGCGCTCGGCGTGATCGCCGAGGCGGTCGGCCGGGAAGTCCCTGTGGTCATGGTGCCGTGGGTCAACGCACCGCTAGCCGCGCGGGAGCCGTTCCGCCGCTCGGTGGCGCTGCTCCGCGACGAAGGCGTCCAGTTCGTGCTCCGCGGCGATGACCCGGCAGCGGAGCCATTTGGCACGGAGAACTCCGCCCCGGCGGACTTTCCCTGGGAACGCGCCCTGGACCTCGTCGAGCGCCCAGCCGGCTAGGCAGCACCGGAGGACCATCCCGTGGCCTGGGAAGGTCATGGATTTGCCATGCTGCCGCGAGGCACGCTAGGCGCATGGACAAGCTCAGCGCTTCGCCTGCCGATGCGATCAGCGACCTTCCTGCGGGCGCGACCGTTGCCGTCTCGTGCTTCGGCCCGAGCGCCGGGGCGCCCGTCAGCCTGCTCGCGGCGCTAGCCGAGCGCGGAACGACCGACCTCTGCCTGGTCGCCAACGGCATTCCGCCGCCTGGCCAGGTTCTGGTGGAAGCCGGACAGGTCAGGCACCTGATCGTGTCGTTCAGCGCCAGGCCGGGCGGGGTGTCCGCGGCGGAGCAGCGCATCCGGGCGGGCGAGCTGACGTGCGAGATGGTGCCGCAGGGAACGCTGGTGGAGCGGCTCCGCGCGGCGGGCGCCGGACTCGCGGCCATCTACACGCCGACGGGGCTCGACACGCTCATCGCCGACGGCAAGGAAGTGCGGTATTTCGACGGCAAGCCGTATCTGCTCGAAACCGCAATCCACGTGGACTACGCCTTCATCGCCGCGCACCGGGCCGACCGGCACGGAAACGTGGAGTTCCGCGGCGCTAACCAGCACTTCGGTCCGAGCTTCGCCAAGGCGGCCCGCGTCGCCATCGTTGAGGTCGACGAGGTCGTCGAGCCCGGCGAGATCCCCCCGGAGCGGATCGACCTGCCGGGCATCTTCGTCTCGCGCGTCGTCCGCGCGACGGTGCCCAACACCGCGCCGAAGCACGGTCCCCGCCGCCGGGACGTGGACGTGCCGCGCGCCTACAACGGCAAGCCGGGCTGGACGCGCCCGCAGATGGCGGAGCTGGCGGCAAGGCTCCTGCCCGATGGCTCGTACGTCAACCTCGGCCTCGGCATCCCGAGCTACATTTCCTCCTACATCCGCGGCCGGGATATCGTGCTGCACGGCGAGAACGGCATCCTCGGGTACGGCGAGATCGCGCCCGAGGACGAGATGTACCCGGACGTCTTCAACGCCAGCGGATTCACCGTCACCCCGAGCCCGGGCATCTCCTACTTCGACAGCGTCACCGCCTTCGAGATGGTGCGAGGCGGCCGGGTGGACGTCGTCGTCCTCGGCGCCTATCAGGTCGACGCCGAGGGCAGCTTCGCGAACTGGCAGACCCCGGACATGATCGGCGGCGGTATCGGCGGCGCGATGGACCTCGTCGCTTCCGGCCGCACCGTCATGGTGATGATGGAGCACCGCGACAGCCACGACCGGCCGAAGGTCGTGCAGCGATGCACCTACGCGCTGACGGGGAAGGCCTGCGTGGACATCCTGGTGACCGACCTAGCGCTGTTCCGCCGCCAGAACGGGACGCTCGTGGTGGAGCAGGTTGCCCCCGGCTTTACGTCCGCCGAGGTCGTGGCGCTGACCGACCTGGACGTGACTTCTGTCAGCAGAGGTTCCGGGACCTGAGCAAACTTCCGCGCGCAGCGCGGGAACCGCGACCGCGTGCCCGCGCGAGAGAATGACCTCGCCGGCCGGGGCAACCGCCATCGCGACGCTGGCAGCGGTCATGCTGCCGCGCCGTCACTTCCTCTGGTACACCGCATCGGTGACCAGCTCGCCCGATGTGGTTTCGCCTTCGGCGAGGGACAGCTTGCGGCGCCGACTGAATATTAGATAAAGTATAACTGTGATTAACCAGGAGATACTTTGGCTAATACTCGTCGAGGGCAGCTGACAACGACATCGGGACCTGGGGCCGGCGTTGCGGCGAAGCGGCCGTACCACTCCGCGCTACGTGCCGCGCAGGCCGCTGCCACCCGGGCCGCCGTGCTGGACGCCGCCGGCCGCCTCTTCGAGGCCGACGGGTACGCGGCCACGACGATGGCGGCGATCGCCGCCGAAGCCGGCGTGTCGGCGGAGACCGTCTACGCACAGGGGTCCAAGGCATCGCTCCTGACTGCCTGCGTGGACCGCGCGATGGCTGGAGACGATGAACCCATCCCCATCCTCGAACGCGTTAACTTCCGCGAGGCGCTCGACTCAGGGGACCAGCAGGGCATCCTGCGCGTCTTCGGCACGGTCATGGCCGAAGCGGGACCGCGGACCAGCCGGATCATCGTGGCCTTCGAGCATGCCGCCGCCGCCGACCCCGCAATCGCCGAAGCCTGGGCCGCGTACGGCGAGGCCCGCTGGGACGGGTACCGCCAGGTGGTGGCGGCCGTGGCCGCCGCCGGGCCCCTTGCCGAGCCGTGGCACGACGTCGATGTGGCAACCGACCTGATCTGGGCTCTCCTCAGCCCCAGCACCGCCGCAGTCATCCTGACCCGGAACTGGAGCTTGGACGAAGTGACCACCCGCACGATCGCCATACTGCAGCGCTTGCTGCTTCCCGCCGCCCGCCAACCGCACTAAGAAAGGAAAACGGCATGTCCAGCGCATGGCGACGCCACAGCACCGTCGACACCTACATCGACGCCACTCCCGACGCGGTTTACGACCTCGTCGCCGACGTCACCCGCACCGGCGAGCGCAGCACCGAATGCGTGGCCTGCACGTGGCTGCCGGGGCATGACGCAGGCCGCGTCGGGGCCCGATTCCGCGGCCACAACCGCGCGCCCCACTTCCGCTGGACCCGGATCTGCGAGGTGCTGGTCGCCGACCGGGGCCGGGAGTTCGCCTTCCGCACCGTGCCGTCCCGCTGGAACTACGGCGCGAGCGACTCCAGCATCTGGGGCTACCGGCTCCAGCCCGAGGGCGCCGGAACCCGCCTTACCCACTTCCACGAAGTCGTCGTGATGCCTCCGCCGGTGATGGCGTCCCTGTACGGCCGGTTCTTCCCGCATCACAAAGACCCCCGCGTCCCCATGGCTCACACCATCGACACGCTGCGCCGACAACTCGAGGCGACTGCTGCCTCGAGCCCTACCGCCTAAGCCGGACTTACGGCTGAGGCGCACCCAGCCACACTCCGGCTTCGCAACGGGCGGGCCGTCACGATCCGCTACGCGGGAAGGAGCCACCATGGCCATCGCAGTCATCCTCGAGTGGGCAGCTGGGGACGACGGCGTCTGGCAAGAACGAGCACGCCTGATCTACCCTCGCCGTCATGCCAAGCCCCGGTCCGCAGAGCGGTCTGATCATCGAGGTTCCAGAGGCCGAACCAGCCGTGCGTCACCACCGCGAACGCCTCGACGCCAGCACACCGCTCGGCGTCCCGGCTCACGTCACAATCCTGTTCCCGTTCATGCCGCCTGAGACGATCGATGCAGCGGCACTCGCCAGGCTCGCGGAGCTATTCGCGGGCGTCAGCCGGTTCCGGTTCGTACTGGACCACACGGCCTGGTTCGGCGAAGACGTGCTGTGGCTCGGCCCAGACGACCCTCGCCCATTCCGCGCCCTGACCCAGCGCGTCTTCCGGGCCTACCCGGCCTACCCGCCCTTTGAAGGCCGGTTCGACGATGTCGTTCCCCACCTGACAATCGGCCACGGGCATCCCCTGGACGCTCTGCGCAGCGCCCAGGACTCTGTTCAGGCGCACCTGCCCATTCAGGCCAGCGCCGCCGGTGTCACTCTGATAACTCAGCAGTCCGCCGGAGGGCAGTGGGCCAAGACCGCCTTCTTCACGCTCGGCTAGCAGCCAGCCGATCCACCGCGAAGCTCGCCAGCGGCCTGGCGCGGCGGCAACGATGTGTTACGGACGTTGCTCAGGTCAGGATCGGCGACACGGCGACGACGCGCGGAGGACGAGATGGCGCTGGATCTCTTTGCTGGCATTCCCGTCACCGACTACGCTGCGGCCCTGCCCTGGTACGAGCAGTTCTTCGGCGGGCCGCCCTCGTTTCTGCCCAGCGACACCGAGGCGGTATGGGAAGTGGCGGAGCACCGCTACATCTATATCGTGCAGGAGCCCGAACGGGCCGGGAACGCCCTGGTCTTGTCGTTCGTCAGCGACCTCGAGGATCGGGTCGCCAAGATCGCCCGCCGGGGGATCCAGCCTGCTGAGCGAGAATCGTACGACAGTGGCGCGACCAAGGTGATCTACCGCGATGCCGACGGCAATGAGATTAGCTTCGGTGGCCGCCCAGGCTGACGCCACACCAGTCCAGACCCGATTAACCGCACAAACATCCTGACGGCCAGCACACCGGCTCGGCCGATGCGGGCTTTACCTTGTTCCTGGACGCAGCCCGTCGAGCGCGGTCTGCATGATCGGCTGTACGTAGCCGACGTCGCCGGGAATCGTCGCGATGGCGTGGATCAGGTCGAGGACCTGTTCGGGCGTGAGGTCGTCACGAATCTCGCAGGCTTGCTGCGCGGCGGCGAGCAGCGGCTGGCCGGCGGCGATGACACGGGCGCGGCCGCCGCCGGCTCGCGCCCGCAACTCAGCCGCCTACGACGCCACCAGCGCTGCCAACGCCGCCAAGCTCGACGCCGCGGACGCGTTCGGCACACTTGCCGACCAGTCCGGGATCACCCTCATCCAGATGGCGATCGCCTTCGCGGTCCGCCACCCCGCGGTCACCTCGGCAATCATCGGCCCGCGCACCATCGAACACCTCGACGGCTACCTCGCCGCCGACGGGATCACGCTGTCCAGTGACACGCTCGACCGCATCGACGAGATCGTTCCGCCGGCCGCCACCATCAACGTCGCCGACAACTACTGGCAGTTCGGTACGAGATCGCTGGACGCGACGTCCCGTCGCCGGTGAGGCGCCAACGCGACCCGTCGACCGAACATCCTGTCCTGTCAGGCCAGGGATGCCGTCGCTGGACCGGCGTCGGCGGTGGACGTCCAGCCCTCACCACCGACCTAATAGGTTGGCGCTGCACCTATTAGTCAGAGCTGGGGGTCGCACGTGAGGATCATCGACGGGCGAGTGCGGCTGGCGGCGAGTGACGTCGCCAACTTCCTGGCCTGTCGGCACCTGACCCGACTCGACCTGCTGCACGCGCGCGGGCTGCTCGATCCGCCGCACGTCCACGACGCGGGCTTTAAGGACCTGGTCGCGCGCGGCGAGGCGCATGAGAAAGAGGTCCTGCGCGGGTTCCGTGACCGCGGCTGGACCCTTGTCGAGATCCCGCCGAGTCAGGGGAGCGTGGCCACTGGCGCTGCCGCCACCGCAGCCGCGCTGTCGAGGGGCGTGGATGTGATCTACCAGGGCGTGCTCACGCGTCCTGCAGGCCCGGCCGGGCAGCCGGCGCTGCTGGGGTTCCCGGACTTCCTGCTGCGAGCGGAGCTGATCCCCGCGCCGGACGGGGAGTCGCGGCCCGACTTCGACCGAGATCACTACGAGGTCGTGGACGCCAAGCTGGCGCGGTCGGCGAAAGGCCGGGCGGTGGCGCAGACGGCGTTCTATTCCCAGCTGCTGGCGGACGTGCAGGGCGGCGTCGCGCCGCGCTGGCTGCACCTGGCGCTGGGCACCGGCGAGCTGGCGTCGTTCAAGGTCGTCGATTTCGCCGCGTACGAGCGGCAGACCCGGCGGCTGCTGACCGAGTTCGTCGCGGCCGATGCGGGCGAGAACCCGCCCCTGGATACG
>Ga0187783_10001495_pt1 | contig 17289 bp, 18 predicted proteins | sample 1015_SJ02_MP02_2_FD_132471 | JGI IMG/M metagenome (GOLD analysis project Ga0187783, IMG submission 132471) | Tropical peat soil microbial communities from peatlands in Department of Meta, Colombia - 1015_SJ02_MP02_20_MG | ecosystem: Environmental > Terrestrial > Soil > Wetlands > Peat | place...
ATCGGCATAACTGCCTTTCCACCGGCGGCTTCCTTCAAACGGCTGTATCGAATCCGCCCCCTTCGCAGCCTCAGACAGTCGACGTTCCTTGTGGGGGGCGAATCCGATACAGCACTAACGTTTGTCGGTACTAATCCGACGAACCGATACCTTCCGAGTTGCCCGTCACAAGCTGTGTCAGGGTTCGCTTCCATCCGATGGGGAAGGTGGACCGCAGATTACACCCTGATTGTGCGGTCCCTTCACATAAACCGGTGCATTCGAGGCCAACCAAAGACCAACCGCAGTCGTAGTGTTTCGTGCGGTTTCGGGCACGACAGCGGGAGTATCATGCGGATACGGGTCTTCGTAGTTGTCGACCGACCATTCTGAAGGAATCGCTTGTTGCTGGCTCAGCTGTCTGACAAACGTCCGCGTGTCGCTACTAAAGGTATTGTTGATGAATTGACGGAAAGTATCCGGATTGCCTTTGGAGTTGGCAGGCCAAGGGTAAGGAGAAAGCAGCATCGTAGTGCGCAGGCCGTGTTCATTGCCCCATTGGATGGCCTGCACAATAAACTTCTGGTAGCCGGGGCCGCTTCCGCCAGTCAGAAAGAAGTTGGGGGGAACATCGAAAGCGATGGCTTTGCCGTAAAGCGCTTCACCGCGCTCGAGCGCATAGTACGGATTGGTGGCAAAGACATGATCTCCTAATTTTGGTTCGTTCGAACCATTGGGGCCCGCGATCGGAGCCACCGTTTCAATGCCAACGCTTTTGGCGGCATCTACATACTCTCGCCAGAGCTTCAGGTCCTTTTGTAATTGTCCAGGATGGGCGGCATCGGACGGTGTGTTTACATTGGCTTCCGAAGGATGAAGACCATTTTGTATGTACACCGCCTGGTAGTAACCGTAGCTTGGGGGAAGCGTGAAGTAATTCGCGCCGACCTGCCCGAGTTCAGCTTGCCCGGGCCCGGTTTCGGCGAACACGCCCTCGATGGCACGGATGATGCTCGGTGGATGCTCGGCTGCGACGACAGCATTGGCATGCTCGTAGAGCCCCACGTGGCCGGTTTGCAGGAGCTCGGTGAACTGGTCCCCGTTTTCGAGGCCATCAAAACCGCCAGTCCCGCCAACGAAAATATATACCCCGAGATTTGCGCAGGCCGGCTGCCCTCCAGAGTCAAAGGTCGGGTTGTCCTGCGACACGGCGTAGGCGGTCGGGATGGCTAGCGCGATAGCCGCGACCAGCGCGAGATGCCAGTGGCGGTGGCGTCCAGAGGTATTGGTCATGATGTTCCTTCCCACACAACAAAATACTAAACCCTCCTTCCGATTAAGGGTTGCGGCCGCTCCTCAGGCAAACGCCCGAGCCGCGCCTGCGCAAGATGCTACCGGCACGCGGCATGAAGCTGTAAGAGTCAAAGCCCAGTTCAGAGAAACCTGATTCGTGGATGGTCGAGCCATCCGAAAATTATCCAGACGGACATTGTACGACGCTAAAGATCTCGTTGAGCCGGAATGAGCGCCTTACGGCACCATGCATGAATACGATCCATTGGTCGAGGAGGCAGGCCGTGGAAAGGGTTGCATTGGTTCGCCATGGGGCCTTTAAGAGAGAGTGGCCGGGGTGAGTGGATTTTCCGCGCACACTGGTAGCATAGTCGGCAGCATGCAGCTTCCGAACCTGCTATTCTTCTGGCCGCCGGAGCTACATCACTTTCGAGGAATCGTGCAGTGTATCCTTTCAATTGTCGCAATCGTCACTTGCCTCGCTGTGCTTTTCCCTGGAGCCAAAAGCACAAACCGGACATTACCTGTTCGCATGGGTAGGGGATCGCGCTCGCTAGGGCAAGGATTTTCTTGCCGTCATCGATGCCAATCCCTCTTCGCCAGCCTATGGGCATCTGCTCACCACTCTAGTCACCGATCAGACAACCCTCCGCGTTCATCACACTGAGTACACGATGCCGGCGAGCGGCAGAGCCCGGCTTTCGGATTGCCGACGACTGGACAACTGGCCGGGCAGTGACCAATGTTCACGCATCAGCGCAAGAAGAAGAAACATGGGCAGAATCTCGTTGGCTAGCGATCTCGTCGGAGGAAACTGACGGCCTCACGTAAAACCGAAAGGAAGCTCACTACCCTGGCGAGCGCGTACCTGAAGAGGATTGGTTTTATGAGGAGATTGCGAAAGATCTCACTCCTGCGAATAAGATCGTCCTCATCGGTCACGCCACCGGAAAAAGCAACGCCGCCGACTTCTTGAAAGAATATCTGAAGACCCATCATCCCGACATTTCTCGACGTATGAATCAGGTGATGATGGAAATTGAAAGGATCGTAAGGCCGCACCTTGTGTTCGGATTGTCGTCATCGACCACCAGTCTGCCGGACGACTTCCACCGAAATCTTGATAAACATGGGCGGCATGTCATCGCTACCGAAAGCGCAGACCTCTCGGCGGTGATCGAGCCTGAAATTGAGGCTTTAGCAAAGCGGCACATGATCGCCGTGGCCTAACAGCGTGGTTCGTAACCGCAATTCCCCATTGATCGGTGGTGTGGCCCGCTTCACGTGAGCGTACACAAGTAAAGGCTCGCCTCTCGGTTGTGAGAAACAGAGAAGCACATGGCTTTTACGTTGGATCAGGCCCGCAGCGCAGCAACAGTCGAGGGCGCCTCGTTTCTTGGGGCGCCGCGTGAGCGGTCGTGATCCTTGACGACTGCGAGAGCGAGGGCACTACATTGCCATCTCGGTTGGCTCCTGTATGGCTTGGGGGTCGCCGTGTACTGGGTTAAATCCCGGCTCGATCGCGCGCCAGTTCGCTTTTGTCACTGGTGCTGGTGCCAGCGGGTTCGTGCTGAGAGAGCCAGAGCAATGAGTGTCGGAGTGATGATCGCAAAGGCTAGCTTCTTGCCCTTCGATGGAAACAGGACCAGCAGGGAATCATCTTACTGATAGACCATCATGCCTGTCTGCCAAGGGCGCAATCTACATGTCTTCCGTGGCCCTTCATTTGCAGTTCGAAATAGGCCCTTCCATCCATCGCAGGATGTTGGTCAGCTCTGTGTCGAGGCGACGGAACCGTTCGACGCCTGCAGCCGAAGCTGGATCTCTTGAAGCAGTCTCGATCCGGCTTCCCCAGCGTCCAGCTTAGAGAAATCGCATCCCAGTTCTATCACCTCAACATTAGCGAAGGCAGCAGTAATGGCTTGCCGTGTGGTCGGCGACCCCGTCAAGGCGGGTCCCACGAGGACCAAACGAGAGCGTGTGACCTGCATAAGGATCAGAGAATCAGATAGGCTGCAAGTAGTGTGGACATCATATCCGGCTCGCCGCAACAGTTCTCCAAGATAGGCGAGCAGGTCGGCATTCTTATCGACGCAAACCACCGACACGCCTACGGACGCCAGTTTATCCGAGCTCTTAGATCGGCGATAGAAAGCGCTGAGTGCGCTCTCTTCGGATTCATATATCTCAAAAAGCGTGGTCAGATTTGTGGTTCTCAGGACTTTCTGAAGCGCTGGCGGAACATTGCAGAGCTTCAAATCGCCACACAGGCGGCGAGTGCTTGCCAAGAGGCGCACCAGGGTTCCCAACCCGCTGCTGTCGATGAACCCGACGTCCTCGAGGTGCAGGATGAAGTCTTTATGATTGGCAAACATGCCGCAAACATAAACCCTCAATGACTCCGCCTCATCCCCGGCGGTGATGCGGCCGTTACATCGAATCACCGCTACCTTTCCCACCGTGCGCCTATCAATGGTTAACGGCAACCTGACCTCCTGCCGGCTCGCATGCGGGTCAATTCGCGCCATTATATCCGCCTTCTCAATTTCTGCACAGGACCGCTATCCGGTCTCGATCCTAGTTTCACGTCAGCAGCATGCTGCTATTGCATTTGGCAATATCATTCTAGGTGTGTTCTACTCCGGTGCTGGAGAAGCACTTGCAGCGAACTGGTGTCACCGGCCTCCATCACGAGGTAGGAGGTACCGTCCTGCGAACCGATGTCGTACAGGTGACAGATGGCTTGTGGGAACCAACGGGTCAGCCTACCTGACCGCGCGCCATTATCGACCAATGCGAAGCTCACAATGGATTACGCTCGCTTTTCTTTTCGTTCTGCTCGCGGCAACCGCCCGTAGCAGATCCGATGACTGGACGCCCCTGGTAGCTTCACCGCTCACCGCCAACAGCTCGGCATTCCCCGGAACAGACGGAAAATGGCACATCGTCTACGAGTTGGTGCTCACCAATTCCAATGTCACGCCGGCGACGGTAAAGAGAATCGAAGTGGTCGACGCAAGCAGTCCGTCGAGGATTCTTATGACATACGAAGGCAGCGAATTGCTGGCGCATTTGCGCATGCTGGCCAACCTTCCTGCGGCAAATGCAACGATTGAGTTTAATGGCACACGTCTGTTCCTGATTGATTTCGCGCTAGAGGCGAGCGCCATGCGCCCGAAGCGTTTGCTTCATCGCTTCGAGGTGCTCGGGGGAGCGACGCCGTCGCACACGGCCGGGACACCTGCTCCGCTCAGCTATACCGTCGCTCCGTTCGATTTGGTGGCAGGACTCCAGGAACTGGGCCCGCCACTAGCGGGCAAAGGCTGGGTGGTGCTAAACGGGTGCTGTGAGGCGGGCGGCGTTCACCGCTCGACCGGCTTGCCGGTCAATGGCAAAATCTGTTTCGCGCAGCGCTTCGCAATTGACTGGATGCGCATGGACGACGGAGGACACCTAGTAAATGGCGACCCGTCGGACGTCCATAGCTATCCGGATTACGGCGCGGACGTGCTGGCGGTGGCCGACGGTAAGGTAGTAGATACGCTGAACACGCTGGTGGATCAGAAGCCGGGCCATCTGCCGGATCCGAAGACGATAACGCTAGAGAACATTGACGGAAATCACGTTGTGCTCGACCTGGGTGATGGCTTGTTCGCGTTCTACGCACACCTGCAAAAGGGATCGGTAACCGTGACTAGGGGAGATCAGGTAAAGCGGGGCCAAGTTCTGGCGAAGCTCGGGAACACTGGGAACACTTCGGCGCCGCACCTGCATTTTCATCTCATGGATAGCTCGTCGGTTCTGGGATCGAGCGGCTTGCCTTATGTGATCGATTCTTTCGTCTATGCCGGTCAAGTGCCAGCCGCAGAGTTCGCGCAAGCTACCGGCGTGGAAGGAAATTGGAGTAAAGGGCTATTGACGACACCGAGCCCGCGGCGTGGGCAGTTCCCTCTGGACTTAGCGGTCGTAATTTTTCCCGCCTCTGGTCAGCGATGACGATGGCAAACTTGCCGCAAAAACTCGGCAAGAAGCCATCAACTGCACCTCAATGAAATGTGCAAACGGTCTCAGGGGAACGCGGCAAGCAACCTTTGAGGAGTTTCGAAGTAAGCAGGGTTCTCGAAGCCCAACAATGCATCAATCATTGTTCAAAAGCAGAGGGCAAGGCTAACAGGGAGGAAGCCCACGACCGCACGATCCAATCTCGAGCGCATCACTGGCGGAATGTCAACTCACCACCTGGGACGAATGACATTCGAGCTATAAAGACCTTCGAGACGAAGCCACGGTGACTTCGAACGTGAGGTCGACTCGGCCTCCGCACTGTGGCCTGGGTGGGCCGGGCGGCCGACTCGCGACGATGGGCGGCGGGTCGATAGATATGAGTCCGGAGCAAAGCCAGCGAAGCGCGGGACAACAAGCCAATGCAAGCGGAGTTTGCCAGTCTGACTGACGAATATAACGATCGACATCGCATTCCGATACGTTTCAACAATCACGGGATAAAAGACTCTCGGTTGGTTGCCACCGATACCATAGATCGGTGTGCCCACCAAGGTAGCGCGAGTATCGAGGCTCCCATTTTCGTTCCAGCCGGCCACAGGGCGCTAGTAATTCTGCAGAAGCGACTGAAACACGTTGCAACCCATTGTTGTATACAACTCGTATGCTCGTGATATTCTTGCGACTCAAAATGATCCTAAGAACTTGATACAACCAAGCGAAAATCACAATGAATGCCGTTTCTTTGGCAGAGAATTCTGCTGAACAGTTCCCGATCCAGTCGGTTCGCGCATTTTTTCCCGCTCTCAATCAGGGTGAGGATTTCGTATTTTTTGACAATGCGGCGGGGGCGCAAGTGCCGCAGATGGTTCTCGATGCGATCAACAAGCACCTACTTGTGAATAACGTCCAGAGAGGTGGTCGCTATGCCAAAAGCCAGGAGGTCGATGCGGTCATTGCACGTGCCCGCGAGAGCGTCGCCCTGCTACTGAATGCGCGTTATTCGAGCGAGGTAGCCTTTGGCATGAATGCCACTTCATTCATTCGGCTTATGAGTCTCGCCATTGGTCAGACATTGGTGGAACGCAATGAAATCATTGTCACGGACATGGACCACGAGGCGAACATTGCCACATGGCTGGCCCTTGACGATGCGAAGTTCGTCTGGTGGAACATGCGGGAGGATGGAAATCTGCATGTCGAGGATCTTGAAGGAATTGCGTCTCCCAGAACGCGACTCGTAGCGTGCACCGTGACCTCAAATGCCCTGGGCTCGATCGTTGATGTCGCTGCGGCCGCAAAGGTAGCTCACCGGGTTGGTGCGGAGATCTTTCTCGATTGTGTTCATTACGGCCCGCACGGGCCCATCGATGTTCAGGCCTTGCATTGCGATTACCTGGTGTGCTCGGGTTATAAGATCTTTTCCCCGCACATGGGTTTCCTCTGGGGTCGACGGGAACTTCTGCAAACCTTGCGGACCTTTCGAGAAGACTTCATTCCTGACGAACCACCCGGAAAGATCGAGGCCGGGACATTTATTTATGAGAACGTGGCCGGCGTGGATGCGGCGGTGAGGTACTTAGAAGAACTCGGGACGGGTCACGGTGGGGATGCGAACCTTAAAACATTGAAATCCAGGCGCGACAACATCCTGCATGCCATGAGTGCAGTCCGAGCCTACGAAGGAGTGTTGTCACTCGAACTACTTCGAGTCCTTGAGCAGGTCGGAGCAACCATTTACGGCATTCGTGATCCAGAGCGTTTCCACGAACGTGTTCCGACTTTTTGTTTTAACCTGCCGGGCGTTCATCCGGCACGAGTGACTGAGACATTGGCCGATGCTGGGATCGGTGTTCGTGACGGGCACATGTATGCACCGCGCCTTATGAGAAGGCTGGGAGTGGCGCCCGATTCCGGCGTGGTTCGCGTCTCGCTTGTGCATTACAACACCTTGGAAGAAATCCATCGATTTGAAGATGTGATCTCCCGTTTAAGCCGCCATGCGTGAGGTTCGGCTGCCAGCGCAACCCGTCGCGAGTTCGTCGGTAAGCGCACAGGACCATGACAATTTGCCGGCAGACCAGAATTTGCGGCGCCGCTTAACACAGCGTCAGCTCACCATGCTCGCCCTGGGCGGGGCGATTGGCGTTGGCTTATTCCTCGGCAGCAGCATAACCGTCCGACTCGCTGGACCAGGTGTGATTCTCTCCTATGTGCTCGGCGCTGTCATTGCGATAATCGTCGCGTTCGCGATTGCCGAGATGGCTGTAGTCCACCCTGTAGCTGGGGCTTTTGGCATCTATGCCGAGACGTATCTCAACCCATGGTTCGGCTTCGCCGTACGTGCCACGTATGGAGTTGTGCAGATCATAGCAATTGGAGCCGAGGTCACCGCCGTAGCTATTTATTGTGGATTCTGGTTTCCCCATGTGCCGCAATGGGTTTGGGTGACGCTTGCTTCGCTCACTTTGGTTGTGATTAACGCCCTGCAGGTTGAAACCTTTGGGGAGTTTGAATATTGGTTCGCCGTCGTTAAAGTATTCGCGATTGTTGTATTCATTGCGATCGGTGGAATGCTGATCATTGGCGTTGGCCCAAGGGCCGGTCTCGGAATATCAAATCTGGTTGCGCATGGAGGCTTTTTACCATTTGGCCTGAAAGGCGTGGGGTTAGCGCTTACTCTGGTGCTGCCCAGTTATATGGGAGTGGAAGTCATTGCGGTAACCGCCGGCGAGGCCCGCAATCCCGAAAAATCCATTCCTCGGGCGATTCGGACCATCGTCTATCGCCTAATCGCTTTTTATGTTCTAGCCATGGTAGTCATGTTGGCATTGACGCCATGGGATCGGTTGGGAAGCGAGAATGGAATCAATGGAAGTCCATTCGTCAACGCGTTTTCCAGCATTGGAATCCCTTATGCCGCGAGCATCATGAATCTTGTCGTTATCACCGCAGCCCTCTCCAGTTGCAATGCGGATCTTTACCTCACGACCCGGATGCTGTTTTCTCTTTCTCGTAGCGGCTATGCGCCCGCCTGGATCTCGCGGATCAGCGGCAATGGCGTACCTCATCGCGCCCTTGGGCTCTCCACCGCGGGCATGATAGCAGCGATCCTGTTGGCGATTTATGTGCCTTTGCGTGCGTTTCTTATGCTCTACGGAGTGGCAGTTACCGGCATGTTTTTCGTTTGGTCGGTTATTCTTCTAAGCCATATTCGTTTCCGAAAGCGCCTCAGTTCCGAGGCGCGCCTGCCGATCAAATTAGCCTTTTCTCCCTACTCCAATTGGCTCGGCATTGCGGCCTTAGTGAGCATCACCGTCAGTACATTCTTTGTCGACGGGTTGCGATATGCAGTGGCGGCTTTCCTACCCTTCCTCCTGGCAATATCGGTGTGGTACTGGAAATTACGACGGGCAGATCACGATGACGAACCTTGTTTTCCCGAAACCGGATAGCACGGAAATATCGCTTAGTGCATCCGGCGGCCGGCTCGAGAATGTGCAACTCACGATGTGGAAGCTTCATTCCATGTGGAGAGCGCTGCAAAAATGATTGCCACTACTTCAAGCGCACTGCCTGCAGTTCTCTACACCGAAGATCTGAACCTTTGCAAACAACGGAGTATGTATGTCAGATAAGAAAACAGCAATCATTACGGGAGCATCCGGGGGTATTGGTTCGGGTTTGGTTGAGGCTTTCCGGAAGGAAGGCTATAACGTGGTTGCGACGTCGCTAAATGCCAGACCATCGTTGGCTGACTCGCCGAGTCTGGTTTTCGTCGATGGGGATATCGGAAAGCAGGAGACGGCTGCCAAAGTCGTCGAGGCAGCGATCCGGCACTTCGGAACCATCGATGTTCTCGTCAATAATGCCGGAATCTACCGCACCAAGTCTTTCACGGACTTTACGACCGAGGATTTTAACGCCTTAGTCTCAGTCAACTTGTTGGGATTCCTCCATATCACTCAGCTCACGGTGAAACAGATGCTAAAACAGAAATCAGGGAATGTTGTGAGCATTACAGCGGCGCTTGCGGATCAGCCGGTCGCCGGTATCAATGCCTCAGTTTCGATGATGACAAAAGGGGGCTTGAATACTCTGACCCGGAGCCTCGCAATCGAGTACGCGAAAGAAGGTATTCGCTTCAACGCCGTAGCCCCCGGCGTGGTGGACACGCCATTGCACAAGGATGTTCCCGAGGAATCTCTTGCCACAAGGCAGCCAATGAAGACGGTTACGGAGGTAAAAGACATTGTCGACGCAGTTCTCTATTTATCGCGAGCCGGTCAAGTAACCGGCGAGATAATCCACGTCGACGGTGGTTCGCACGCTGGCTGTTGGTAGCCGCCAGATATGTGATTCATTCCGAACTTCACTTTTCACGGCTGCTCTGGCCGAGATTCGAGGTCATCGCCGGGCTGCGATTTCTCCGCGTTTACCCTCAGTTGTTCTACCTTATTTCCTTTAGAAAAAAGGCAGCGCCCCTCGGAAAAAATTTCTTTGCTCTCGGCATCCATTCAATGCAGTCGAGATCACAGCAGAAGAACGAGCGGAACTCCCAAGATGCAAGGCTTTTGTTTCCGCACCGGTTCGTTCCCCTAGCATTTCCTTGCATGAACGGAATGAAAGTTGCTTATTTCAACTCACCCAAACGCTAGGAGGTGTAAGGATGATCCGACAACTCGTTCTCTGCGTCTCTCTCACCGGAGCATTGCTTCTGGGAGGTGTTATTCTGCCACAACCCGCCAGCGGGCAAGGTCAGACGGGACAAACAACCCGGCAGGAGACAAAATCAATCACTGGAAAGGTGGTGTCGATTGGCTCCGGAGGCCACTCGTTCACGCTCGAAGTCAGCGGCAAGACGAACGATCAACCTACGATGGACTTCGTGGTGGACAAAAATACCCAGATACAAGGGGAGGTAAAGCGAGGGACGCCGGTAGCGGTAGAGTATCTTGTCATGGAAAGCGGTCAGAATCTGGCAGTCAATGTTACGGCGCAAGCCTAGACGGAAAAGGGTGCTCGCAGGCAGCACCTTCATTGGACGCGACGGGTCGTCCTGAGGCGCCTAGGGTCTTTCCCCGAGTCTCAGGCCGACTCCAAGCGGTGCGCTCGACAAAGTTCGAAAAAAAGCTTTCGCACCTGAGTGTAAGCGCGGTGCAGCGCCACGAAGATCTTTGCTGTTCATGGCTTCGTGGTAGGCCACCGCAGAAGCCATGCTTCCTTTAAGCTATTGTTGTCACTGTTGTTCTCCTTCATTCTAGGTTCGTGTTTACTGGCAAAGCACGTGCAGGGAAATCTCTCGGCCGCGGTTGTCGTTGGCGGGCAAGCCCATTGTGGATCGCCGAACGTGGCGACGTCCCAGGATTAGGTTGACAAACGACTTTTCTTGCGCCCGACGTGTACTGAACCGATACCACCCATAAAATTGTGTTTTGCTCTCATCATTGTTGAATCAGACGCCAACCCGGATGGTCCACGCCCAGGCTGCCAGGCAAAGATCTCGATTACGCTGTTGCACGGTGGGCGAAAGGCTGCTAATCTTGGAGGCGAAATAAAAGCGAAAGTGTGTTGCGCGGCATCAACTACTCAATGACTTGGAGGAAGGACGCAAACCGGTCTTAGGAATTATGGCGAGCATTCCGGTCGCCCATCATCTTAAAGACGGCAGAACTGCACGACTGCCGTGCAAGTCCGCGAACCGAGTTGCTGGTGGCTTCCGCGGTGCTGTGGGCTGAGAGATCATGAGAGGGGATCGATGGAACGCATCGCAAACTCAGCCGATGACAAACGATGGCCGCGAGCTTAGAAGAGACTCTGATTTCGGTGTGGCGCCAGGCAATGGTGAAAGACGCCAAAGTTGTCGTGCTGCGAGACGAAAAGTTTCCGGTGCGGAGGACCAGCCGATCCAGACTGCGGGAAGTGGATTTCTGTTTCGACGGCCATGAATTGCGAGGGCTGGAGCAGAATCCGGAAACGGTTTCTCGCTGGGCGCAATTGGCCAGGCAAGGAAAGAAAGTGATGCAGTTTCTGCAGAAGCGCCGTTACATCGCCGTCGTTGTTGACGAAAAAGTGCAGTTCTACGGTAAACCCTATCTCAGCGATTAGGGCTACGTTTCAGGCGAACGAAGGTAACCCAAAGCCAAGGCCTGAGAATTACGGTATCACCTGGGAGGTTCTGTGATGAGGGGCTCAGTGGTCGAGAGTGCACCGAAGCGAAGCCGCGTTCTCAATGCGGTTCCTCTGCAAAATGCGGTTTTGTGTGCTGAGTGCGATGTCGTCAGCGACAGCCCACATGACATCTGCATGGTCTGCGGAAGCCGGTCATTATTTAATATCGCCCGAGTTTTTGGGGGAAGAATTCCTGGACAGCGCGCGAGCTTGATAGCGCCAGATTCAGTCCAGGTTTCACGATCCGACATTGTCTTGCTCTTCCCGAAACGTCACAGAGTGAGGAGCAAAACTAGGGCCGGGTTATCCCAGCTATCGGTACTTGAAGTCGACGGTCACGAAACTGACGAACTTTGAGGTTGGAGTTCGAGCCGGGCCGAGAGGCCGCTGAGATTCGTGCTGTTGTCACAGGTGGGGGTTGTGGCTGGCCAGGACGCGACCGCAATTCCGGCAAGGCCGGCCCAGTAGACAATGCCGCGGGATCATCGGTTACTCCATGATCTACGGAGTCACCCGATGACCGCAGCAGACCTTCGCAGGATTGCACTGAGCCCTGGAGGGAGTGGAAGAGTACTCCACAACATGGGATTGCCGGTTTACCGTGTAGGAGGCTGGAAATTTGTTTCGTCGGCCTCGCAAGCTGGGGGACACGGAAATCTAATGCTTACGCTCGAGCAGCAGCCGGCGTTCGTGGAGGAGGCGCTTTTCCTGCTGATTCCTGGCGGCTGTTTGGGAAACACGCATATTCGCCTGGCGCCGAGTGAAGGGCAGACTCCGCACGGCGTGGAAACTGCGAGTTGATAAGAACGCGAAAAGCTGCCAAAACGCTACACATGGCGGAGTAAAGCGAAGCAACAGATCAGAAACGCGGGGAGCGAGGACTATGAGAGCAACCAGAACGCGAAACAGCAATAGCAATAAAAAGGACTTGTCACCGGAACAACGTGAAGAACTACTCAGAACCTTGAAAGCCCGCTTTGAGAAAAACATGAACCGCCACCAAGGTCATGAATGGGTTAGAGTACAAGCAAGGCTCGACGCTAATGCTGAAAAACTGTGCTCACTCAATGAGATGCAAGAAACTGGCGGTGAACCGGACGTTGTTGGTCATGATAAAAAGACGGGCGAATACATTTTTTATGATTGTTCGGCGGAAAGTCCTAAGGGCCGCAGAAGTATTTGCTACGACCGTGAAGCACTGGAGTCAAGGAAAGAGCATAAACCAGAAGATAACGCTATGGATATGGCAGCGGCCATAGGCATTGAGCTCTTAACGGAACAACAGTATCGAGAGTTGCAGAAACTCGGAAGTTTCGATATGAAAACGTCGAGTTGGGTGAAAACACCTGCTGAGATCAGAAAACTCGGCGGCGCCCTCTTTTGTGATCGCCGCTACAACACGGTTTTCGTGTATCACAACGGTGCGGAATCTTACTATGCTGCTAGGGCGTTCCGTGGCTCGCTAAGGGTCTAAATTTCTCTGCCGGCAGATCCAACAGTCGATGCCAATCAAGGATGGCTCCCGCTCGCCGTCCGGAAAGCCCCCCAGTCGTAAGAGTAAACAACCTGCAGAACCTATCGGACGTTTCTTGACATTGCTCTGCCACGCGTGCCTTAAGTCTTGGTGGTGGGATGCTGCTCAGCAATAGGCATCGTGCGATGGGTCAGGCGACAAGAGGTACTGGCGCAAACCGCACATGAGCGTCAGGCCTCACGTGCAACCGCTCAGACCCAGCTAGCATTTCTGATTACTCATGGCCAGCAAAATTAACGCAAGTTCACTTCCGCGTGGCGGCCACCCGTCATCGGTTCGTCTTTGCGCGCTGGAGAAATCCGGTTAAGTCTGTGCGTGCTGTTCTTGCATTTCATTTGGGCTCAATGTCGTACGGGGCCGAGGAGCATGCGTGTGGGCCATAGCAGAGAAAAAAACCCGATTCTATAGATGCGCATCTAATGAACTTTGCTACCGAACTTCAGACACCGTTGGCATTGGGGTGGTTTCACCACCCGTCAGAGATCGAACGCGTCGAGGTATGGGGATGGGCTTTTCGGAGACGTACACCCGCCGGCTGTCTCACTTTGTCCTGGTCCTGCTTTCTTGCGGGATCGCCAACGCACAAGGGCCGGTGCCTGCCGAGAGCGGCGGCGTTCCGGATGGGATCTGGATGGTGGGTTCATCCACCCCCAGCTCTCCACAGGAGATCCAGCAGAACCCGTCGCAGGCTGCAGCTAAACCGGGGAGCGTTATAGGAACAGTTTTGGATCAGGCAGGGTCGCCGGCCTCGGGCGCCGTCGTACGTCTGACCTCCGCGGACAAGTCCTTCTCGCAAGAGGTTTTGTCCGGGGACAATGGACAATTCTCCTTTTCAAATGTGCCGCCTGGTCCCTTCATACTTTCGGTCAGCGCGGAGAAGTTTGGCAATCAAGAAGTCTCCGGAGAACTCGTGTCTGGACAGACCTACCTGGCGCCCCCGATTGTGATCTCAATCGCCACGGTCGTGACCGACGTAAAGGTGGCCGGGGATCCTGTAGAGGTGGCGACGGAAGAAGTGAAAGAGCAGGAGCAGCAGCGTGTCCTTGGGGTCATTCCCAATTTTTACGTGACATACCGCCAGGACGCGGCTCCGATGACCACGAAATTGAAATTTCAACTGGCATGGAAATCGAGCATCGACCCCGTCACGATTCTTGGAACGGCGCTTTTGGCCGGATTCGAGCAGGCGGGTGATCAATACTCAGAATTCGGGCAAGGCGCCGCAGGTTATGGAAAGCGCTTCGGCGCTGCTTATGTGGACGTCTTTGCCTCCACGTTCATCTCCGGGGCGATTTTTCCCTCCCTCCTGAAGCAGGATCCTCGTTATTACTATCAAGGTACCGGCAGTACCCGTTCGCGGCTTGTGCACGCGATCGGGAACTCGGTATGGTGTAAAGGCGATAACGGGCGATGGCAGGTCAATTACTCGAATATTGCTGGGATTTTCGCGGGAGCAGCTTTGGCTTCCGCGTTATACCCCAAAACGAATCCGGGGACGTTTACTTTGTCGAACGGCTTCATCAGACTGGGTGAGAGCTCACTCGCTGGCGTGGTTCAGGAGTTCGTGCTCCGGAAGCTGACGAAAACCAAGCACCAAGCCGAGGATCCCTCGGGGCCAGCAGACCTGGCCACTACAGCAAGCGATCCAATGCCATCGGCAAAGAAGCCCTGATTTCACTTGCGCACGCCTGATCTTCCGCAGTAAGGGTCGCATCGTACGCAATTGCTTTCCGTCCTTCGGACCGAGCTCAGGCTCTCACCCATGGCTGCGAGACATGGCTTCATTCTTTCGGTCTTCATCCGGGCCCTCTCTCTCGCGCTTAATGGCGGTCAAACCCGTACCGATCGCCATCTTAGCCTGCCGAATTCCTAATTCGATGTCTCGTTCCAAATCGAGGTGGGGGGCAGCGGAGGCAGACGCCGCTTCATAGAATCTGAGGGCATCCCGTGGGTTGTTCAATCGGCTGAGAGAGATTCGAGCGGCACCGAGCTGCGCCAGCAAAGACTCCCGCGCGGAAGGACGGCTGGCGGCGAGTTTCTCGTACTCGCTCACCGCACGTTCGAACTCTTGCCGTTCTTCGAGCATGCGGCAGAAATCGAGCCAGGCGGTTGGCGGCAAACTTTCACCGCCCACTTTCAGGAAATTCTCATAGTCGTGCCAAGCGGCTTCCCACTCTCTTGCTCGAAGATGCAGTTCGCAGAGCTTGCCCGTAGTCTCCCGATAGCCTGGAATGTTGCTTGCCCGCCAGTAGACTGCTCGGAGCAGGTTCCACGCTGCAAAGGAGTCAGGATTGGCTGCAAGATATTGCTTAAGGACCTCGGCGGCGTCATTCAGTTTTTCGGTGTCCATCAGACTGTTTGCCCGAGTAATTTCGGGCTCGGGTGTCCAGGAAAGCTTCTCCTCGATCGCCCTGTCCATCTTGTTCTCTAAACCGGAGCAGCGAAGCCCGACCGCTGCAAGCGCCCCAAACAAGAAACCCCCAACGTGCGCCCAGTGTGCAATCCCATCCTGCGGCCCAGTTCCGTCACTGATTTCGAGCAGTACCCAGACAGGCAACACGAAATAGGCCGGTACCCAGAAGCGATGGAACGGAAACATAAACCAAGTCATCCTGATTCTTTTCTTGGGGAAGCGCACCAGAAAAGCTCCCATCAAACCGGCAATTGCTCCCGAAGCGCCTATTGAGTAGCCGATCCTTCCGGGATCTGACCAGGCATCAAACTGGCAGGACATTGCACCCGCCGCGAGATATACGACGAAGTAAAGTGATCGGCCCCAGGCATCCTCCAGCACAAATCCCGCCAGCCACAGAAACCACATGTTGCCGATCAGGTGCCACCAACCGGTGTGAAGGAAGTTCGACGTGACATAGGCAATCAGTCTTGGGTGCGCCACAATGAAGCCGTAACGCTGACTAATGAACTTTGCCGTTAGTTGTGAATACTGGTTGGCAAGTGAATCCATTTCCGCTTGCAAAGCTACCGGATCAACGCTCATCCGCACTCTGGCGTCCCACTCGTCGATCACCTGATAGTACGGGTTTTGCATTTCGAGCCAACCGTCTGAATAGCGGTTTCTGTAGTCATCAACAAATTCTTCAACTTTGGGCGCAAGGGTTAGTTGTGGGTGTCTCGCAGAAAGAATCAGAATATGATTCTGTATCTCCCAAAGCTGCGGGTCCTGCATCTCGATGGTCCAATGAGTGGCGAGGAACACCGCCACGTTGATAACAATCAACCCAAGGGTGATGAGCGGCCAGCGCCGAGCCGACATGTTGTCGTGCCCGATTGGAATAAGCATTAGGAGCCTTCGATTTGGTGAGTAGAAGCTGCCCTCAGCCTAAGAACTCTTGCGGCAAATGACCAGATTCCGAACGGGTCATCTAGACTTTAGTAACCACATCATCGCGCGAAGAGGGAAGGGCGCCGTGGCGAGCTGCCAGGATAATCACGGGCGCAGCTTTTCCTGTGCTTCAGTCCTTTTCTCGAAGCTGTTGTCAGCACAAATCAGCGAGCCGAATCCCAGGGGCGAATGCCGCCTCCAGCTTTCGGCTCCGCGAGGAAGGGAAGAAGTAAGGTTGCATTTCTGTAGCCTGTCCTAGAACCGCAGTCCCAGCGCGTGCCTTCCAACCAAGGATGACATCGGCTGTTATTCCACGATCGGAATCTCGCGTTTGTGAGGGCACCATCTCCTTACCCTGTTTTTTGGTGTGAGTACCTTGTACTCGAGCGCGGGTGTGCCGGAAAAAGGCCGAGCAAACATTCACACATGAATAATGTTTGACGGCTGGCATGAAGCACTCAAGGCTGCTGCTCCTACCAACTCTTCCCATCGCGGCAGAAAAAATTATCTCTGTAAAAACTTGTCACGTGGTAACGACGCATCGCGACCTTTTGCCGCATCGCGCGTCCAACGCAGCAAAGCCTCATCAGAGCGCGAGGTGGGGAATGAGATCACATGCATCGGTCCTCTCGCTAATCTTGTTCTTTGCTGTTCGCTGTGCCGCGGTTCCGGGGTGTGTGCCAGAAGAACTGTTCGATGGCCTGCCCAAGTCACCAGCCAACTTATCCCGTTTGCTTCAGAAGGCAGAAGGCGGTGATCCCGCGGCTCAGTTCCGCCTTGGATTGGCCTACGATATGGGCATCGGAGTGAAGCGCGATTACAACCAAGCTGCCGATTGGTACCGGAAGGCTGCAGACAGCGGCAATCCCGGAGCTCAGAATAATCTTGCGGGGCTCTACGCACGAGGATTGGGGGTGCCGCAGAGTGACGTCGAAGCCCTTCGTTGGTACTTGCGTGCAGCTGCAGA
>Ga0187783_10001496_pt1 | contig 17287 bp, 13 predicted proteins | sample 1015_SJ02_MP02_2_FD_132471 | JGI IMG/M metagenome (GOLD analysis project Ga0187783, IMG submission 132471) | Tropical peat soil microbial communities from peatlands in Department of Meta, Colombia - 1015_SJ02_MP02_20_MG | ecosystem: Environmental > Terrestrial > Soil > Wetlands > Peat | place...
CGTTTTCGGTCGAGCCCGGGATCTACATGCCTGGTCGCTTCGGGATGCGGTTGGAGGACATAGTTGTCGTCACAGGCGAGGGCCCCGAGCCTCTCAACGTCGTCGATCACTCGCTTGCCGTCGTAGAGGCCTGAAGAACCCGAACTTCCCGGAGCAGGATTTTCCGCCGCAGAGGCCTGAATCAAACGGTGTGCTTGCGCAAACGCGGCTCTCGTTTACGCGCGTGCTGTGGTTGGTGAGTTCCGATCCGTATCCCGAAGAACACGGCCGCTGCAACCGCGAGAACCGCGAGAACCGAGATGAGCGGCAGCCAGGTCTTTGTGGGCGTACCGGTGCCTCCAGGGCTCGGGGCTGTCGAAGCGCGGGCGGCCCCCGGAAGCCTTGAATACTGGTGCTCAGCGAGGTCGACCACCGTTCCGGATTGAATCGGCTTGCTATTCGACGGTCCCGGCTGTACATCGGTTTCGATCAGAAACGCGTAGTCGCCGAAGTGCATGACGACGATCTGCAGTTGGTCGGTCACCTGTGAAGAGCTCGGGCCGGTGACCGCTATCAGAAATCCAGCGGCCCCAGTGACGCCGGGAACCGAGAACCTGTTGTGTCCACCGCCGGCCGACAGCACCCGCTCGTACTCGAGCACGGTCGCAGTCGCCTGCTGGGCTTGGTCGAAGTGGAAAGCGAGCTCGCGAACCTCGTTCTTTCCCTTCGAGTCCTGCCACGTATGGATTACGGCAGCAAATCCCGGTTCTTGAGACTCGCGTTGGTACTGGCGCTCTGCCTGCGACGCGTCAGGCGCGAATTGCGCGTAGGTGGTGGCGTCCATCGACCCGTAGTCGGTGCCACGCACGTAACCGACAAGCGGTTGGTTGATCATGAGCTGGCCGAGCGAACCTGAAGGGCTTCGGGCGCCGAGAGCCGGGGAAGTCGAAGCAGAACCCGAAACAGAAGAACCCGAAGCTGAAGAACTCAAAGAAGCTGAAGAAGCCAAAGAAGCTGAAGAAGCCAAAGACGGAGCAGCAGACGTAGATGAAGACGCGACCACCGACAAGCACCCGGTGAAGGCGAGCGGCGCCACTGCGACGGTCAACGCAGCGGCCCGGCGCCTGAGGCTCACCCAATCAGGCTACGAAATACTTGGCACGAGGATGGTGGCAGACGATCGCGGTCGTCGATTGCTCGGGATGCAGCTGGAAGCCTTCGCTCACGTTGACAGAAATCCGAGATGCCTCGAGCAGCTCGACGACCTTTGCGTTGTCTTCGAGGTCGGGGCAGGCGGGATAACCCCAGGAGTACCTGCCCCCCCGGTACTGCTGTCGGAAGAGCCCGATCAGCGTGGGTCCGTCCTCCTCGGCGAAGCCCCACTCCTCGCGGATGCGCCGGTGCCAGTACTCGGCCAGCGCTTCCGCCATTTCGACACCGAGGCCGTGGAGGTGGAGGTATTCGGTGTAGCGATTCTCTGCGAAGAGCTTCGCTGTCTCGCGAGAGACTTCGTCACCCATGGTCACAACGTGGAACGCGGCGTAGTCGACCTCACCGGTGTCGGCTCCCCGGAAGAAGTCCGCTATGCACAGCCACGGCTCCTTCGCCTGGCGCGGGAACGCAAAACGGGTGAGCTCGGACTCGCGTTTGTCGTCTTCCCAGATGATCAGGTCGTCTCCGTCGGAGTTGGCCGCGAAATAGCCCCAGACGACTTGCGGTACGAGGAGATCCTTGGCCTTCGCCTTGTCGAGTTCGTCGCGCAGGACGGCGTCGACCCTCTCCTTAAAGGCTGCGTCGTCCTCTCCGTCCTCGGGTCGGTATCCCCACTGGTTCCGGTAGAGAGCTGTCTTGTTGAGATACGAGGTGATGTCGTCGAGCGAGATCCCCTTCGCGACCCTCGTTCCCAGGAACGGCGGGACGAAGATCGGGTTGTCGGTGGCGACCTCGGGGGATCGCACCGGCCGCTCGGAACCTTCGTCTTCCCGCACGAGCTGGCTGCGTCTCGGCGGCAACTTCCGTCCGCCGAGTGCCCTTCCGAAATCAGGGTCTTCCTCGCCGGTTCGCTTCAGGTCCATGAGCCGGTCCATCGTCCGGAGCCCTTCGAAGGCGTCCTTGCCGTAGAAGACGCGACCCTCATAGACCTGCCTGAGATCCCGTTCGACGTATGTGCGCGTCAGAGCGGCCCCACCGAGAAGGACAGGCATGTCCGCGAGGCCCCGCGAGTTGAGCTCCTCGAGGTTCTCCCGCATGATCAGGGTGGACTTTACGAGAAGGCCGCTCATGCCGATCGCGTCGGCCTCTCGCTCCTGCGCCGCTTGCAGCATCTCGGCGATGCCGACCTTTATGCCGAGGTTCACGACCTCGTAGCCGTTGTTGGTCAGGATGATGTCGACGAGGTTCTTCCCGATGTCGTGGACGTCTCCCTTCACTGTCGCGAGCACGACAGTTCCTTTGCCACCCTGGTCGGACTTCTCCATCTTCGGCTCGAGATATGAAACGGCGGCCTTCATCGTCTCAGCCGACTGAAGGACGAAAGGAAGCTGCATCTCGCCCGACGCGAACAGGTCACCGACCGTCTTCATGCCTGCGAGGAGGATGTCGTTCACGATCGCGAGCGGAGCGTGGCCCGCGTCGAGCGCCTCGTCGAGATCTTCGACGAGCCCGTTGCGATCCCCGTCGACGATCCTCTGTTCGAGGCGGCGTTCCACGGACCAGTCGGATCGGTCCTCCGTCGCGACCTGGCCGGCGCTCACACCTTCGAACATCCCGAGAAGGACCTGTAGCGGATCGTATTCGTCGGACCTTCGGTCGTAGATGAGGTCGAGACAGACCTTCTTCGCTTCGTCGTCGATCTTCGAGAGCGGGAGGATACGAGCCGCATGAACGATCGCCGCGTCAAGGCCCGCTTCGACACACTCGTGAAGGAACATCGAGTTGAGAACGTGACGTGCGGCCGGGTTCAGTCCGAACGACACGTTCGACAACCCGACGATCGTGAACACGCCAGGAAGCTCTGTCTTTATCCGCCGAATGGCTTCGATCGTCTCGATGCCGTCTTTTCTGCTCTCCTCCATTCCGGTGGAAAGGGGAAGCACGAGGGGGTCGAAGATGAGGTCACCGGGCTCGAGGCCGTAACGCTCGATCGCAACGTCGCGGATCGCCCGCGCGGCGCGCACCTTCCAGTCAGCCGTGCGCGCTTGGCCTTCGGTGTCGATGCAGGTGCACACCACTGCGGCCCCGTATTCGCGGGCGAGCGTGAGGAAGCTGTCCAAGCGCCCGCCTGGCTCGTCACCTTCCTCCAGGTTCACCGAATTGAGGACGCACCTGCCGCCGAGGCGCTGAAGCGCCGTCTCTACGACCGGGGACTCGGTCGAGTCCACCATGATCGGCACGCTCGCTTGAGTCGCAAAGCGCGAGGCGACCTCGGTCATGTCCGCGACCCCGTCGGCGCCTGTGTAATCGACGCAGACGTCGATGACGTGCGCGCCTTCCTTCACCTGGTCGCGAGCGATCGCGACCGTCGAGTCCCAGTCGGCAGCCAGCATGGCTTCGCGGAACTTCTTCGAGCCGTTCGCATTGGTGCGTTCGCCGACGACAAGGAACGACGTCTCTTGATGGAAGGGAACTGCTGTGTAGATCGAGGAAGCGCCGGGCTCGAGCTCCACCGTGCGCGGACCCGGGACGAGATCCCGGCAACGATCCACGACCGCACGAAGGTGGTCGGGAGTCGTGCCACAACACCCACCCACGATCGAGACTCCGAGCTCTGTGATGAAGCGTTCGTGGTAGTCGGCGAGCGCCTCGGGTGTCAGGTCGTAGTGCATCGCGCCGTCCACCACGGAAGGCAGTCCCGCGTTCGGCTGAACAGCGATCGGGACCCTGGCGTGACTGGACAGGTGTCGGATCGCCTCGCCCATCTCCGCCGGGCCCGTCGCGCAGTTGATGCCGACGACATCGGGGCGCAGCGGTTCGAGGGCCACCAGTGCTGCCCCTATCTCGGTCCCCGGGAGCATCCTCCCGGTCAGCTCGATCGTCACCTGGACCTGTAGCGGTACCCGTCGCCCGGCAGTGAGCATCGCCCTTTTGCACGCGTTCACCGCCGCTTTCGCCTGCAGCAGGTCGTAGACGGTCTCGACGATGAGGAGGTCGACGCCCCCTTGCAACAGGGCGGTCGCCTGTTCTTCGTAATCGTCTCGGAGGTCGGTGAACGGGATCTGGCCCAGTGTCGGAAACCGAGTTCCAGGACCGAGGTTTCCCGCCACCCAGCGCGGCCTCTCGGGGCTGGCGCACGCGTCCGCCTCCTCCCGAGCGATTCGGGCAGCGGCCAGGTTTATCTCTTCGACGCGGTCCTCCAGGCCGTACTCGGCCAACACCACCCCGAACGCACCGAACGCATCGGTTTCGACGACGTCGACTCCAGCCTCCAGAAACGAGCGATGAACTTGCGCCACGACGTCCGGACGTGACAGCACGAGCACCTCGTTGCATCCCTCGAGGGCGGGCCCGCCAAAGTCGTCCGCCGTCAGGTCCGCCATCTGCAGGCTCGTGCCCATCGCGCCGTCGAAGATCACGACGCGACGACTGACCGCATCGAGATACGCCATGCCGCGCTCGTCCATCGGCAGCGAGTCGACGAGCAGCACTGAATTGGCCGAATCAGGCATGGTCCAACAAGGCTACCGTTCACGCGGCGTGGTCCCGCTGTCCGCGAGGTCACGATCGTGCGAATCCTGCCGGCCTGTTCGTCCGGGACGTACCGGTAGCATTCGCCGCTGTGCCGGGCAAGATATATACGAAGACCGGGGACGACGGCACTACCGGGCTCCTATTCGGCGGGCGAGCTCCGAAGGACTCCTTGCAGATCGAGGCGAACGGAGCGGTTGACGAGGCCCAGTCCTTCCTGGGACTTGTGCGAGCGGATCTCCCGTCCAAATCCGAGCTTCAGAGGCTGCTCGTGGCGGTTGAGACCGACCTGTGGGTGCTCATGGCCGAGGTCGCCACCGCGCCGGAGAACCGGCACAAGTTGAAGGGTGGTCAGACCAAGGTGACCGAGGAGATGGTCCGGTCGCTCGAGCAGCAGATCGACGACTTCACCTCGCGTTCCACAATTCCGCTGCAGTTCGTCGTCCCAGGCGAGAACCCCGTCTCAGCGCGCCTCGACGTCGCTCGCACCGTTGTCCGGCGAGCCGAGCGACTCGTTGTAACCCTGCACCTCGGTGAAGAGTCACAGGCAGGGCCGTACCTGAACCGCTTGTCTGACCTCGTGTGGACTCTTGCCCGCTGGTGTGAGGGCGACCATCGAACCCTCGCGGGCAAGGAGAGAAGACCGAGAAAACAGCTAGGTACAAGTAACAAAGCGGGTCCCGGCAAAAAAGCAAGCCCCGCGAAGAAGGCAAGTGCTGACACGAAGGCGAGCGCCGTAAAGAAATCGCGTGCGGCCAAGAATGAGATTCCCACGAAGAAAAAGGCGAAAGGGGAAGGTTCCTAGCCGTGTTCGAGATCCCGGATATCAAAGCCGTTGACCTCGCGGACCTCGGGGACCTTCGAGAAGCTGGTGGGCACCTGGACGCGGTCGCCGTCCCGGTCTACCCGGGCGGTTCGCAGCCCGACCTCGTTCCCGGTACCCCTCGGACTCTCGACGTCGGTTGGCGTACGATCCATTTCGAGGTAGATCCAGAGATGTTCGAACGCCGGGGCTTTGCGGCCAAGGTGGCTCAGACTCTCGTCGTATCGGCCCCGGACGTGCCCTCGATCGTCTTTGTGGGAGTCGGTCCTCGGGAAGACGTCTCTCCGCAAGTGCTTCGCCGCGTCGCCGCTGCCGTCGTTCGAAACGCGGGACGTTCAGGCACCGCCCTCATGCTCTTGCCCGAAGAGCTCGCCCGCCGCGCATGCCGTGTGTCCGAAGGGACCGACATCGACCGCCATAGCGCGATCAGGTGCGGCCAAGTTGCAGCCGAGGGAGCGGTTCTCGCCGCGTACAGCTACAACGCTTACAAGACCGCAACCGATGAGGAAGGTGGCCGGATCGGAACGCTGCTCTTCGCTTTCGGCGATCGCTCCGGTGAAGCCTTCGCGGAGGGCCTTCGGCGAGGCGTTCGGGTCGCGCGCGCCGTGTGTCTCGCCAGAGATCTGGTCAACGAACCGCCGAGCGCGCTCACACCGACCACGTTGGCCGAGATAGCCGAGGGCGAGCTGACCGCCGAGCGGGGGATCGACCTGCAGGTTTGGCACGAGGAAAAGATTGCCTCAGAGCACCTCGGTGGACTTCTCAGCGTGGCGCGAGGTTCTGCAGAACCACCCAGGTTGCTCTACGGAACTTACGAGCCGCGCAATCCCGCGAAGGTCGACGGGCACGTTCCCCATGTCGTTCTCGTGGGTAAGGGGATCACCTTCGATTCCGGAGGTCTTTCACTGAAGACGGCGAGCGGCATGACCACCATGAAGACGGACATGAGTGGAGCGGCTGCAGTGATTGCTGCTCTGTCGGCGTGCTCAGATCTCGATGTCCGAGCGCGCGTGACGGCGATCGCACCGGTCACCGAGAACATGCCCGGAGGTCACGCGAGCAAGCCGGGAGACGTCCTCACCGCCCGCAACGGCATGACGATAGAAGTCCTCAATACCGACGCCGAGGGGCGCCTCGTCCTCGCGGACGGCCTGGCATTGGCGGCGGAGCTGGAGCCGGACGCGATCATCGACCTCGCGACGTTGACCGGGGCGTGCGTAGTGGCGCTCGGGACGCAGATCGCAGGTTTGTTCACCAACAACGATTCCCTTGCTGATCGGGTGAGGGCCGCGTCGGATCTTGCCGGTGAACCGACATGGCCACTCCCGTTGCCCGAGGAGTACCGACGCCACATCGACTCCGACATCGCGGACATGAAGAACATCGGTAAGGAGGGACAAGCCGGGGCGATCGCTGCAGCCATGCTGTTGGCGCGCTTTGTCGGAGACACGCCGTGGGTGCATCTCGACATCGCGGGTCCAGCTAGGTCTGACGAGGACAGCGGCATCTTCGAAAAGGGTGGCACCGGATTCGGGGTTCGCACCCTTCTCGAGTTCCTCGAAGCCTTCGGCGATCGGGGCTGACCCAGCAGCGCAATACAGGTTGGAATGCAGAGTCGGGTCGGACCGCAGAGTGGGATCGGACTTGAGGGTCGGATCGGACTGCGGGTTGATAGGACTGCAGCCTGATTCGACAGAGGTCAGACAGCGCGGTCCGGTCGAGCGGTCGGCGTGGTCGGAGCGGCGGGTGCCGTAGGTGAGCGTCCGGGGCTGCTCGGATGTGACGCCCGGGAATCTCCCTCGGCCAGATCCGTCCACCTCGCATCTGCCAGCCTGCCGATCGCAGCCAGCCGGCGCCTGTCGGCGTCTCCGATGGGCCACCCAGGTCTACCGACCGCCATTACGAGGTCCCAAACCGCCAGGTCCACCCATGCGACGTCGGCAGCCGGGGCGTGCCCATGCGCTCCCGGTGTTTCATCTTCCTCGTCCGAGATGAGTCTGGAACCGCCAATTTTGTCGGCCCCGGGGGCGTGCCACCTCGTGCCGACTACGTAGGCGGATAGCCACGGGCCTGCCGGTGGATCGCCCGACGAGGCGACGAGGATACGGTCCTCGACATCGAGGATCGCAGACCACCTTGCGCTCAGCTCGTGTCGCGCACGGCTGGCGACTGCGCCGAGGACTCCGTGCGGGGTGCGCTCGGACACGATCGATACAGCGGTCTCGTACGGGTCGAGGTTCCGATCCGCCACGACCGGCGGCAGGACCCGGACCTCTTCGACTTCGACTCCGTCCACTTCGGCGACTTCGCTGAGGAGCAGTGAGACGTGCCCTTCATCCGCCAATTCGACGACGAATTCGTCCACCGCCCGCCCTTCACCGCGGCCCACGATGTCAACGGCGACCACGTCGGCCCGTACCGCACCGATCCGGCTCGCGACAGCGCCGAGAGCGCCGGGTCGGTCTGGCAGACCCACCCGAAGCAAGAAGGTGGCCACCTAGGCAGCCTAGGCAATCAAGGTGAACTGCGCGTTTCGGGGTCGAAACGCCTGGGTTACGTCTCTGGCCTCATGACCCCATGACTGCGAAACCGGCGTGCTGTGGTCTACACCTCTCCATCGGCGGACGTCTGTCGTCTCTGTTGGAAGACGGCCCAATCGATCGACTCGTGAGCGAGCGCCGGATGGATGCTGTGGCGCGCGAGCTCGTTCTCGGTTGCGACGATCGTTCTGCCCAGGCGTAGCTGGTTGAGGGCGAGGCGACGCGCACGTTGCCGCAGCTCTTCCACCTCCTTGGAAACACGCAAGGACTCTTTGGAAACACGCAAGGACTCCAACCACTGATCGTGTCTCGCGCGCAACGGATCGGGCAGACGAACCAGATGCCGGCGCGCAAGGGGGGGAAGCTTGCGTCTCACCCCCAACGTGCCGTGCTCTACCCATCGAGCCATTCCGAACGTCACGCAACGGCCCAAGGCGCGTTGAAACGGAGCATTTCGTCCCGATCGGCCGCCGACGCCAAGCGCACGGGCGGTGTCCTCGAGTTCCATCGGAAAGCCCTCGGGATCCGAGTCGAAGCTCCTCGCAACTCTTCTGAGAAGAAATGTGGTGGACGGCCCGAGGACTGGAAGCCAAAAGGTCTCGACGTATATCGATCGCGGGTCGTGTCCCAGGGACTCGATAACGGGGTCGCTCCAAGGGATGATCGTGATCGTCCCGGGCAAGGCTCCGCCACTAGATCGGTCAGTCGATCCGTCCGGTCGGGAAGTCGCCGTGCGAGACGACCCTCCTGTTCGTATCGGGGTGAGTGTCATGGCGGCCTTTCGGGCGTTGGCGGATCTGTCGCGGTCCAACGTCGGAGACCGACCTCGCTTCCACCTAACCCGCGAGCGTGCCGGGGAGCTCTCCGGCTTTCACCGAAATCGCCTAGAGGGCTTTTCACGAGCAAAGCCCCAGCTCAGAAGGGAGGAAATTTTCTTGGGACTTTTCCTAAAGGAGACCCGTCGAGATGCCGATAACGAAACGGGCGGAGTGTGCTCGCAAGAGAACCGGGGGACAAGAGATCCCAAGAGGAACCACCCGAGTCCCGGAGTCGGGTCTATGAGGTCTCGGGCGTCTGTCGGCGGATATCGGTCGCAGCCCCCCACCGGGCCCAGTGGTACACATCACCCTTCTCGCGAGGCGCCCTCGAAAGTGAACGCGAAGGAGGATCGCTTTTGCCCGGCTCGCCGAGGAGCACCGCCCCGACGTACCGATGCCCGGCGGGGACCTCGAGAACCTTCATAAGTGCACTTTCGCCACGGAAGTTGCCCAGAAAACAGGCGCCGAGGCCATTGTCCAAGGCCGCCATGAGAAGTAGCGATACCGTCATTCCGGCATCCACGAACCAGTAGGGGACCGGCCATGTTTCCGCCGAGCCGAGGCCCGACCTCGCCTTGTCCGGCTCGCTGTAACGGTCCAGATACGCATCGAGTTCGACGAACAGCGCAACGATCACTGGTGCCATCGAAAGCCCGGGCCATCGCTGTGACCTCTCGCGCCATTCAGGCGTCGTGGTGGCTTGCCAGAAGGTGTCGGTTTGTTCCCATCCTTGTAGGACGACGGCAGACCACCCCCCGGTGTTACCCGCCGACGGCGCTCGCATAGCCGCGCCCAAAACGACGTCGAGAACGTCCGAAGAGACAGGGCGTCCGGAAAAGCTCCGGACCATCCGCCGGCGGCGCAACACCTCGGCGAAGTCCATGGCGGGGACGCTAACGGGAATGTTGACCTCGCTGGTAGCGTTTCGTATGTGATGAGTGAGTTTGCAAACGCCCAGCTGAACAAGCGTGTGGCGACTGAACGCATACCGGGAGCTGACTGAATTGGCAAGTCCTCGTGAGCTTTTGAGCCAGGCAAAGGCGGCTATCAGCGAAGTGAAGCCCGAAGAGGTAGAGCCGCGCCTGGGAGCCGTCACGCTCCTCGACGTAAGGGAGCCCGACGAATACGAGCAGGGGGCGCTACCCGACGCGGTTCACCTCCCTCGCGGCCAGCTCGAAATGCAGATAGAAGGAAAGATCCCGGACAAGTCGGCGCCCCTTGTCGTCTACTGTGCCGCCGGCGTGCGTTCGGCCTTCGCTGCGAAGACCCTCGGCGAGCTGGGATACACCGACGTCGCATCGATGATCGGGGGGTTCAACCGCTGGAAGGACGAAGGGCGCAGTTGGGTAACCCCCGCCGCGCTGACGGCGGAGCAGAGGAACAGGTACCAGCGGCATCTGCTGCTCCCGGAGGTGGGGGAGCAGGGCCAACTCAAGCTTCTCGACTCGAAGGTTCTTCTTTTGGGCGCAGGAGGTCTCGGTTCCCCGGCAGCCCTTTACCTCGCGGCTGCCGGTGTCGGCACGATCGGGATAATCGACATGGACGTCGTCGATGCGTCGAATTTGCAACGCCAGATCCTGCACAACTTGGACCGCGTCGGAGAGCGAAAGGTCGACTCGGCGAAGAAGACGCTCACCGCCATGAACCCCGACGTCGACGTCGTCACGTACGACGTCAGATTGGGAGCCGACAACATCCTCGAGATAATCGATGGATACGACCTCATAGTCGACGGGACCGACAACTTTCCCACTCGATACCTCGTGAACGACGCTGCGTTGCTCAAGCGCATCCCGGTCGTCCACGGCTCGATCTTCCGATTCGAGGGCCAGGTCACGGTCTTCGACCCCTATAACGGACCTTGCTACAGGTGCTTGATCCCTGAACCGCCTCCCGCCGAACTGGCGCCCTCCTGTGCCGAAGCCGGTGTGCTCGGCGTGCTTCCGGGGATCGTCGGGTCGATCCAGGCGATCGAGGCGATCAAGATGTTGCTCGGTCTGGGCGACCCCCTGGTGGGTCGTCTCCTTGCATACGACGCCCTCGAGGAATCGTTCCGAACCTTCAACGTCCGCAGCGATCCAGCTTGCCCGGCATGCGGTGAGAACGCCGGCGAGATCGTCATCGCCGAGTACGACGATCTCTGCATGCCCCACACCACCGACTAACCGACCGCAATCGCTGGGAGAGCGACTGAACCGGTGGAAAACCGACTGAACCGGCGAGAATCCGACTGGGCGGAAGAAGTGGTTCGCTCGTAACCTGAAGGTCGTGGCGCTCAACGGAACCTCGGCCAACGGTCCGACAGTGCCCGATGGCGAGAAGCGCCGGTTCACGGATTCGGGAATCGAGATCGAGCCCGTTTACGACGCGTCGGACCTCGTGAATTGGGATCCCGGGGAAAAGCTGGGAGAACCGGGGTCCGCCCCGTACACGAGGGGCATCTACCCGACGATGTACAGGGGCCGGTTGTGGACCATGCGTCAGTACGCCGGGTTCGGAACGGCTGAGGCAACCAACGAGCGGTTCAAGTTCCTTCTTGGTGCGGGGCAGACAGGGCTCTCGTGTGCCTTCGACCTACCGACCCAGATGGGGTACGACTCGGACCACCCGAGGGCCGAGGGCGAGGTCGGAAAGGTCGGAGTCGCGATCGACTCACTGGCTGACATGCGCCTGCTGCTCGCCGACCTTCCGCTCGACAAAGTGACGACGTCGATGACGATCAACGCCACGGCCGCGATCCTGCTGCTCGTGTACAGCCTCGTGGCTGAAGAGAACGGGGTCGATCAACGCCTTCTCGGTGGGACGATCCAAAACGACATCCTGAAGGAGTACGTGGCCCGCGGGACCTACGTATACCCACCACGCCCGTCGATGAGATTGATCACCGACACCTTTGCGTACTGCGCTCAGAACCTCCCGAGCTGGAACTCGATCTCGATCTCCGGTTATCACATAAGAGAGGCGGGCTCGACTGCCGTCCAGGAGATCGCTTTTACGATCGCGAACGGAATCGCCTATCTGGAGGCCGCGCGTGTCGCCGGGCTCGAAGTGGACGCATTCGCCCCGCGCGTGTCGTTCTTCTGGAACGCGCACAACAACCTCTTCGAGGAGGTCGCGAAGTTCCGTGCTGCGAGGCGCATGTGGTCGAAGATAATGACGGAGCGCTTCGGCGCGAAGGACGAGCGATCGAAGCTCTTGCGTTTCCACACCCAGACGGGCGGTTCTACGCTGACCGCGCAACAGCCCGAGAACAACATCGTGCGCGTGACGGTACAGGCCTTGTCGGCTGTCTTCGGCGGCACCCAGAGCCTCCACACAAACGGTTTCGACGAGGCGCTCGGCCTCCCTACCACTCAGGCGGCGAAGATCGCGCTCCGGACCCAGCAGATAATCGGGTACGAGTCTGGCGTGACCGACACCGTCGATCCGCTCGCGGGCTCGTACTTCGTCGAGTCACTTACGGATGAGGTTGAAAAGGCTGCTTGGGGCTACCTCGAACGCATCGACGCGATGGGCGGTGCGGTCGCCGCGATCGAAGAGGGCTTCATGCAGGACGAGATCGAAGCTGCCGCGTATTCGTACGCGAAGGCGGTCGACGATGGCGAAGCCGTCGTGGTGGGTGTGAACAGGTTCATCGACGAGGTGCACGAACCAACCGAAGTGTTCCCCATCGACCCGGCCCTGCAGGAATCTCAGATCGAGCGAACTCGCCGCGTTCGAAGCGAACGCGACCAGAGCGCGGTGGATGCCGCACTATGCGATGTACGAGATGCAGCGCGAGGAACCCAGAACCTGCTCGTGCCCATGCGCGCGGCGCTCAAGGCGATGGCGACGCTAGGAGAGGTTTCGGACGTGCTGCGCGACGAGTTCGGTGTCTACCAGCCTGGACGTTGATCAGGTCGAAAGAGCGTCGTCAACTTCATCAAAGAGGCCCGACGTCCGTGAGCTCGATGGTGTTGCCTGCAGGATCGACCACGAACGCAGCGAGAACCGTCACCCGCCCGAAATCCACCCGCGAGCTCGGTTGGCCCAGGAATCGCACGCCCGAGTCCCGAAGCGCCTGCATCGTCTCGTCGAACTCCTCGGTCGGGACATAGAGGGCGAAATGGGGAAAGCCGGACGTCCTTTCAGGCATTTTCTCGATCTCCGAGAGATGAAGTTGAAGATCTCCCACTCGCAGCCACGCACCTGGGAACCCGAAGTCGGGACGATCCAACTCCGAGAAACCCAGTAGATCACAATAGAAATGGCGGGCCGCGCCGATATCGTCGACGTCGATGGCAACGTGGCTGTATCCCGAGATACCGACCATCGGCGGACCCGCAGCGACTTCTCTCGTCATCAGGGATGGGGCTCCCTTGTCACGTGTCGACGCTCCATTTATGTGCTGACGCTATAAAGATGTTCACGCAGGTCAGGGTCGGTGCCCGCGTCGACCGCACACCATGCCATGGCGATCGCTCCGTCGATCATCGCACGTTCGGCAGACGGACCGACACACGCCGCTGCGAATTCGGGCTGATGATTCACCGAGCCCTTCGAATCAAGCCCCACCATCGGATGGATCGAAGGAAGCGCCAACGAGACGTTTGCCATGTCCGTCGAGATCGTCGGGAGCTCCTCTCCGCTCGCATCGGCTCCGTAGCGCCTTCCGAGGTCCTCCGCGTTTAGTTTCCAAGCCGACAAGAGTGCGGCGTCAGGCACGAACTGGGAATAGGTAGGGCTGAGGTTGCGCATCTCGAGTTTTGCGCCGGTGGCCAACGAGCCGGCTTCGAAGCAGTGGTCTATCCGGGGCCTCAGCACAGCGAGTGCTTCGAGATTCTCTGCTCTCACCATCCAGCGGCCGAAAGCCTCGCGGGGGATGATGTTCGGTGCCTGTCCTCCCGACTCGACGACTCCGTGGACCTGATCGCCGCGTCGCAGGTGTTGACGGATCAAACCAATCGCGACTTGAGCGACGACCATGGCGTCACCTGCGTTGATCCCTCTTTCGGGGGCTGCGGAAGCGTGCGCTTCGCGGCCGGTGTACCGAACCTCGAAGTGGTCGACGGCGAGACAGCGTGCCCCAAGTCGGTCCTGTGGCCACGGGTGGACCATCATCGCCGCGTGCGCGCCATCGAACGCACCTCGCTCGAGCAGGAGGATCTTCCCGCCCCCGCCTTCCTCGGCGGGCGTTCCGAGCACCGTTACGGACAGACCGAGGTCGTCGGCGATCGGAGCTAGAGCCATCCCTGCACCGACTGCGGACGCCGCGATCAAGTTGTGCCCACACGCGTGACCGACCCCCGGGAGGGCGTCGTACTCTGCGCAGATCACGAGCGAGAGCGGGCCCGATCCAACTCGCCCCCTTAAAGCGGTGGACAGACCGCAAATGCCCAGCTCGACTTCGAACCCTGATCTTGTGAGCGCCTCAGCTACACGTTCGGACGCGTGGTGCTCCTCGAAGCAAAGTTCGGGATCGTCGTGGATGGCCTCGCTGAGCGCCACCAGCGAGTCGCGGCTTTGCTCCACCAACCGACGAGCCTCGGTCTTCGCGCTCATCGAGTCATTCGATTCGAGTCATTCGATCACGACGACGACATCACCGGGGCCGACAGAATCTCCCGCGGCGACTTTCACTTCTTTGACCGTACCTGCTTTCTCGGCGTTGACGGCGTTCTCCATTTTCATGGCTTCGAGGACACATACCGTTTGCCCGACTTCGACGGCGTCGCCGACGGCGACGAGGACCTTGACGATCGTTCCCTGCATGGGCACGGCCACGACCCCTGAACCGCTCCCGGCGACGGCGGCCCGTGCCCGACCGGGTCTCGAGGAGCGAGCCGAGCCCGAGGAAGTCGCGGCGCCGACGGTCTCGGGGACCCACAACTTGACCTCGTAGCGACGCCCGTCGACTTCCGCCGTCACTTCTCTCATGACGCGTGGGACCGAGTCCTCTGAACCATCGGAATCAGGTGACGGGATCGAAAAAGCGGACGAGGGTTCGAAGGTTGCAGGGTCGAGGCTCGTCTCGACCCAGCGCGTCGAATGTCTCACCGCGGCGAAATCCTCGCTCTTCAAGATGGCTTTGTGCGCCGGGATCGTTGTTGCGATCCCGGTTATCAACGTTTCGTCCAGCGCCCTGAGCATTCGGTGCCTGGCCGCTTCCCTGTCCTCGCCCCAGACGACCAGCTTGGCCACCAAGTTGTCGTAGTACTGGCTCACTTCGTCACCGGCCTCATAGCCCGAGTCCAAGCGGACTCCCGGGCCTCCGGGTGTCCGGAACGTCGTGATCTTGCCCGGGGATGGGGTGAATCGACCTCCGGTCGGGTCTTCGGCGTTGATCCTCACTTCGATTGCATGACCGTCGTGTCTTATGTCGTCCTGGCCGAATCGGAGTGGCTCGCCGGCGGCAATTCGCAGTTGCCACTCGACGAGGTCGAGGCCCGTGACCAGCTCGGTGACAGGGTGCTCGACCTGCAACCTGGTGTTCATCTCGAGAAAGAAGAACGTCCCTTCCTGGAAGAGGAATTCCACCGTCCCCGCATTTACGTACCCGCATGCCCTGGCCACTTCGACAGCGGCGGCTCCCATTGCCGCTCGAACGTCAGTCGGGAACTTCGGGGCGGGCGATTCCTCGACGAGCTTCTGGTGACGACGCTGGCACGAGCAATCTCGCTCGCCGAGCCACAGAGTTGTGCCATAGCCGTCGGCCATGACCTGCATCTCGACGTGTCGTGGCCAAGTCAGGTAGCGCTCGAGGTATATCTCGGAACGCCCGAAATAAGCCTTCGCCTCGCGTTGTGCGGACTCCATGGCCTCTGCGGCCTCGTCGGGCCCTTCGACGACTTTCATTCCGCGCCCACCACCGCCGAAGGCGGCCTTTATCGCAACCGGCCATCCGAATTCGTCACCGAATGCCCGGACCTCCTCGGGATCGGTGACCGGCTCGGTTCGCCCGGGCACCCCCGCCACGCCGACCGCCTCCGCTGCCCGCCGCGAGCTGATCTTGTCTCCCATCACCTCTATCGCCTCGGGGGGAGGCCCGATGAAGACCACTCCTGCGCCGCTGACCGCTCTCGCGAAGTCTGCGTTCTCGGAGAAGAACCCGTAGCCGGGGTGGACTGCATCGGCACCGCTGAGCGTGATCGCCGCGATGATTGCGTCCGTGTTCAGGTAGCTCTCGGCCGCCGTCTGGCCACCGAGGGCGTAGGCCTCGTCGGCGAGCCTGACGTGAAGAGCATCTCGGTCGAGCTCTGAATAAACAGCCACGGTCGCGATGCCCATCTCGCGACACGTGCGTATCACCCGGACCGCGATCTCCCCGCGGTTCGCAATCAGGACTTTGTCGAACACGTTGCAACACTGGCACGGCCCGTGCGGTTCGTGCCATGTGCCCTGGGAGCACCGGTGCGGCACACGGCCCTAGGGTCGAGGTCGATGACCGCTGACGCCCTGTCTTTCACCTCCGCGCCAGGTCCCTCCGGCACAAGGTTCGGCGAGGTCCGCCACTACTCCTCCATCGATTCCACGAATCGACTGTTGTTGGACGAAGCGCGCCTCGGGGCGCCCGAAGGGCTTGTGGCGCGTGCTGAACATCAAAGCGCCGGCCGTGGCCGGATGGGCAGGAGATGGGAGGCCCCTCCGGGAGCGAACCTGCTGGTTTCGGTGCTTCTCCGACCCGAGGTTCCACTGCGAGCGATGCACTTGGTCACCGTTGCTCTGGCGATGGCGACGGCAGACGTGTGCAAGAGCAAGAGCGGCCTCGATCCTTCGCTCAAATGGCCCAACGACCTCATCGTGGGCGATCGGAAGCTGGCCGGGCTGCTCGCCGAGTCGGATCCGGGAACCGACAAGCCAGGAGGTCATGGGCACGGCGGCCGGGCGGTTGTGGTGGGAGTCGGTCTGAACGTGAACTGGCCGGCGCCGGAGGGCGAGGCGGACCGTTCACCGATGAACGACGACCCTCGCCCAGGGCTCGAACTCTCAGGGCTCGACCCTCCCTCAGGTGTCGACCCTCCCTCAGGTCTCGACCTTTCAGGTCTCGACTCGGGGGATCTCCGCACCACGGCTACGTCGATCTGGCGCGAGAGCGGGAGGCGGCTCGATCCAGGTGAGTTGCTGAATCCACTCTTGACCCTGGCGGAGCCGTTGTTGGTCGACCTTCAAAGCGAGAAGGGACGCGAGCGGCTGGCAGAGGAGTACAGAAAACGGTGCTCGACGCTCGGCAGGCAGGTTCAGGTGACACTTCCGCGTGAGACCTTCGAGGCTACGGCTGTGGACCTGACGCCCGACGGTCACCTGGTCGTCGATCTCGGCACTGGCCGGCGCGAGGTGGCTGCAGGCGACGTCGTTCACATCCGCACCGAGAGCTAGTAACGCGGGGGATAGAGAGAGCGCCCTGCAGCCCCGGTCTACGATGGCGCCCCGTGAATGTCCTAGTTACCGGTGGCGCTGGCTTCATC
>Ga0187783_10001497_pt1 | contig 17283 bp, 18 predicted proteins | sample 1015_SJ02_MP02_2_FD_132471 | JGI IMG/M metagenome (GOLD analysis project Ga0187783, IMG submission 132471) | Tropical peat soil microbial communities from peatlands in Department of Meta, Colombia - 1015_SJ02_MP02_20_MG | ecosystem: Environmental > Terrestrial > Soil > Wetlands > Peat | place...
CAGCCGATAGCCCTACAGTGGTCCGTCCACTAACTGCGCAGAAAAGCATTATTGTCCACGTAAAATTTGCAGGTTTTGTGTTCGTCTTTCATTCGTCTCCAGAATTAGCATTCGCCGTAAGTATATTTTTAACAATAGGTTACAAGCGATAACCGCCCAGGAATCGTTTGGTTCGGCGCGTGCTCCTAAGTCAATTCGCAAGGGGTTCCCACGGAGGAAATTAAGATGCTAGAAGATAGGCAGGACACAATTCAGGAAGCGACTGCACCGCGCTGGATTGGGATCGTTGTCGTCGTATTGGCCGCAGTTTCGTTGGTCGCCCTCGGGGTGGGTTGGTCGGCGTCGAACCGGGCCAAGACGATCGAGCAGACCATGACCGCTCAGAACCACCAGATTATGGAGAACGATACCGTGATCGGGCAGCGCCTCGCGAAGGCTGAGGACACGAATGCGCAGCTCGAAGGCGCCCTCACCGTTGTGACCAGCAAGATGAAGCTCACCGAAGGTGAGCTTTCAAGGGCGCGCTCGCAGGCCAAGAAGATCAAGGACGAAGACGCCAAGGAGCTGGCTGACCTGCAGAACAACGTCAATGGACAGCTCGCCACGAAGGCCAGCGTCGATGACGTGAACAAGCTCGGCACCGACGTCACCGGCGTTCGTACCGACCTCGACGCGACCAAGAACAATCTGAACATGACCCGCGGCGAGTTCGGCACCCTGATCGCGAAGAACCACGACGAAGTGGAAGAGCTTCGCCGGCTGGGAGAGCGCGATTACTACGAGTTCACCATCGACAAGAAGGGTCAGCGCGAGAAGGTTGGAGACCTGATGGTCGAGCTCCGTGGAGTGAACTCCAAGAAGAACCTCTACACGGTTGACATCTATGTGGACGACACGCGCTATGACAAGAAGAATCGCTCAGTCAACGAGCCGATCTACTTCTTCACTCATGGCAGCCGCGCTCCTCTCGAGTTCACTGTCAACCAGGTTGGGAAGGACAAGATTGCTGGCTACCTGAGCGTGCCGAAAGTCACGACGGCGCAGACGCAAGCTTCGGGTAACTAACAGTCGGATATCCCTGGCGGGATCGGATAAACAGTAAAAAGGGCGCTCCTGACGGAGCGCCCTTTGTTTTTTCGGCTCGCGGGTTCTCGCTCTACTCAGCCTTGCTCAAAGCGCGCAGCTTGCGCGCCAGAAACTTTCTCGAGAGAGCCGGAAGCTTGTCATACGGCACCTTACCCTGTTCGTAAAGCTTCACTTTTGCCTTAGCGGCTTTGCGGCGGCGTCGCTGCCGCTTTTGAGCCACCCACCGCTTGTCATTTGCCATCTATTCCCTCCGGAATCGTGACAGGAGATTGTAACGGACTCGCCAAACGATGCAACCCCGGTTGTGATTTCGCAGCTCGATTCAGGTAGCATCATTTTTATTTCTTCTGAACGCTTTCAAGACTATGCCAGGCACAGTTGTTCATGCGACTCGGATTTTGACTCCCGACGAGGAGATCAGCGACGGAATCATCGTCGTTGAAGGGGGGCGCATCACCGCCCTCGGCCACCGCGACCAAGTTCGCCCGCCCAGGGGCGCTGCCGACTACGTCGCCACCGGCCTGACCGTTGTCCCGGGCTTTGTCGACGTGCACATCCACGGCGCTGGCGGCCACGACGTCATGGAAGCGAACTCCCGTGCCCTCGACCGCATTACGACCACCGCGGCGCGCCATGGCACCACCTCGATGCTGGCCACCACGGTCTCGGCACCGATTGACACCACTTGCCGCAGTCTCGAGGGAATCTCCGCTTATGTCCGCAATGAGCAAAAATCAGCTGAAAATGGCGCACCGGATCGTGTAGCCGCCGAAATTCTTGGCGTTCACCTTGAGGGTCCATTCATAAACAAGGCACGCCGTGGTGTTCATCCGCAAGACTCAATTGCAAAACCCTCCGTACAAATTCTCGAACAGCTGCTGAACGCTTCGGATGGACTCGTAAGAATCCTAACGGTCGCGCCCGAGATTCCCGGCGCGATGGACATCATCAAAGTAGCCGCTGAGGCCAAAATCGTCGTCGCGCTCGGCCATACCGACGCGAATTACGACCAGGCCCGGGCTGCCATTCAAGCGGGCGCTCGTCACCTGGTGCACACCTATAACGCCATGCGCCCGTTTTCGCACCGCGACCCGGGCATCATCGGAGCTGTCCTCACGGACCCCGAGGTCACGGCTGAGGTGATCGCCGACCGCGTCCACGTGGCGGATGCCGCGATTCAAGTTTTGATTGGTTGCAAAGGACTCGATACCGTTCTTGCAGTCACCGACGGTATCGCCGCCACCGGCATGCGCGACGGCCAATATCGCCTGGGGAATTTCGAAGTAACTGTGAAAAACGGCGTCGCGCGCAACTCGGAAGGAAATCTGGCTGGAAGCACTCTCACCCTCGATCGCGCGATTCGTAATCTCGTGGCGATCGGTGTGCCGTTCGTGGATGCCGTGCGCATGGCGACCATTCTTCCCGCTCGCCGCCTCGGCGTCGCGGGAAAGAAAGGCATCATTGCGATCGGTGCAGACGCAGACCTCGTCGCGCTCACCCCAGACATGCGCGTCGCCGGCGTCATGACCCGCGGTCTTCTCTCGAGTTAGTGTTTCGTCCCGTGTTTCTTGTCAGATGCGACTATCGACCAGATCACTATTTCGATTTTCTAAATCAGGACTTCGTGTGGACCTTCAATTCTGCCGCTAGCTGGTGGGGATCGAACGGACTGCAAGAGAAATACCGCCCGTCTACTTCAATAGTGGGAACCTTTCGCCTTCCATCGTTCGCTCGGAGCACGATGTCTTCCGCCTCGGGCATCTCATCAATGTTGATCTCGCGAAATGCGATTCCTTTCTCCCGCAGGAACCGCTTCGCCCGCCGGCAATCCGCACACCACATCGTGCAATAAATTGTGACGTCCGCCATTTCGGCTTATTACCCTTCAGACCGTGGCACGAACGAAAATCATCTTCCTCTTTATTCGATGCCGCTAAAAGCGCTTAGATTCCATCCGCTACCAAACGCCAAACCACCCACTCCTACGAATGCGCGCCTTCCGCCCTGCCGGATCGCGTTGCCGCCTCCATTCGGATCACCGCGCGCTCAGTCGCCAGCCTTTCTTGCTGCCACTGCTCCGTCCCAACGCCCGCCTTCGCAAGCTCCGTCTGCGCCCGCTCGTGTGCCGCCTTCGCGCGCTCGTAATCAATTTCCTCGGCGCGCTCCGAAAGCTCTGCCAGCACGATCACTCGATCCGGCAGCACCTCTGCATATCCGTGAATCACGGTGAGCAACTTCACCTCGGAACCCTTCCGATATCCAAGGATGCCGATCCCGAGCTCGGTGATCAGGGGCGCGTGTCCCGGCAGAATTCCCATGTAACCTTCCTTGCCGGGGATCTCCACGGAATGCACCGTCTCCTGCAGCACGTGCCGCTCGGGCGTCACCACTTGTAGTTCGATCGCTTCTGGTAGCATGATCCGCTTTCGCTAGTTCGCGCCGTGGCAGGGCAAAATTACGCCACCGCCGCCATCTTCTCGGCTTTCTCTTGCGCTTCCTCGATTCCGCCCACCATGTAGAACGCCTGCTCCGGCAATTCGTCGTGCTTGCCTTCGACAATTTCCTTGAAGCCCTTGATCGTGTCCTCGATCTTCACGTACTTCCCTTCGAGTCCGCTGAACTGCTGCGCCACGAAGAATGGCTGCGACAGGAACTTCTCTACCTTGCGCGCCCGCGCCACCGTCTGCTTGTCCTCGTCCGACAGTTCCTCGATACCCAGAATCGCGATGATGTCCTGTAACTCCTTGTAACGCTGCAGCACCGACTTGACCGCGCGTGCCACCGTGTAATGCTCCTGTCCCAAAATTCGCGGATCCAGAATGCGCGAGAAGCTGGCAAGCGGATCGACAGCCGGATAAATTCCGCGCTCGACGATCTGCCGGCTCAGGTTCGTTGTGGCATCCAGATGCGTGAACGTCGCCGCCGGTGCGGGATCGGTGTAATCGTCCGCAGGCACGTAAATCGCCTGCACCGACGTGATCGAGCCGCTCTTCGTCGACGTAATCCGCTCCTGCAGCTCCCCAATTTCCGTGTTCAAGTTCGGCTGGTATCCCACCGCCGACGGCATGCGCCCGAGCAGCGCCGACACTTCCGACCCTGCCTGCACGAATCGGAAAATGTTGTCGATGAAGAGCAGCACATCCAGGTGTTCCTCGTCGCGAAAATATTCCGCGACGGTCAGCCCGGTCAATCCCACGCGCAACCGCGCCCCAGGCGGCTCGGTCATCTGCCCGTAGATCAGTGCGCAGCGCGACTTCTCCGAATTCCCCGCCTCGACCACGCCCGACTCCTGGAACTCGAGCCACAAGTCGTTCCCTTCGCGCGTCCGCTCGCCCACGCCCGCGAACACGGATACGCCGCCGTGCTTCAGCGCGACGTTGTGAATCAATTCCTGAATCAGCACCGTCTTCCCCACGCCCGCGCCGCCAAACAATCCGATCTTGCCGCCCTTCAGGTACGGCTCGATCAAGTCGACCACCTTGATTCCCGTCTCGAACATCTCGAGAGTCGTCGACTGGTCTTCGAGCGACGGCGCCGGCCGGTGAATCGGATACCGCTTATCGGTTTTCACGGGCCCCAACTTGTCAACCGGCTCACCCAGCACATTCAACACCCGACCCAATGTCGCGCGCCCCACCGGCACGGAAATCGGCTCGCCCAGATCGACTGCCTTCATCCCGCGCACGATCCCCTCGGTCGGCTTCATCGCCACGCAGCGGACGCGCCCTTCGCCCAGGTGCTGCTCCACCTCGGCAACTACGTCGATCGGTTCGGGCACATCGAATCCTTCGCTCGTGATGTGGACCGCATTGTGAATCAACGGCAAATGGTGCTCCTCAAACTTCACGTCGACCACCGGCCCGATCACTTCCACCACTTCTCCAACTTTCTTCTCCGCTACCATTTCTTCTCCCTCAATCTCGCGTCTTGAATCTCAATCCCGTCGAAACCTCACGTCTCGCACGTGTCTTACTCCGCTGCCGACGCCGCCCCGCTCACGATTTCGATCAACTCCTTCGTGATGCTCGCCTGTCGCGCCTTGTTCATTTGCAGCGTCAGCTTGTCGATCAGCTCGGACGCGTTGCGTGTCGCCGAATCCATCGCCGTCATGCGCGCCGCCCATTCCGCCGCCGACGACTCGAGCAAAATCCTGTAAACCTCTGCCTCTAGATAGCGCGGCAGCAGCCCGTTGAAAATCTCCGTCACAGGCTCCTCGTAGATGTAATCGACCAGCGATTCCCCGCCGGCAGCCCGATCGTGCGGCAATCCCTCTTCGTGCGCCGGAGTGCCCGTGCGATACGTCTCTTGCTCTTCCTTGCTCAGCACTGCCGGATCGATCGGCAACAGTTTTTCCGTGCGCAACCGCTGCACCATCACATTCTTGAACTCGTTGTAGACCGCATACACGGCGTCCACTTCGCGCGCCGAATAAATTTCCGCAATGCGCCCCGCGATCTCTTTCGCATCCGCGAACTGAACGTTGCCTGAAATATTCAAATACTCTGCGATGAAGCTCCACCCCTCGCGCCTCAGTGAATTCCGCCCTTTTTTCCCGATCGCGATGATCTGCCTTTGCTTCGACGCGTTCTCGCGGAGAAACGCGTTCGCCCGCCTCAGCACATTGGAATTGAACGCGCCCGCCAGCGAGCGGTCGCCCGTCACCACCACCACCAGAATCCGCTCCTCCGGACGCCTCTCGAGCAACGGATGCACCGTCGAATCCATGCGCGCCGCCGACGAGCGCAGCACGCGCAGAACCTCGTGCGCATACGGCCGCGCTGCGTACACACCCTCCTGCGATCGCCGCAGCTTCGCTGCCGCCACGAACTTCATGGCGCGCGTGATCTGCTGCGTGTTCTTCACGGAGCGAATGCGTCGTCGATAATCCAGCAGTGTCGGCACTTCGTCGCTTGTCCCGCGAGTCCTTGACCGCTACTGCGCCGCTGCGGCCGTCTCCAGACTCGCCTTGAACGTCTCCTTGAACGCATCGAGCGCCTTGAGCGTATCCGCCCTTAGCGCGTCATCGAACGCCTTCTTCTCGCGTATGCCCTTCAGCACGTTCGGGTAGTTCGTCTCGACATACGGATACAGTTCGCGCTCGAATCTGCGGCACTCGGAAACTTCGATGTCATCCAGATAGCGGTTCGCGCCCGCAAAGATGATCAAAACCTGTTTCTCGACCGGCAGCGGTTGATACTGGTCCTGTTTCAGGATCTCCACCAGCCGCTGACCGCGCGCCAGTTGCGCCTGCGTGGTCTTGTCCAATTGCTCGGAGCCGAACTGCGCGAAAGCCGCCAAGTCGCGGTACTGCGCCATGTCCAGCCGCAGCGTTCCGGCCACCTGCCGCATCGCCTTGATCTGCGCATTGCCTCCCACGCGGCTCACAGAAATGCCCGCATTGATCGCCGGCCGGTTTCCGGCATTGAACAAGTCGGCTTCGAGATAAATCTGCCCGTCGGTGATCGAAATCACGTTGGTCGGAATGTACGCCGACACGTCGCCCGCCTGCGTCTCGATCACCGGCAGCGCTGTCAGCGAACCTGCGCCCAGCGCATCATTCAGTTTTGCCGCTCGCTCCAGCAGCCGCGAGTGCAAATAGAAAACGTCTCCCGGAAACGCCTCGCGCCCCGGCGGCCGCCGCAGCAGCAGCGAAATCTCGCGATACGATTGCGCGTGCTTCGAAAGATCGTCATAAAAACAGATCGCGTGCCGCTTGCTGTCGCGGAAATATTCGCCCATTGCCGCAGCCGCGAACGGCGCGATGTACTGCATCGTCGCCGGCTCCGTCGCCGAAGCCGCCACCACGATGCTGTAGTCCATTGCGCCATAATCGGTGAGAGTTTTGATCACTTGCGCGATCGTCGAGCGCTTCTGCCCGATCGCGCAGTAGATGCAGATCATGTCTCCGCCGCGCTGATTGATGATCGTGTCGATAATGATCGCCGTCTTGCCGGTTTGCCGGTCGCCGATGATCAACTCGCGCTGCCCTCGGCCGATCGGAATCATCGAGTCGATAGCCTTAATACCGGTCTGCAGCGGCTCGCGCACCGGCTGCCGGTCGACCACGCCTGGCGCAAGGCGTTCCAGTGGGCTCCGCTGGTCCGTCTGAATGGGCCCCTTGTCGTCGAGCGGCTGCCCGAGCGGATTCACCACACGCCCCACCAGGGCCTCGCCAACTGGCACGGACATGATCTTGTTCGTCCGCTTCACCGTGTCGCCTTCGCGAATCTCCGTGTAGTCGCCCAGTAGCACGGTTCCAACTTGATCCTCTTCCAGGTTCAGCGCGATGCCGAACACTCCATGCGGGAACTCCAGCATCTCGCCCGCCATGCACCGGTCGAGCCCGTGAATGCGCGCTATGCCGTCGCCCACGGAAATCACTGACCCCACTTCCTCCACTGCGACAGTTTGCTGATAATTTTCGATCTGCTCGCGCAGTATCTTCGTGATTTCGTCGGCCTTGATATTCGCCATTCCTGCTCCTATTCCACTTCCAGCTGCTGACGCAGCCGTGTCAATTGCTCGCGCACTGAACCGTCATACACCGTGGAGCCCACTCGTACGACGGCCCCGCCCAGCAGCGATTCATCCTTATGGAACTTTGCTTCGATCTTCTTGCCCGTCCGCCGTTCGAGAGCGCTCGTCAACTCCTGCTTCTCCTCCGCGCTCAAATCGCGCGCCGAAACCACGTGCGCTTCCGCGATTCCCAGCAGCGCATTCAACTCCGACCGAAACGCCTCCTGAATCTCGCGCAGCATTTCCGTCCTACGGTGATCGATCAGCAAAAAAATGAAATTCCGAGACGCGGTCGCCAGATTCATCCGCGATGCCAGCACCTCGATCACTTTTCGCTTCTGCTCCGCGCTGGCCGCCGGGCTTTCCAGAAAATTACGCAAATCGGCCGACGTGTAAAATGCCTCCGTGAACGAAGCGAGATCCGCCTTGATCTGCTCCGCGTTGCGCTGCTCCATGGCCACTTCAGCCAGCGCCGCCGCATAGCGGGATGCGAGCGCGGTGTTCAATTCGGGCTCCCTTCGAGTTCCGTGACAAACGTGCGGAACAGCGCTTCCTCACGCTGCGGCGTCAATTCCTGTCGCAACACCGCCTCCGCAAGCTGAATGGCCTTTTCCGTAGCCAGATTTTTCAACTCGATTCGCGCCGCCCGTTCAGCCGCCCTGATTTCCGCCTGGGCGCTCCGTTCGACATTCTGAGCCTCGCTCTGCGCCAGCTCTGCGATCCGTTTCGATTCCCCCTCGGCCCCGCGCTTCGCCTGTACGCGCAACTCCGCCACCTCTTCGTCCACTCGCGCCAGCCTGGCTTGAGCTTCCGCGCGCTGCTTTTCCGCCGCCTGTCGCGCTCGCGTGCCCTCCGCAATTTGCTCCGAAATCTCTTGCGCGTGCCTGCGGAAGTACGGCCCTGCCTTCCAGAACGCCCAGACGAGCCCAAAGAATATGATCGCGAAGTTCACCCAACGGAAAATCCAGCCAGTTGATGTCTCGGAAGCCGCGGACGGCGAGGTTTCTTGCGCGAAAGCGGGAACGGCCAGAAGCACCAAGAACGCCCAAAGTGCCAACGCCCGCGCACATCTCTGCGCGGGCCTCAAGCGGACGCGCTTCATCTAGCCGCGCCTCCGCGAAGTGGCGCGGGCCTATCGAGGATTACGCGAGCAATCTCATTCGCAAGCGCGGGTGTCTGGTTCACCAGTTCGGCGCGAGCCGCTTCCAGGTTGGCGGCAATCGCCTTTTTTGCTTCGGCAACCTGCTCCCGCGCCCGAGCGTGAGCCGCTTTTAGGGTTTCCGCGCGCTGTTCGAGAGCCTTTTGCCGCGCGGCTTCTTGTTCAGCATAGATTTGCGCCCGTGCCCGCCGCAGCGCCTCATGGTAGGCGTCCAACTCGTGCTTCGCCTCGGCCTCGACCTTGGCCGCCTCCACCCGCGCCCCCTCGATGCGAGCGTTGCGTTCGGCCATCGCTTTCTGGATTGGATTGAAAAACGCCCAGCGCAGGAAGAAATAAAAGAGCAGGACGACAATGATTGTAGGCACAGCACCGAGAAACAGCTCGCCGAGCTGATGCAGAATTACCATCCTAAGTTCAACAACCTGTTGTGGCTGCGCTCCTGGCTATCTCTGCTGATTTCCGGCGGGACGCCAGCTTTCGCCGGTATGCACACTTCCAGTGCCCCATTACAAAGCGGAAAATTATCTCATTCACCCCGCCACCCGTCAATTCCTTACTCCGCGAACGTTGGGTCAGTTTCCGCTTCGCTCGCAGATACGCCCAGACTATCGGTAGTCCGCACAACGCGTGTAGTCGCGTGAACAATGGTGGGAATCGGCGCAGTCGTTAAAGTGTTTGCAGCAGCGCGTATTCAGCCTTCGCTTGCTTCAGGACAGAAATGTCGGGATCGGCGTTGGTCCACACGGCGAAGAAATCCTGGTACGCCGATTTTGCTCCCGCAATGTCGCCTGCTAGCGCGAACTGCAGACCGCATTTCTTGGGCTTCGCAGCCTTAAGAAACCGTGCTATTTTGCGCCCTGGATGACCGCGCGGAAGACCATGAAATTCACAAGACGCGAGTTCATCGAACTCAGCGCCGCTGCGGCCGCGGGAGCCACCGTTATTTCAAATTTGTCTCTGTCGCCTGGCGCGGCTATGGCCGCACAATCGCCGAGGTTGGAAACGCTCGCGGACTGGCTGCAGGCAGACCCCGAGGCCCGCAAGCGGGGACTCGAGCAATGTCTGCAGCGGATTCGCGATCTCGAACCTTCCATCCACGCATGGGTTGAGGTGAAGCCCGAGCCGCCCACCGCCGATGGGCCGCTCTCCGGAATTCCATTCGGAGCGAAGGACATCATTGAGACAAAAGGTATGGCCACCGAATACGGCTCGCCACTCTACAAGGGTAGGGTGGGCACCGAGGACGCTGCCATCATTCAAATGCTTCGTTCTCGCGGTGCTGTCCTGCTGGGAAAGACCGTAACCACTCCCTTCGCCTATAAGACTCCCGGGCCAACTCGAAACCCTCGCGCCTTGGACCACACTCCGGGAGGAAGTTCGAGCGGCTCGGCTGCCGCCGTTGCGGCCGGCATGGTCCCCTTCACCGTTGGCGAACAAACCCGAGGCTCGATCATTCGCCCTGCCTCCTTCTGCGGCGTCACTGGTTTCAAGCCGACCTTCCACCTGCTGCCGACGCAGGGCATATTGCACCTCGGCATGAGCCTCGACACGCTCGGTTTTTTCACCCACACCTCCGCGGACATGGTTGCGCTCTGGAAAGCCCTCGGAAAGCCGGTCAGCGACGATGAACGGTTCGCATTTGGTATACCCGAGCCTGCGGTTGAATGCGATCCCGAAATGGCCAATGCGTTTGGTGAGGCGATTGCCGCTTTGCGCCGCTCGGGATTCACGCTGGAGCCGGTGGACATCAGAGACGTCTTGAAGAAGCTGGATGACGCGAACAACACTGAAATGTTTTACGAAGGCGCGCGAATTCACAAGCAGCGCTACGAAGAGTTTGGCGACCGGCTCGACCCCTCTCTCGCGCCATTGGTTCGAGAGGGCCTGGAAGTGCCTGCGGCGCAATACGACGAGACCAAGCAGTTCATCGCCGACAGCAGAATTCGCTTCTCCCAAATCTTCAAATCCACGCCCGTGATCCTCACGCCCGCTGCGCCAGGGCCGGCGCCGCTCGGCTTATCTACCACTGGCGATGCGAGGATGAACGCCCCCTGGACCGCGCTCGGTACGCCCGCGCTCACCGTCCCTATGCCCATCGTCACCGGTCTTCCGCTCGGGTTACAGTTAACCGCCGATCTCGGCCAGGACGCCCGCTTGCTTCGCGCAGGCCTCCTCGTGGACCACGCCCTCCACAGCTGAAAATTCCGCGAACATCTCGTGCTGCAAGTTGTCGCGTGCAATGCTAAGGGGGTTACCCGATTCCAACCTGAAAATAAGTTCTTGGCCATTCCCTTTTGGCCCACATTGGGCAGCGTCATTGTCTGGCCTCCTGCCCAATCGCTCGATAGCGTTGCGGACTTCGACGCCTTTTGTGATCGATGGCAAAGGGGCGTGGCGACGTACTGACACTTGAATCCCCTCCGGTGAATAGCTGGTACGCTTCACCTAGAAAGGGTTCACAGGCTGATAGCTCGAGCGTGATCTAGCCAACCAGCAAATGACATCGGCCATCTAAGTAGGAAAGTCGCATTCGGAAGTTAGCGACTGCAAGACCGTTTTCTTAGGGACAGTTTCGACCTCGGGCAAACTAGGTCCTTGACAGGGACCTTCCCGTTCACAACTATAGGCACATGGTCCACGAGACCTCAGTCGCGGCGCAGGTGGCGTTTCCCTCAGAGCGAGGGAGACGCATGTCCGCTTCGGCGAGGCGCGCCAAACGGCTCAGCTCCAAATTTCTGTATGACAGATTCCGTTTTTCTAATCGCAACATCCAGTTATTAGAATCCAGTCTAAGCCATTGCAAACAAAGGATCGCGACCCTCTCTAATCGCAACATTTCAGTGAATAGGCTATTTTCACTTTTGCCGCGCCGTTCCCGCTCGGTCGTTCTGGATCTCGCGGTTTCTCTCTTCCGTCTTCCACTTTTCCAGTCCCAGGAGATTTGACATGAATGTGAACGAATACACGACCCTCGGCCGCACCGGATTGCGTGTCAGCCCCCTGTGCATGGGTGCCATGACTTTTGGTACCGAATGGGGCTGGGGTGCGGACGAAAAGGTCTCGCGTGAGATGTTCGACCGCTATCTTGCCGCCGGCGGCAACTTCATCGACACCGCCGACGCCTACACGGGCGGCCATAGCGAGGAGATGATTGGTGAGTTCGTCCAAGAGGCTAACCTGCGCGATCGCCTCGTCATCGCCACCAAGTTCACGTTCAACCCGCAGCCGGGCAATCCGAACGGCGGAGGCAACGGGCGCAAAAACATCTATCGCGCCCTCGAAGGCTCCTTGCGGCGCCTCAAAACTGACTACGTCGATCTCTACTATCTCCACGCCTGGGACATCGTTACGCCAGTCGAAGAAGTGGTTTCCACGCTCACGGATCTGGTGCGCGAAGGCAAGATTCGATACTACGGCTTCTCCGATACGCCCGCGTGGTACGTTGCGCGCGGCCAGACCATCGCCGAAAAAGACGGCAAAGAACGGATTGCCACCCTGCAGCTCGAATATTCATTGATCGATCGCTCGATCGAGCGCGAACACATTCCCGTCGCTCAGGAGCTTGGCATCGGGGTCTGCCCCTGGGGACCGCTCGGCGGCGGCCTGCTCAGCGGAAAATACAAACGCGAAGGGAACACAGGAAAGGGCGAAGGCCGCCTGGCGAGTCCGAATCAGATCTTCAACCGTTTCACCGATCGCAACTGGAAAATCGTGGACGCCCTCATCGGTGTGGCGAAGGATTTCGGCCGGCCGCCCGCGCAGATCGCGCTCAACTGGGTTGCGACGCAGCCCGGAATCACTTCCACGATTCTCGGCGCGTCAAAAGTCACGCAACTCGAAGACAATCTCGCCGCCATCGAATTCACGCTTCCGGCTGAATTGCGCAAGCGCATCGATGAAGCGAGCGCGCTCGAGCCCATCCATCCGTACAATTTCTTCGTCCCGTTCACTCAGAGCCGCATCAGCGGCGGCACGTCGGTTCAGCCCTGGAGACGCGCGCACGTCTACCAAGGCGCCGCCGCAACACCTGCGCCCCCGCCACCCACGCAAAAGAAAGCCACGGCCGACTGAAACTCGAAATCAGTCCGCTTCTCCTGTGACCGAATGCCCCGCCGCCTCGGAAGCGGCTATGGTTTTTTCGAGCTGCGGCACGGTCAGCGTGTCGGCATTGCGCAATTCGGGAAACATCCACGCCCAAAGCGCGGTGACTACGAGGGTCCCGATGCCGCCCAGGATCACCGCGGGGACGGTTCCGAACCAAGCCGCGGTAACGCCCGATTCGAACTGTCCCAGTTGGTTCGACGCACCGATGAAGATCATGTCTACGGCGTTCACTCGCCCGCGCATCTCGTCGGGCGTGGCCAGTTGCACCAGAACGCCGCGAATCACGACGCTGACCATGTCCGTCGCGCCAACGAGCACCAGCGCGAACATCGACAAAATCAAATTGTGCGAGATTCCAAAAATGATGGTGAAAATTCCAAATCCGGCGACGCACCACAACATCTTCGCTCCGGCTTTTTTGCGCAAGGGCCGATACGCGACGAACATTGCCATGGAGGCCGCTCCAATTCCCGGCGAACACCGCAACAGACCGAGGCCCCACGGGCCTGTTTTCAGGATTTCGCGCGCATACACGGGCAGCAGCGCGACCGCGCCACCCAGCAGTACTGCGAACAAATCTAGCGAAATCGACCCGAGCACAATTTTGTGTTCCCGAATGTAGTGCAGACCCGCGAGAAACGTTCTCCAGTCTCGTGTTTCGCGCGGACGACTCTGTTTCGTCTGAAATCTCACCAGCGACATCATCGTCGCAGCAGCTAAGCCAGCCACGACTGCCGAGGAGTAAACGGCGACAGGGCTCAGGAGCGCGTACTCGAAGCCGCCGACCGCAGGTCCTACAATCGTTGCAATTTGAAACAAAATCGCCGCCCATGCGAACGCATTCTGAAAATGCTCCCCAGAAACGATGAGCGGCAAGATGCCGCGGCTCGCGGGCGCGGTGAATGAACTTGACACGCCCACGAGGAACATCACGCCATAAATCAAATCGACGGAGCGAAGACCTCGCAGCGTAATCGTAAGCAGCAGGCTGGAGCAGAGCGCGTATCCGAGATAGCCGCTGACCAGGACTTTGCGGCGGTCGAAGCGATCGGCGGTGTGCCCCGAAACAAGGAAGAGCAAAATTCCCGGAAGGAATTGCGCAAGCCCAACAAGACCAAGGTCGAGCGGGCGTTTCGTGATGTCGTAGACCTGCCAGCCGACCGCGACCGATTGCATTTCGGTCGCAAGGACCATGAAGAATCGAGCCGAGGCGTAGAGCAGAAACGAAGGATAGGTGAATGCGACACGACCGGAGATCCGGCGGTTCCCCGAGGACGCCATCAAAAACTACTTTGCCATAAAACTCAGATTCGCACGAGCAGGCTGCCCGAGAGTATTTTTCCTCGGACAATCATCTGCGCTGAAGTTTTCGTGAAAAAAAGAAATCAGCTGGCAGTTTTGGTACCAAAGATAGTATCGAAAAAGAGGCCCAAAAGATGGCGAATGTCGGATTCAGTCAGCTCGGTGTGATCGACGACATGCTCAAGAAAAAGTGCATTCGATAGTGCCCCGAGTCCGGCCGCGGCAACCTTGGTGGGAAACGGAAGAGTCCGGTGCTGCTCGTGTAGCACGCGACTCACGATGCTAGCTCCGCAGGCTCGGAGGCGGCGCTGCCAGGCACGAAGCCGCGCATGTGCCCCCGGATGACGAATGGCGAAAAGCTTGAATTCCAGCGATAGCAGGGAATAGCGGCGGTTTTTAGCAATCTGGGCGTAATGATCGCGTAGGGCACGCAGCCGTTCGGCGCGATTGACGGCACGCGCCAGCAGGATCTCAACCTCGGCGATGTATTGAGTGATCCACTGTTCCATCATCGCGAAGAAAATCTCTTCCTTGTCACCGAAATTCGCGTAGAAGGCGCCGCGCGTGTAGCCGGCGAGAGCGGCTATGTCTTCGATACGGGCTGCTTCAAAGCCGTCGCGCGCAAAAATCTTTTCGGCGGCAGCGAGAAGTTTGCGACGTGTGGCTTCCGTCCGGGCATGTTGGCGCGAAACCGGTACGCGTGGTTTTGGAGCGGCGGCAGGTGTACCTGAATGAAACGCGAGACTCCGATTGATGCGAGCCGGGCTCATCGGGATCGTATTTCAGTGTGAGAAACTGTCATACGTCTGGCTAGATACATACATGCATGTATGTTATTCTTGTCGGCAAGGAATTTCAACCGGAATTCATGGCTACGATCGCAGCGACGATGGATCACAGTCTGTGGCGGCCGCGCTATAACCCGTGGCTCGTTGCATTCACGGTGACGCTGGCAACGTTCATGGAAGTGCTGGACACGTCCATCGCGAACATCGCGCTTCCCCACATTGCAGGAAGCTTCGGAGCCAGCACGAACGAATCAACCTGGGTGCTGACGAGCTATCTCGTGTCGAATGGAATTGTGCTTCCGATCAGCGCCTGGCTCGCCACGCGGCTCGGGCGGAAGCGATTTTACATGTCGTGCGTCGCTGTTTTCGCAACGAGCAGTTTTCTCTGCGGGCTGGCGCCGAGCCTCGGCATGCTTGTTTTTTTCCGCGTTCTGCAGGGCGCCGGTGGCGGGGGTTTGCAGCCAAGCGAGCAGGCGATCCTTGCAGATACGTTTTCCCCGGAGCAGCGTGGCGTGGCGTTTTCGATCTACGCCATGGCTGTGGTGCTGGCGCCGGCGATCGGCCCCACGATCGGCGGCTACTTGACCGACAATTACAGCTGGCGCTGGATCTTCTACATCAACGTGCCCATCAGCATACTCTCGCTGTTGATGAGTCAACGCTTCGTTGAGGACCCGCCCTACCTGGAAGTGGAACGACAGAGGCGCGGCGGAAGCATCGATTACGTCGGCCTGAGTTTGGTCGCAATCGGAGTCGGAACGCTGCAGATGGTGCTTGATAAGGGGCAAGAGCTCGACTGGTTCGGTTCTCGTTACATCACGACCGGCACGAGCATTGCTGCGGTGATTCTGATCTTTTGGATTTTCTGGGAATGGAAACACCCGAATCCGATCGTCGAGCTGAAGCTTCTGAAAAACCGGAATTTCGCCGCAGCGATGTTGTCGATGGTGATCTTGGGAGGGGTGCTCTACGGGACGACCGTGCTGCTGCCGGAATTTCTGCAGGACTTGATGGGATATCCGGCGGTGCTCGCGGGCGAAGCGTTGGCGGCAGGCGGATTCTTAATGATGGTGACGATGCCGCTCTCCGGCCAGTTGACGCAAAGAATGGACCCGCGAATGCTGATGTCCGGAGGGTTCCTCGCTACCTCGATCGGCCTCTACCACATGGCCACGCATCTGAGCCTGGGAATGGATTTCAGGACGGCGTCGCTGCTGCGCGTTTACCAGGTGGCGGGACTCGCGTTCATCTTTATTCCGTCGAACGTACTGTGCTATCAAGGCATCCCTCGCGAGAAAAACAATCAAGTCTCGAGCATGATGAATTTCGTAAGGAACATCGGCGGCAGCGTAGGAATCGCGATTGTCAGCACCATGCTGACCCGCGCGGCACAGCGAAGGCAGAATTATCTCGCGGCAAACCTGAGTGACTCCAATCCGGCATTTCGCTCACGGCTTGAAGGAATTGCCAGCGCGCTGCACACGCAGGGTTTGAGCGCCTCTCAAGCCACCCACGCCGCGTACGGGCGAATCGCAATGATGCTCAATCAGCAGGCCAACGCGATTGCGTTCAAGGACGTTGTGGCAACGCTGGCGCTCGTGGTGATGCTGCTGATTCCGCTCCCGTTCCTCATGAAGAAGGCGACGCGAGGCGGCGCGCCCCCGCCCGCACACTAGTTTCAGGAAAATATTCGCGAGCCCTGCGTGTTTCCGATTGGGAGCGAGAGGATCGGTTGCGGGGGTCGGATTTGAACCGACGACCTCCGGGTTATGAGAATAGGAGTCTACCGCTAACTCCTGCTGATCCTGCGACACTTACAGTCTGATCGCCTGTGAAATAGTCCTAAAATGGCTGGATTTTGGACGCAAGTTGGACGCAAAAGGAAAACGGCTTAGCAAGCGCACCTCGCTAAACCGCTCATCTCTGTCTAGGACAGCTGTTTGTGGGGGCCTGCAACGTACCGAACGCGCTCATTATTTCTTTTCGGATCGATCTGTCTCGCCCTGTCGCCTAGCTATTTTCGAAAACTTGGCGTTCCACAAAGAAATCTTTCTGGGCAGGGCCGAACCCTGTAGCCGAACGCTGTAGTTTATGCGCCACCCACAGAACTAACGGATCACAACCAGAATAAAAAGACCGCACCGCAAGGCAATTAAGCCCAGAATAGACTATGAGCAAAGCCTACCAAGTTGTTTTTGAATGCCAGAAAGACGGCCACAAAGTCAGCTTGCAGCGTAAGTCTTCAAAGGCATCATTGTCAGAGGTCGAGGCCAGGAAGATGTTCCAGGGCGAGCAAATTTCCTGTGACCATTGCGGTTGGCACGGGAA
>Ga0187783_10001498_pt1 | contig 17264 bp, 16 predicted proteins | sample 1015_SJ02_MP02_2_FD_132471 | JGI IMG/M metagenome (GOLD analysis project Ga0187783, IMG submission 132471) | Tropical peat soil microbial communities from peatlands in Department of Meta, Colombia - 1015_SJ02_MP02_20_MG | ecosystem: Environmental > Terrestrial > Soil > Wetlands > Peat | place...
ACGCGATCAAGGACGCGCGGCACCCGGTCTTCTACCTGGAGGTCCCGCCCTCACTGTTCGTGACGGTGGTCGACGGCCTTGCGGCTGCGGGCCTGACCGACAACGCGCGCGTCGTCGTCGAGAAGCCGTTCGGGCACGACGTCGCCTCGGCCCGGGAGCTAGATGCCGCGCTGCACGCGCTAATCGACGAGTCGCAGCTCTACCGGATCGACCACTTCCTGGGCAAGATGTCGGTCGAGGACATTCTCTTTCTGCGCTTCGCGAACTCCATCCTCGAGCCCGTTTGGAACCGCGAGCACATCGCATCGGTGCAGATCACGATGGCCGAGCAGTTCGGCGTCGGCGATCGCGGCAGCTTCTACGACCCCGTCGGCGCGCTGCGCGACGTCGTCCAGAACCACCTGATGCAGGTATTGAGCTTTGTGGCGATGGAGCCGCCGGCCGGCCGCTCGCTGAATGCGATCAAGGATCGCAAGCAAGACGTGTTCCTGGCGATGGGCGATGCCGAGCCGGCGCATTACGTGCGCGGCCAATACGCGGGCTATCTCGATGTCCCCGGCGTCGCCGAGGGCTCTCAGACGGAGACGTTCTGTGCCCTGCGCCTGGAGATCGACAACTGGCGCTGGGCGGGCGTTCCGTTCTTCATCCGCGCAGGCAAGGCGTTGCCGACGACCGTCACCGAGGTGCGCGTGGTCTTCGAGACCGCGCCGTGGGTCGGCCTCAGGCCGAAGCACGCACCGCGTCCCGACCCCAACCAGCTCGTGGTCAGGATCGGGCCCACGCCGGGAGCCAGGCTCGCGCTGCAGGCGAAGCAGCCAGAAGGGCTCGGCCTGCGCTCGGTCGACCTCGACATGACCTTCGCGAGCATGGGCGGGGAGGGCCCCACGGCATACGAGGTGCTCCTGCACGCCGCGATGGTCGGCGACGCGACGTACTTCGCCCGCGAGGATGCGGTCGAGGAGACCTGGCGGGTGATGCAGCCGCTGCTCGATGCGCCGCCGCCGGTCCAGGTCTACGCGCCGGGCTCGTGGGGGCCGGAGGAGGTCAACCGCCTCGTCGAGCATGTGGGAGGGTGGCACGACCCCTGGCTACCGGAGTGAGCGGACGAGGAGGAAGCGCGCCGATCGTCTCGGCGGACTTCTCGGTACTGCCGCAGACGCGGTATGTGAAGTCGTGCGCGATCGCGTCACCGTAGGCAGCGCAAACGAGTCGAAGGAGACGAAATGAAGGCGACCGAACGCCTCCACGAGCTGGGCCAGAGCATCTGGCTCGACAACATCACGCGCCAGCTGCTCGACTCGGGACAGCTCCAGCGCTACATCGACGACTACTCGGTGACCGGGCTGACGTCCAATCCGGCGATCTTCGACAAGGCGATCGCGTCGGGCGGCTACGACGATGCGATCCGGCAGAAGGCGGCAGGGCGCCCCGACCACGAGGCCCTCTTCTTCGAGCTCGCGATCGAGGACCTGCGTCGCGCCGCCGATGCCTTCCTGGCGACCCACGAGCGCACCGCCGGCCTCGACGGCTGGGTCTCGCTCGAGGTCTCGCCGCTGCTCGCCCATGACACCACGGCCACAGTCAAGGCGGCCGGCCAGCTGCACGAGCAGGCGGCGCGGCCGAACCTGCTGATCAAGATCCCGGGCACGAAGGAGGGGTTGCCGGCGATCGAGCAGGCGATCGCCGCCGGCGTGCCCGTCAACGTCACGCTGCTCTTCTCCGCCGACCAGTACAAGGCGGCGGCCGAAGCCTTCATGCGCGGGCTGGAGCGCCGGATCGAGGCGCAGCAGAGCCCGATCGTGGACTCGGTGGCCTCGGTCTTCATGTCGCGCTGGGACGTCGCGGTGCAGGACGAGGTCGATGAGCGCCTGCGCGACCGCCTCGCGCTCGCCGTCGGGCTGCAGGTCTACCGCACCTATCGCGAGCTGATGGATTCGGATCGTTGGCGGCGGCTCGAGAACTCGGGTGCCCGTATGCAGCGCCTGCTGTGGGCGAGCACGAGCACGAAGGACCCGAAGGCGCCCGATGACCTCTACCTGCACAGTCTGGGGGCGCCGTTCACGGTGAACACGGTGCCGGAGGCCACGCTGAAGGCGTTCTACGACCACGGGCACGTGGCCAAGCCGATGCCGGCCGACGGTGGGCACTCGGAGGTCACGCTCGCCGAGTTCGCCCAGGCGGGCGTCGACGTCGACGCGCTGGCCGCACAGCTGCAGGAGAACGGCGCCAAGAGCTTCGTCGACGCGTGGAACGACCTGATGGCGCACATCGACGAGCAGTACGCCGCCCTCGGTGCCCTCAGTGCCACATCGGAGGGGTCTCGATGAGCACGACCGCCGCCAGCGCGACCGTAACAGCGCTCCGCGCACATCCCGCCTGGAGCGCGCTCCAGGAGCACTACCAGCAGATCCGCGAGCTACACCTGCGCGAGCTCTTCGCAAAGGACCCCGCGCGTGGCGAGCGGCTCACCGCCGAGGGTGCGGGTCTGTTCCTCGATTACTCCAAGAATCGAATCGACGCTCACACGATCGCGCTGCTCGTGGCGCTCGCCGAGCAGTCGGGACTGCGTCAGCGCACGGAGGCGATGTTCAGCGGCCAGCGCATCAACGTTTCAGAGAACCGCTCGGTGCTCCACGTCGCGCTGCGGATGCCCAAGGGCGAATCGCTCGTCGTCGACGGTGTGGACGTGGTCACGGAGGTCCACGCGGTACTCGACCGGATGTCTGCATTCTCCGAGCGCGTGCGCTCGGGTGACTGGAAGGGCCACACAGGAAAGCCGATTCGCAACATCATCAACATCGGCATCGGCGGCTCGGACCTCGGGCCCGTCATGGCCTACGAGGCACTGCGTCACTACACGCGACGGGACCTGACATTCCGCTTCGTCTCGAACGTGGACTCGACGGACTTCGCCGAGGCCACGCGCGATCTCGCGGCGGAGGAGACGCTCTTCATCGTCTCATCGAAGACCTTCAGCACGCTGGAGACCATGACCAACGCCCGCACCGCGCGCGAATGGACGCTCTCGGCGCTCGGCGAGGAGCCCGCGATCTCAAAGCACTTCGTCGCCGTCTCGACGAACGCCGAGGAGGTGTCCAGGTTTGGGATCGACACCGCCAACATGTTCGAATTCTGGGACTGGGTCGGGGGTCGCTACTCGATGGACTCCGCGATCGGCCTCTCGACGATGCTCGCCATCGGTCCGGATGGCTTCCGCGAGATGCTCGCCGGCTTCCATGAGATGGACGTCCACTTCCGCACGACCCCACTGGAGCGCAACCTGCCGGTACTCATGGGCCTGCTCGCCGTCTGGTACGGGGACTTCTTCGGCGCGCAGACGGTCGGCGTGATGCCCTACGAGCAGTACCTCAAGCGCTTCCCGGCCTACCTGCAGCAGCTCACGATGGAGTCAAACGGCAAGCACGTGACGCTCGAGGGTCAGCCGGTCGAAGCGCAGACCGGCGCGATCTTCTGGGGCGAGCCGGGCACCAACGGCCAGCACAGCTTCTACCAGCTGATCCATCAGGGCACGAAGCTTATCCCCGTCGACCTCATCGGCTTCGGCAAGACGCTCAACCCGATCGGCGACCACCATGACCTGCTGATGTCGAACGTCTTCGCGCAGGCCGAGGCGCTCGCGTTCGGCAAGACCGAGCAGCAGGTGAGAGAGGAAGGGACCGCGGAGGCGATCGTTCCGCATCGGATCTTCGAGGGCAACCGTCCGACGAATGTGATCCTCGCCGAGAAGCTGACGCCGCGGACGCTCGGAGCGCTCGTGGCGCTTTATGAGCACAGCGTGTTCACCCAGGGGACCGTCTGGAGCATCGACTCCTTCGACCAGTGGGGCGTGGAGCTCGGCAAGGTGCTGGCCAAGAGGATCATCCCGGAGCTCGAGTCCGATAGGGAGCCGGATCTCCGCCACGACAGCTCGACCAACGCGCTGATCCGCCGCTACAGGCGGATGCGGTAAGTGCCGTGAGAACAGCCCCGGTGCGATTGCTGCTCGCGGACGTCGACGGGACGCTCGTGACCAACGACAAGGCGCTCACGGAGCGCTCGATCCAGGCCGTCCAGCAGCTGCACGACGCCGGTGTTCTGTTCGCGCTCACGAGCGGCCGCCCGCCGCGCGGCATGCAGATGCTGATCGAGCCGCTCTCGATCAGCACTCCGATCTCTGCATTCAACGGCGGGCTCGTCACCGAGCCGGACATGAGCGTCCTCGAGCAGAAGGTCCTGCCCGAGGATCTCGTGCCGGCGATCATCGCGATGCTGGAGGCGGCGGGCCTCGACGTTTGGATCTACAGGGGCGCCGAATGGCTCGTTCGCGACGCCAAGGCACCGCACATCGCTCGCGAGTCCTTCACTGTGCAGTTCGACCCCACCGTGGTAAAGAGCCTCGCGGGCATAACGGAGGGGATCGCCAAGCTCGTGGGCGTGAGCGACGACTACGAACTCGTCGCCTCGACGGCCAGCGCGGCCCACGACGAGTTTGGCGATCACGTTTCGGCCACGCGTTCGCAGCCCTACTATCTGGACGTGACCCACCCGGATGCCAACAAGGGCGAGGTCGTCAAGTTCCTCTCGGCGAGATACGGCATCCCGGAGGAAGAGATCGCGACCATCGGGGACATGCCCAACGACGTGCTGATGTTCGCCCGCTCAGGCCTCTCGATCGCGATGGGCCAGAGCGGGCGCGAGGTACAGCGCGCTGGGCGACGCGTGACCAGCTCCAACGACGAGGACGGGTTCGCGAACGCGGTCGAGCGCTTCATTCTTCGGGCCAATGAGAGAGCGACGCTAACTGCAGAAGGGAGCTGAGGATGGCGACGAAGACGCCGATGCAACTCGGGATGGTGGGTCTGGGACGGATGGGCGCGGGCCTCGTCCGGCGGCTGATGCGAGACGGACACAGCTGCGTCGTCTACGACGTCTCGCCACAGGCGGTGGAGGCGCTCGAGTCAGACGGTGCCGTCGGTGCCTCCTCGCTCGAGGACTTCGTGGTCATGCTCGAGGTGCCGCGGGCGGCCTGGGTGATGGTGCCCGCCGGCAATATCACCGACAAGACGATCGAATCGCTCGCTGAGTTGATGGAGTCCGGAGACGCGATCATCGACGGCGGCAACACCTACTACCGCGACGACCTTCGGCACGCGGCCGCCCTCAAGCAGAAGGGCATCCACCATGTCGACGTCGGCACGAGCGGCGGCGTGTGGGGATTGGAGCGCGGCTTCTGCCTGATGATCGGGGGGGAGAAGGAGGCGGTCGAGCGCCTGGGCCCGCTCTTCGCGTCGATCGCCCCCGGCGTCGACGCGGCGCCCCGCACCCCGGGGCGCAACGGGCGTCCCAGCGAGGCAGAGTATGGCTACCTTCACTGCGGACCGAACGGTGCCGGCCACTTCGTGAAGATGGTCCACAACGGGATCGAGTACGGCATCATGGCCGCCTACGCGGAGGGCCTGAACGTCATCAAGAACGCCGACGTGGGGCTGCGTCAGCGCGACGCCGACGCGGAGACGGCGCCGCTCGAGCAACCCGAGCTCTACCAATACGAGATCAACACCACTGACGTCGCCGAGGTGTGGCGGCGCGGGAGCGTGGTCGGCTCCTGGCTGCTCGATCTGACCGCGGAAGCGCTGTGCGCCTCGCCGACGCTCGAGGAGTTCCAGGGCAGGGTCTCGGACTCCGGCGAGGGGCGCTGGACCTCGGTGGCCGCGATCGACGAGGGCGTGCCCACGCCGATCCTCACGACCGCGCTGCAGTCGCGCTTCAGCTCGCGTGGGAACGACGAGTTCGCCGACAAGCTGCTCTCAGCGATGCGCAAGGGCTTCGGTGGCCACGTGGAGAAGGTCGGCTAGTCGAACATGGCGCTGCAGGTGGAGGTCTGCCCGGACGCCGACGTCGTGAGCGAGCGCGCGTCAGAGCTCGTCGCCGAACGCGCACGCACCGCGGTCGACGACCACGGTCGCTTCACGTTCGCTGTCAGCGGCGGTCACACGCCGTGGGCGATGTTCGCCGCGCTGGCCGGCGTGGACATGCCGTGGGACGAGGTCACGATCTTCCAGGTCGACGAGCGTGTCGCGCCGGCGGGCGACCCCGACCGCAACCTCACACACCTGCGCGAGAGCCTGCCGCCGGCGGCGAAGACGGACATCCACCCGATGCCGGTGGACGCGCCCGATCTCGAACGCGCCGCCGAGGAGTACGCGGACTCGCTGCCCGAGGCCTTCGATCTCGTGCACCTCGGGCTCGGACCCGACGGTCACACGGCCTCGCTGGTGCCGGGGGATCCCGTGCTCGACGTGAGCGATCGCGACGTGGCGCTGACCGGCGTCTACGATGGCCGCCGCAGGATGACGCTCACCTTTCCCGTGCTAGAGCGCGCGCCGAACGTGCTCTGGCTGGTCACTGGCGCCGACAAGGCCGAGATGCTCGAGCGGCTGAGGTCCGGCGACCACTCGATCCCCGCCGGCCGGGTCTCCACCGCAAACGCGGTGCTGGTCGCGGATCGGGCCGCCGCCAGGGCCTGAGTAGCGATGAGCGTAATGAGCTGAGCAAGTTGCGGCGCGAGAAGAAACCCGCCCGCCGAGGCAGCCGCGGAGCTCGCCGGGCGCGGCATGGGCGCGTGTGACCGATCATCCCGGCCGTCCCAATGCAGAAGTTTCGGCGAGCCGCGATGTGCGTTCACAGACTTCGGCTTCCGCTAACGCAGTCGCAGACCGCTGGCGCCTACTGCTATTCAGAGTCCAGCACCCAAGCGCCGCCGTGAGCGCTCCTGCGCGCGGCTCGCTATGAAGTACTTCAGGCCTTCCACGCTGAGGAACGCGGTGACGACGGCGATCAGGACGGATGAGATCTGCAACGGGCCCACGCGGGTCACGAACGCCACCATCAGCACCATCGCAAACGGCGCGGCCGCGAGCGACCCGAGCACGGCGGTGAGCAGGCAGCTGAACGCCAGTCCCAGCGGAACGCCAGGAATGGCCTGATGGACGATGACCCCGGCGGTTCCGCCAATGAACAGCGACGGGAAGATGGGCCCGCCCACGAATCCGCTCGCCTGGCTCACCGCGCAAGTGACCATCTTGGCGATCAGGATCGCGACGCACAGGCCGAGGCCCAGAGTGCTTGCATCTTTCAGCACGGAACCGAGCTGGTGTGCGCCTGAGTACATCGTCACCGGGAGCGCCACGCCGACGACGCCGAACATCGCGCCCCCCAGCGTTGATTTCACGATGGACGGGACCCTCAACCGGCCGAACAGCCGCGACGCCAGGACCATGAACCCAGCTGCCACGATCGTCACCAGGCCGCCGAACAGGCCAAGGGGAATGCCGGCGAGCAGCTGCCAGTCTTCGAACGTGTACGGCGGCACCTGGTAGGCGCCCAGGAATACGGCGCCGACGATAGCGAAGTAGATCCCGAAGGAGACGCTACCTGCAACGATGTCCGTGACCAGGGTCTTGCTGAACCGCTGTCCGCCCGGGCGGGCGATCTCGAGGATCAGCATCACCACGATCAACGGGCTGGAGAACAGCCCACCGAAGATGCCGGCGGTGCCAGCCAGGGTATTCACCTGGGAATCCTCCTTGCTCAGCCTTCGCCGCTGGGCGATCCGGCTGCCCATGCCGCCGCCCAACGAGGCCAGCACCTTCTCCGGACCGACGCTCGCGCCACCGATCAGTGACACGGCCGAGACGGCCACGGTCCCCCGCACCAGCCCCGGGTCGACGTGCTCAGCACGCAGGTCGTCAAACAAGCCCGGAACCGCCTCGGGCAGGCGCGTCAGCCCCCGAAGCAGGCCAACCACGACACCGGCCGCGGTGGTGACCGCCACCCACCACCAGTGCCCGCCGAACCAGCCTGGCGTGGAATCGGTGCCCCATCGTTCCCCGAACTTGATTATTTCTAGGCAAATCAGTCCCGCGAACGCACCAAACACCCCAAGTGTGGCGGCGTAACCCATGAGCATCCAGAACCCCCGCGTTTGCATGACCGGGGGATCCGCGGTCGGCCTGGGCATGGCACCTACAAGCGTGGGGCCAGGAAAACTGAGGCTGCGACCCTGGCGGTGGACACGGCCGTCCACCGCAGATACCCCAGCAGCATCAGACGAGAAACGTTCGACTTGCGCCCGGTCACTCGAACACTTCGATTCGCCCGATCCTGTCGTCCTCGAACCTCGTAACGTGGAAGATGGCTCTGCAGGTGTCGGTCGCCCAGTGTCGTCGAGCGCTCCGGCGGGCCGATTCCGGCCTCGAAGGCCCTCATCGGACGCCTCGACCCCCATGCGGCTGGCGGGCCCAGCGTGGGTCTACATGTTCGAGCGCAGCAAGCACGGCCTCGTTCAAAGTGAGGTTGTGATCTCCACCAACAAGGCAGCCTATGAGATCGACATCGCCCTGCGCGGCGGGGCCAACCGGGCAGCCGGACAGATCGGCGAGATCGTGCACTCGTTCCAACCCTGAGGGACGAGATCCGCAAACCACGAAATGGCAAACAGAAAGGCTCCGCTCAGGCGGGGCCTTTCCTATCGGAGCCCAAACGGGATGGGCCCAGGATCCAGCCTGCTGGACGCTGCAGATCCGCGTGATCGGCGCAAAGGGCGAGTTGATCCCGGAGCTGACGCTCGATCCCGACCGGATCTACCAACCGCTGGCAAGGGTCTAGCCTGTCCAGCATCTTCCGAGACATGTGTCCGGCATCACCTGGGACTTCACAACATGCGCCCGAGTGAACTCGAACCACCACCCGGCTTACACCGGACAAGGCCCTCAACCTCAGGCGCCCGGCGTAGATGCGCGCACCGGCGGCCAGATCGTCCAGATCGTCGGGTGTTCTGGGTGCATCAGACGCGTCGGACGATATGAACGTTGCCAAAATGTTGCCACGGATGCCAGCGTCAGCGCGGAAAGCCGTCAGGACGATCTCGGCAGGCAGCGCACCCGAAGCGTCTGCACGGGTGACTAGCGTCGAAGTCGGTGCCGAAGAAGTACCGAGACGTGAGGAAGGCGTTGGAGGATGCCGGCTGGAGCCTCGTGCGCCAGCGCGGCTCGCATGAGATTTGGGCCCACCCCGATCACGAGAGTCGGATCGTGGTCGCTGGCAAAGACAGCGATACCGTGCCGGCAGGAACGCTGAAGTATTCGTCGAGCGAGCGGCTCGGACCATCTGCGAGCAGCGGGTCGCAATGAGCGAGTACGTCGTGATCTACGAGCAGTCGGACGACGGCGGTTGGGGCGCCTACATCCCTGACCTGCCCGGCGTTGTCGCGCTCGGGACAACGCGCGAGGAGGTAGGGGACCGGATCAAGGAGGCGTTGACGGCCTACTGCGACGACCTTCGCGAGCGCGGAAAGTCACCGCCGGCCCCGCATCACGCGGCGGGCACGATCGCGGCATAGTAAAGACCCTCCAGCCGCACATAGCGGCAGTCGATGCGGGCGCCTCTCGGGGGAATGCGCGTGGCCATTGGCGCTAGTGGGACTGAGTGCTCGCGCTCGTCCGCGCCTGTAAGAAATCACCTGGCCGTAAACAGGCGAAAGCTCACGCCGGTGTCGCTATGGAGCATCACAAGGCTGCGAATGGCGACCGCCAGGTACGCGGCGGCCGCAAGCTTTGGGAACACGAGGATGCCGGCCAGGATCGCGAGCCCGTAGACCACGACGCTCGGCGATGGCCACCAGCCGCGAGCCTCTGACAGCCGAGGGGCGGGCGTCTCCGGTGGTTGAGATCGCGTCAGCTCGGGATGTCGGGCCGCGTGACGCACGCTCGCCTCCAACAACATGTCGATCACGATCGCAGTCAAGCCATACAGACCGACAGCGGTGCGCGAAGCCTCGTCGGTTGAGCGCAGAGTCTCGGCGAGGAGGCCGGTAGGGAAGGGTAGAAACGCGGTCGTCATGAGCAAGAGCAGGTTTAGGCGCATCATCGGCGCGTCGATGCAGCGCAGGCGGCCATAGAGGTTGTGGTGGGCGACCCACACGCTCCCGATGGTCAGAAAGCTCGTTACGTACGCCAAGTACTGGGGCCACTCATGCGCCAAGGCCTTCCTGAGGTGGTCGAATTCCGAGGGGACGACTTTGATCTCCAGCACGAGCAGGGTGATCGCGATGGCGAAGACCGCGTCGCTGAACGCCTCTACTCGTGCGGTGTCCCACAGCCGGGCTGGATGATCGTGGCGGGCCTCGCTCACGCCCCTATCGTCTCCCTGGGCCCGGACATCGGGGGGATGCGACCGACCCGCTGCGCAACTCGACGGGTACTGGAACTCTGCCAGCCGGGGCGAAGCGACCAGTAGTTGTCAATTGGCCGGACCTGTGGATACCGCGCCGATGGCCGCCGTCGCCGACGTGTCCCTACCTGCGAAAGACGCGTCGTGGGCTCTCGTAAGCTGTGTTGCCGTGCTGCCGAACCGATCGATCCCGAGCGCTACCACGATCCCCGTGCTCATCTATTCCGATGTGCGCGCCGCGGTGAGTTGGCTCAGTGAGGCTTTCGGCTTCGCCGAGCGCCTCCAAATCGGCGAGGACCATCTGCGGACCCGCCCATACCGACCTCAGACCAACGGCAAGGCTGAGCGCTCATCCGCACCATGCTGGGCGGCTGGGCTTACGGAGCTATCTACTGCGATAGCTGCGAGCGGACGCGGCCCTTGACGGATGGCTCTGGCACTACTGGCGGCGTGGATGTCTTCACGCTGTTCTCACGGGCGGCGGAGCACATCGTTATGCATTGATGTTATGATGCCGCTATGAGCAAGGTGCGGACAACCTTGACGATCGACGACTCGGTGATGCGCGCCGTGAGGCTGCGGGCAGCACGCAGCGGCCGTGGCGAGAGCAACGTCATCGAAGAGGCGCTACGGCGGGAGCTCGGTCTGGACCTGCTGGAGCGGCTGTGGGAGCACAACGACCTGGCCGAGCAGGAGGCGGTTGCTCTCGCCGTCGAGGCTCAGCACAAGACGCGCCGCCGCCGCTGACGCTTGCGCGCGGTACTCGATCCGAACGTTCTGATCTCCGGCGTCTTGTCACCGATCGGGGCGACAGCCGAGGTCCTGCGCGCCTGCGACCGCGGAGAGTTCGAGTTGATGCTCTCGCCGGCGCTGCTGGCAGAGCTCGAACGCGCTCTGACCTATCCGAAGCTTCGCCGCAGAATCCCCACCGAGGATGCTGAGGCGCTCACGCGCTGGGTGCAACACGTGGCCACGAGCGTTCCCGATCCCGCGGCTGCCCCGCCGCTGCGATCAGCGGATCCAGGCGACGACTACCTTATTGCGCTCGCATCATCACAACGGGCAGCACTTGTCTCCGGCGACAAGCACCTCCTCGTTCTCGCCGGCGAGATCCCCGTGTTCCCGGCGCGGGATTTCCTAGAGCTGTTGGCAGGTCACAGCTGAGGAGCCCAAAACAGCGAGAAAGCCTGGCTTAGCAGGGTTCTTGATGCGCCCGAGTGGACTCGACCCACCACCCGGCTTACACCGGACAAGGCCCTCAACCGGATACGGCCGGCGTAGATGTGTCGGCCCGCGCCCAAGTCGTCGATTCTGTTGAGGTTCCTGGACGTACCGGAAGCACCTGGCAGAATGGGTGTTCTCAAGGTGTTCTCACGAGAGTCGGTCGTCACCGGGTCAGTACGACTGGGCGCACGCTCGTCTAGGCGTCGTCCCGCGCAGCGGCGTGATGGTCGTGACGCCCCGCCAGTCGTTGGGTCTCAGGTCAGCAGTTCGACTGGGCACAGGACACCGCTTGCGCGGGACATGCGTGCGTCAGCGGTGACGAGCGCGACGCCGAGCGCCTCGGCGAGCGCCACGTACGCAGCGTCGTATGGGGTGAGGTTGTGGCGCAGCTCCCAGCAGCGAGCGAGCAACGGGAGGTGTGGCGCCCGCCGGAGTGGGAGATCGGCGAGATCAACCATCGCCAGAGATGCTCTACGCCCGTCGGTGAGCGTCCTTCTCCATACCGATGCGACCTCGAGGTCGATGATCTCGGGTGCTGCTAGATCCTCGCCCCTGAGGCGCCCGCGCGCTGCGTCCCCATCCGCGTCATCGTCGCCAAGAGCCGGCGCGAGCACGCTGGCGTCGACGACGATCACGCTTGGTCGCGGTCTGCTCGAATCAAGCGGACGGCGTCGGAGAAACGTGTCGAGCCGCCGGCGCGCCCGCCGGCTCGATCGAGCAGTTCGTCTACCGATGGGCGACGAGCGTCAGCAACCAGGCGGCCCAGCAGGTACTCCTGCAGGGATTGGCCCGCAGCTGCGGCACGCTGGCGCAGGACGGCGTGCACGTCGGCCGGTACGTCCTTGATCTGCACGCTAGGCACCCACGACACTATAGCTCCATTTTGGCGCCATAGAATGCGATGCGGCGCAGCGATGTGCGGCATGCGCCCGAGTGGACTCGAACCACCACCCGGCTTACACCGGACAAGGCCCTCAACCTCAGACGCCCGGTGTAGATGGGTGCGCGTGCGGCCAGCTCGTCCGAATCATCAGGCTTTCCCGACGGATCGGACATATCGGACTTGATGGACGTTGCCAATATGTTGCCACGGTTGTGAGCACCGGTCGCTCAGATTTGATGTCCGCGTCAGCCCGAGGCGATCTCTCGATTCCGGTGTCCGTCCGCAGCGAGGCGCAGGCGCTTGGTGGAGGTCTGAGGCGGAAGGCGAAGAGTCGCCTACGCGAAGACAGTGGTCTCAAGGACTATGGGGGCGTCGCCGATCCCTTCTGTGATGGCGGATCAAGGGTCACCCCCGGCCTTGGAGACCGATCAAACACGGACGCCGCCGGTCCAGTCCGCGCCAGAGTTCGAGCTTATGAGGGAGGTCCATCCCCTCGGCAAGGCGCTTAAGGCGCGCACCGCGGATGTGCTCGACCTGACGGGCGCGCGAGTCAGGGGCCTCGGCCACGGTGAGGATGCCGCGGTGCAGAGCAGCTTCGAGCGAATCAACCGAAACTCCACCAGCGCGCTAGCTCATTTTCTCGCAGGCGAGGGTATGGAGGTGTCCCGCCAGGCTGTGAAGGAAACCGGGAAACTCTACGGCGAACTGGCGGCGCACCGCGCAGCGTCACTGCAGGAGGTGACCCAACGCTGTCTTTGCTGGCGCGACTCGGTGGCCGAGGTACTGGAGCAGAGCGCTGCGCAATTGGGCGTTTCGCCCGAGGCGCTATCCCAGGCGCTGCACATGATGCAAGTGGGCGTCGAGTTCAGCCTTGTTCGGATGGCGAAGTCCTTTGACATCGAGCACCAGCGAACAGACGTGGAGCTCGCGTTCATGGCCACCCACGACAGCTTGACGGGACTGCCGAACCGGACTCTGATCCTCGACCGCACCGAGCAGGTGCTGGTGCGTTCGCGCCGCCACAAAACGCCGCTGGCGGCGTTGTGCATCGGTATCGGCAACTTCAAGAGCATCAACGAAACGCTCAGCCACGGCGCCGGCGATCAGCTCCTACGAGCGGTCGCCGAGAGGTTCGATGATGTCGTACGCGACACCGATACACTCGGGCGCCTCGGGGGCGACGAGTTCGTCGTAATCGCCGAGGAGCTCTCACTGGCGGAGGGACCCGAGCTACTCGCCGTGCGTCTGCAGGGTGCGCTCACCGAGCCATTCACGCTGAAAGGGGAGAAGGAGACCCGCCTGGCCGTGACCGCGAGCATTGGCATCGCGACAGCCGCGCGATCTTCAGCACAAGAGTTCCTACGAGACGCGGACATCGCGATGTATAAGGCCAAGTGGGATGGCAAGGACCGCTACGTCGTGTTCGACTCCGGTATGCAAGATGCAGTCAAGCGTCGCATGGAACTCGAGATGGACTTGCGCGATGCCCTCCCGAATGACCAGCTCTTCCTGGTCTATCAGCCCATGTTCGATCTGAGCGACATGTCTCCCATGGGCGTAGAGGCCCTGATCCGATGGCAGCACCCGACGCGGGGCATCGTCCAACCCAACGACTTCATCCCCCTGCTCGAGACGACGGGACTGATCATCGAGGTCGGGAAGTGGGTCCTTCAGCAGGCTTGCCGTCAGGGTGCGAGATGGCGCGAGGCTGGACATTCGATCGGAATAGCCGTCAATGTCTCTGCACGCCAGCTCGACCGCGACGAGTTCGTCACCGACGTGCGAAACGCCCTTTCAGAGAGCGGTCTGGATGCGAGCGCGTTGACGCTTGAGATCACCGAGACGACGCTCATGCGAAACGTCGAGGAGTCCGCTCGGCGGCTGATTGCCATCAGGGAGCTGGGCGTGCGGATAGCGATCGACGACTTCGGCACCGGGTACTCCTCTTTGGCCCATCTCCAGCAGTTCCCTGTCGACGCACTGAAGATCGACCGGTCGTTCACCTCCCGGTTGACAGCGAACTCCGAAGGCGAGGCCCTCATCCACACCTTGGTGCAACTGGGCAAGGCCCTGTCGATCGATACGTTCGCCGAGGGTATCGAGCGACAGGAGGGGCTGTCCATGCTGCAGGAGGAGCAATGCGACAGCGGCCAAGGCTTCCTCTACGCCCGGCCTATGGACGTTGATGCCGTCGAGGCCTTCCTGCAGGGGCGGGGGGGGGACGCTGCCCCGAGTTTGGCGCAGGCCGTGCAACGCAGGGGTCGCAACGCAGTCGCTACACGGGGCGCATAACCGCTGAGTCGCGGACCGCGCCGAGCGCGACCTCGAGACGGACAGAAAGCCCCGCCTAACAGGACTTTTTTTGATACGCCTGAGTGGACTCGAACCACCACCCGGCTTACGCCGGACAAGGCTTTCACCAAAACCGGGCCGGCGTTGGCGGGTGCCGGGGGCGTCCAGCTCGTCCAGTTTGCGTCGTTTATTGGGCGCGTTGGACGGATCTCCAAGTGCGGGCCTTCTCAAAGTGCTCTCACGGTCGACCAAACCTGAACGGCCCTCCGCGCATGCATTCCAGCTACGGACGCGGACACCGACAGGGCTCGTCCCGTCTGTTTCATCGTGGATCGAGATGCCGCCGTATGTGGTCCAGGCACGCATCGCATACCTGCCCACGAGGCGCTCGGCGACGGCATTCGCTCCCGGTGCCCGCACCGGCGCCTTGATCAGCTTCATGTGCTCGCCGCGGACAACCTCGCGAAGGTGCCGGAGAGCGCGAGCAACCTGAGCCTCGCCGGAGCGCTCTGCGACGCGCGGTTCCTGATCCACCGCCGCGACCGCAAGGCCGGCTAGCGCCATTTCTAGACATACGTGCCCATACGCGTCCACGCATCGGCTCCCTGCTCACGAGTGTCTTTGGCACCGTCGATTCTGAGGCGAGGAATCACGGCGCTTGCTCGTTTGCGGGTCAGCGCCAGGCCAGGAAATGTCGACCCCGCCAGCCCACACCGATCACGACGTCGAGCTCGCGCGCCAAACCGCTCAGCAGGTCCAGCGTGCGACCGAGGTGCTGCTGCGCGAGCATCCCGATGCCCTCATGTGCGCACTTTCCAGCGATGGGCTGATCGTGCCGATGCCTGGAAGGGTGGCGCTGAGGGGGCACGCTGCGATCGAGGGGCGGGCGGTCATCGACGGGGTTGTCGCTGCCGACCGCGCGACGGTGATTGATCTCTGGCGACGCGCCAAACAGGACGGAGCCGCCAAGGGCAAGGTGCGCATGCTGGACAAGCCGTCTCGCTGGGTGACTCTGCACTTCCTGGACCTTCGTCAGGTCCATGGCGTTCTGCTCTGCGCGATCATCCCCAGCGACGAGCTGGCCCCCGAGCTAGACGACGACGCTGAGGAGCTGCCACCTGCTGCGCCGAGATTCTCGACGCTCATGGAGGACGAGGGAGGCATCGTTCTTGACTGCGACGAGGCCTTCCTGCAGATGTTCGGCTACACCCGCGAGGAGCTCATCGGCAAGTCGATACTCGACCAGATCCACCCCGAAGACCAAGGGCGGGTGATCGAGGGCTGGATAACGATGCTGTCTACTGGCCGTACCCAGCAGACGCGGCGCCGCCACAAGCGCAAGGACGGAAGCTGGATGTGGGTGGACAGCACGCTGCACAACTATCTAAAGCGACCGGACTCCGACCACGTGCTCGTCGAGATCATCGACGTCTCGGCAGAGATGGCTGCCCAGGAGGCTCTGCAAGACCAGGCCGAGCTGCTGCGTCGACTCACCGACGCGATGCCAGACGGCCTTTTGCAGCTCGACACCGATCGCAACGTCGTCTACCACAACGCCCGTCTGCTGGAAATCTTGCACGGCCACGTCGGTTTCGCCGCCGACTCGGCCGCGTCCAACGGCCAGAAGCCCGGTCCAGTGGAGTCGCTTGCAAGGCTGCTCGAGGCCCTTAGCGAGGATGCTGTCGCGGCGCTGGATGCGGCGCTCGCAGGGGTGCTCGACGACGGAATTGATCAGGACGTCGAGGTGGACTTCGTGCTGGGATCTGGAGAGCGGCGCTACGCGCTAATGAGCATTCGGACCCTGCAGCGCCCGAGCGGCGAGCTGAGCGGCGCGATCGCATCCGTGCTCGATATAACCGACAGCGCCCGCGCCCGCCAGGAGCTCGAGAGGCAAGCGACATTCGACGCCCTGACGGATGCTCACAACCGCTCATCGATCTTGGGCGCGGTCCAGCGAGAGCTCGAGCGCGACGACTCGACGATGACCGCTGTGATCTATGCGGATCTCGATAGCTTCAAGCCGATCAACGACACGCTTGGCCACGCCGCGGGGGACGAATTGCTCGTCCTGGTGGCGGAGCGTCTGAAGATCGCGAGTCGAGCCGTGGACGACACCGGTCGCCTGGGAGGAGACGAGTTCCTCGTACTTTTGCGCGACATCCCCGGACCCGACGTGGCCATGCAGGTGGCACATCGGATCTGCGAGTCTCTTGGGAGTACGTACACGCTGTCGGGTGGCGCCGTCCAGCTGCGGGCAAGTGTCGGAGTCGCTTGTACCCGTGCCGGCAAGATGACGGCCGATCAACTCATCAAGCACGCCGACGCGGCTATGTATCTATCCAAGGATCAAGGGGGCGGTTTGCCCGTGCTCGACGAGGAGGCGGAGCGTCGGTCAAACGAGAGCCGGTCCCCCGTCGCCCGTAGATGGGCGACCGGCTGAGCCGTCGCGCATTAGCGGGTCCGTGGTCGCTCGCGTGGGTGCCGAAACCCGATCATGCATCCAAGGCGGAATGTCGACGCTAGCCGATCGGCTTGCCCCACCGAGTCCGCGTCCTCAGGGCTGTCTTGAGGATCTTGCCCGCGGCGTTACGCGGGAGCCGATCGCCGCTGACGACGACGTACTGGGGCAGCTTGA